>Ga0194128_10000092_pt1 | contig 148602 bp, 172 predicted proteins | sample TA2KigCa65mmetaG_FD_148650 | JGI IMG/M metagenome (GOLD analysis project Ga0194128, IMG submission 148650) | Freshwater microbial communities from Lake Tanganyika, Tanzania - TA2015037 Kigoma Deep Cast 65m | ecosystem: Environmental > Aquatic > Freshwater > Lake | place: Tanzania: Lake...
TGAGCTTCTGCAGGCTTTATGGAGAGTGTCAATACAGAAAACACAGAGAATAAGAGGATTGCCGCAACTATTACTGCCGCAGACTTGCCTAAACCATTTTGACTCATTTTAGGTCAACACTCTGCTCAAAACGAGATACTTATATGTTGCGAGTATGAGTATGCAATAAATTGTCTTTATCTAAATATTCGCTCAAAATATTTTATTAATGTCTGTGGAGATTCCAACAAAATGTAAAGACAAAAAGATAGCATCTTTATATATTAGGGTAGCGCAGCACTAAACAACAAAGGAAGTAACAGAACGAAGAGGAATAATTCCAATTTATCTGGCTATCTTTTGTAACGAAAAGTGTAAAAACATTGAGTCAGTTTAAGGAAATAGGAATCGATCCTAGAATCCTTCGTGCAATTGAAGATCTAGGGTTCAGTGTTCTTTTCCCGATTCAGGAGCAGGCGATTCCTCCCCTGATGGAAGGAAAGGACGTAATAGGACAGTCACATACAGGTTCAGGCAAAACTGCAGCGTTTGGAATACCTCTGATTTCAAAAATAGAGGAGAATGACAAGCATGTTCAGGCTCTAGTCCTGACCCCAACAAGGGAGCTCGCAGTTCAGGTAGCGAAAGACATCAACGCATATGCAAAGTACACAGAGATAAGGGCTCTTGCAGTATACGGAGGAGAGTCAATAGAAAATCAGTTCTCGAGGCTAAGGGATTTTCCCCGTGTAGTAGTAGCAACTCCCGGAAGATTGATTGACCATTTGAGGAGAGGCTCCATAAAATTAAGCGCCCTGAAGTTCGTAGTGCTAGACGAAGCGGATAGGATGCTAGACATGGGCTTCATAGAGGATGTCGAGTATATTATGGAGAATGCTCCAATCGATATCCAAACAGCATTGTTCTCCGCCACGATGCCACGTGAGATATTATCACTATCGGACAGGTACATGAGGAACCCCGTGAAGATCCTTCTCAGCAAGGACGAAGTTGGGCTTGAAGCCATAGATCAATTGTATCTGGTGGTTGACGAGCAGTACAAATTCGATTCTCTATGTAAGATTCTGGCCAAACAGGCCGTGAACCAAGCAATAATATTCTGTGACACGAAGTGGAAAACCGGAACCCTTGCAACCGAGCTGCAAAAAGCAGGCTATCAGGCTCTGCCAATACATGGAGACCTGACGCAGAGGCAAAGAGATAACGCTCTGACGTTGTTCAGGAAAAGCAAGATCGATATTCTAGTCGCTACTGATGTAGCTTCAAGAGGGTTAGACATAAGGGGAGTCAGCCACGTAGTGAACTTCGATGTGCCAAAAGACCCTCTTTCATACTTCCACAGAATCGGAAGGACTGCAAGGGCAGGAAGGGAAGGGATAGCGATAACTCTTGTTGGCCAAAAAGAGTATGAAGACTTCGAAAGGATCAAGGGTATGACCAAAATCCCGATAAGGAAGATGCAGGGATTCGTCTCATACGAGATGGAGCCGAAGGTTCTCCGGGGGAACTTCAGAAGAGGTAACAGGAATAATAGTCCACATAACTTCAGAAGGCGCTGGTAAATGGGCAAGACTACATGTTATGTCTGCAAAGCTGGCAAGGCTCAGGCGTGTAAGAACTGCCAGCAACTGGTCTGCAAGTCTCATAGAGATTTGTATTTCAATGAGACTGTTAGAAATTTTACAATGCTCTGTCAGAACTGCGGCAAGAAGATAGCTCCATTTGTGCCAAGACCTAGGTTCAGGTAGAGCCTAAAGTATTAATACAGATGCGTGGTTTCGGTGCATCCTCATGTCTGCAGAGCTACTACAAGAACAGGAGAATAAGTTCCTCTCAAGGCGAGAGGTTACTGCAAGGTTCACCGGGATCAAGGGTAACCTGAAGAGGAATGAAGCGGCTAACTTGATTGCACAGCAGCTCAACATCGACAAGGCCAACGTATTTCCAATAAAGATAGAGTTTGAAGCTGGAAGAGATTCTGCTAAAGGTACCTTCTATGTTTACAGCGACATTGAACTTGCAAATAAGCATCTTCCAAAATTTCTTATGATCAGATCACTTTCAAAGGAAGAGAGGAAGAAGGCTAGGGAAGAGATGAGGAAGCCCAAACAAGCAGCACCAGCAGCTGCTACTGCAGAGAAGAAGTAGGTTTCTATAAATGTCAAAAGCACCAGCACCTCCACCACCAGCTCCAGCAGCCCCAGCGCCAGAAGCTGTAGCACCGCCTCCTGCTCCGAGAGGGAAGAAGAAGAAAAAGCCGAAGGTCAGCCCTCAAATGTACAAGTTCTACAAGGTTCAGGGAGACTCGCTAAAGAGGCTAAAGCAGGAATGCCCCAGATGTGGCAAGGGAAGATTTCTTGCAGAACACAAAAACAGACTATCATGCGGAAACTGCAGCTACACTTCGTTTAAGAAGTCTTAGTTTCTTGCATCAACTTGCTAGAGTTTGCATTTTTGTCTGAATATTTTAGACGTGAAATTAACTTCATCCTTTGAGTCTATCTACAAAACGGAAAAATTTTTGACAAATGATACGTTTTGTTAGTAACTTCTACCAGCCCTTGGTAGAAGGGCTCATCTTCTATCTATCGTGCTGTTAACCTCCACACCAGTACCTATCAGGACGACTGGAATGCCAACCTCCCCTTCTACCTTGTCAACAAATTTCTTTGCCCTGCTAGACAGTTTAGAATGCTCAGTTATGCTTGCAGTTTCGGGAAACAGTACATCGAACTTTGTTATTGCGATACCAGTAGCACTGTTTAGCATAGCAGCCCTCTTGGCAAGTTTCATGCTGAAGGGAGCTGCTCTCCTTAACCTCCCCGTCACAGTTCCGTATTCTTCCCAGCCCCTCTTCTGCACCTCTTCAGCAGGCAGTTCGCCGTCAAGCTCTCCAGCCCCGACTCTGGTAACATAAGATTTGCAGACCATTATCACGTCGTCAACCTTCTTGGGCCCAATACCGACATCAGAGCAGATCGCAGACGCGGTCACATCTTTAGAAGTCACATAGGGATAAGTTCCGTGATAGAGCGAAAGAAAGGTTCCCTGCGTCCCTTCAATGATCAATTTCTTCCCTCGATCTACAACATCATTGACATATTGGGCAACATCCCCAACCAAGTTCTTCAGTTTAGGTTCGTCCCTAGCTATCTTGGCGACTCTAAGCACTCTGTCAGAGTTTGCAGGTCCAGTACCTGTCCCCGTAGTTCCTATCTTCTCCTTTAGGTGCCCAACTTTATCAGCGGCCAGATGCTTCTCCTCAATGATAGAAGCTCCAGAGTCAATAAGGACTCGAGATTTTGCATCATACCTGCTAGCCTCGTCGAGCAGAACGTCTGGGTTTACAAGCACTCCAGCTCCGACCATCAGCTTCGCTCTTGACACTATAGCGCTGGGAAGCATCCTAAGCTTGTACGTCTTTCCTTTATGGACGACCGTATGGCCTGCATTGGGCCCTACACCTCCTCTTACAGCTGTATCTACCTTATCCTTCAAGGCGAGATACGCAACTATCTTGCCCTTTCCCTCGTCTCCGAAGAATCCTCCAACAATAACGCACGTGGGCAAAAGCTAATCCGCAAAACTCCAGCATTTTAGCCTATTTATCGCTTGAGGCGATCGTTCAGAAGAAACCATGCAGATTTAAATCCTCCCTGCCACTTTCTGATTCAAGTGGCAAGGCAAATCTTCCCCAAGGCTGTAGGTAGCGTAGCCATAGCATGCTCCTTTATAGTGCTGTTCTACCTATTGCTGAATTTGCAAGTCGCTGCTTCGGGCCAGCAAGGTGACCAGTCTAACTCTAACTCCAACCCAAGGGTAGGAGGAGGTGTCTCACAGCAGGCACTCTTGCAGTTAGCAGTCAGAGTAACCCTCATTTCAGATGAGGCCCCATATCTGAGAGTTCTTTCTGGGTTGCCAGTCCAAGTGTCTTGGCAGAGTCTAAACCCCAATAGTCAGAAGATGGAAACATTCTCTGTTGCAGGTACTACTGACGATAGAGGGAGGGCAATCTTCAGAATATCTCCAGGTAACTATTCACTGCAGGTTACTTGGAATAACATCAAGGGAAACAGATCTATATACGTTGACCCATCACAAAGGATTCACCAAGTAGACTGGAACATACAGAGCAAGACGATTTCATCTTACACGCTAGAGTTCAAGGATTCGCGAGGAGATGGGAGGGTTCTAGCAGGGGAGAGGGTAAGACTTTCATACAAAAGTGATGCTTTGATCAAAAACCCTGCACTTGTAGAAATGCGCATTGATAATCCAAACGCACCGAGAATTGCAGGGAGTAGACCTTCACAGAAGGTTTCAAGTCTGGCGGTATTAGGAATAACCATTGCGGGAGACCAATCATTGCTTGAGCTGACTCCTATCGACCCGCTGGTGGCATTTGATTTAGATCCAGCCGCACTGCCCAGAGCGGCGGTTTACAGTATTAGCGTTGAAGGTCAACCTGTAATTCCAATTAGGGAAACTGTGATACCTGCTGCAAAGCCCAAAGTAGTTGCAGCACAGGCTGAGGAACTCCCATGATAGTGAATCCCTTTACCGGTTCTCCGTTATTACAGACATTGCTAGGCCTAATTATCTTTCTTGCAGCGTTTAGTGTTATTGGGCTGGTCTTACCGTTGTTTAGGGGGAGGGGCTATGAAGATAATGGAGTCAGTGGCACATTGGGCAAAGGTTATCAATACTTTTACGGCACAAAAGAAACACTAGAGAAGCTCAAAAATTTCAAAGAAGCCGGAGAGTTTTCTGAGGGCGCCATCCTAGGCTACAAAGCCTTGAGAAATTTGTTGCCCAAAGTTAACCTGCTCTCCGAAAACAAGGCAAATACTGAACTTGACATAATAAGCGAAATGATCAGGACGTCGCCAGAGCTGCGAGGTATTGCCCAGCCGATACTGCAATCATATACATACTACGAGAGGGCAAGGTTCTCCAAGCCGTTAACATCTGAAGAGCTTGATGACGCAATTACAGCCTTTGACAGAGTGTATTCACACTCTACCATAAAGCGGAAGAGGGGCTAGTTGGTAAATTATCTCTTTTTCACAATACTGGGGATAGCCGTGATAACAGCCCTTTACACAAGGCGGCTGCTTAAGAAAATGACAATTCCCAATCAGGAGGGATACGTATATGAAAAAAGCGAATCTGCGAAAGGTTTGGCAAAACTAGGCGCAAAGATTCCAGACTATTCTGGTGCTGTAATTATCATTAGAGAGGAGGCCAAAGCCCAGCTACCGAGGCACAGCGCCTTCGATGCACAGCATATAGCACTAAATTCTCTTATCGCAAACTGCACAGCGGTTCTGAACAAGGGTCGTGCCACTAAGGAAAAGTTCGTGGAGCTCCAAGGTACACTTCTTAAGATAAATACAAGTCATGAAGTAGAGTTGTAACATGGCAGACCTTCTTGCGGCCAAAATTTACGAAAAACTGCAGAATGAGATGTCAAAAGTCATAGTAGGCAAGACGGATGTTGTTAGACTTCTGACCATAGCTCTGATTTCAGATGGACATGTGCTTCTTGAGGGAGTACCAGGAGTCGCAAAAACACTTATCGCAAAATCGTTCTCAAAGTGCCTTGGACTTGAATTTAGGAGAATCCAGCTCACACCAGATATGCTCCCAGCCGACATTACTGGGACATTTACCTACAATGTTAGAGATCAGGTATTCGTCTTCAGAGAAGGCCCCGTGTTCTCTAATGTTGTACTTGCTGATGAAATCAACAGAGCGATTCCCAAGACTCAATCAGCTCTACTTGAGGCGATGCAGGAGAAACAGGTTACTGTTGAAGGAGTGACAAAGAAGCTCCCCGACCCGTTTATTGTTTTAGCAACACAAAACCCTGTTGAGATGCATGGAACCTATCCTCTACCGGAAGCACAGTTAGATAGGTTCATGTTCAGGCTCATCATAGCAACTCCAGAAGCGGATGATGAGATCGAAATACTGCGAAAGTCTTCAACTGTAGATGCCGAAGACTTGCAGAATGTTGTTGGGGTAAGAGACATCATAGAAGCCAGAGAAAACACACGGAAGGAGGTTACTGTGTCGAAAGAAGTGCTGAACTATATAGTTTCTTTGGTCGGGGCGACAAGAAGGGATGCGGAAAGAGTAATGCTTGGTGCGAGCCCGCGAGCATCAGTACAATTGTTGGCAGCATCAAAGGCACTTGCAGCACTTAGCGGAAGGAAATATGTCACTCCAGACGATGTCAAGAAGTTAGTATTCCCAGCTTTGAACCACAGAATACTCCTTAATCCAGAATATGTGCTAAGGACTGCCAATGTTGGTCGCCCGTATGACTACGATGCTCTCAATACTATAATCTCGAGTGCGTTGTCAATAGTAGAGCCACCCAGATGATTTAGTTGCTTACAAAAAGAGGTATAGCCTTCCTTAACTCAACGTTCGCTCTGGTAGTAATAGCAAGTTTTGGCTTCGATCCACTGTTCACGCCTATATCGCTGATAATGCTGACGGTGCTCGGCGTAGAAACTATGCTTTATGCAAAGAGCCTTAGAGCTCTTCGATTGACAACCGCAACCAGAAAGCTCTCCGCCGAAAGCGCCTTCGTTGGAGATACTATTTCTGTAGATCTTGAGATAGAAAACAAGAGCAGGGGATCTTTGGGGCCAATAGTCGTAATAGATCAGATGCCACGAGGTTTCAAGACAGCCGCATCTACACAGGATTGGATTCTTTCCATTGATGGCCGCTCCAACCAGCTGATTTACTACGAAATAGAACCATTGCAGATAGGAGACTGGAAATTTACAGGCGTTGAGATCACCTTAACTGATAGATTTGGAATATTCAAAACAGTAAAGAGTATTCCTTGCGAATCTCGCATCAAGGTCTACCCAGACATGAGAAAAGGTGAGGAACTCTTGAAAGGGAGAATTCATTTGGGCATAAGGCCGATAAGACGTTCAGCGATTTCGACTCCACATGGTTCTGAATTTAGCGGAATCAGAGAATATTACCCCAGTGATGATGTTAGGATGATAGCATGGAAGGCGATGGCAAAATCCGCGATTCAGGAACCAAAGACGAAACAACACGAAAACGAGCAGGCCATAAACACAATTCTTGTGATATGCAATTCAGAAACTTCGGGAGAGGGTAATGTAGGTAGCAGGAAACTTGACAAGATAGTAGAAACTGCGATAATTTTCTCTTATCTCGCTTTGAAAACCGGAGGAATGTTCCATGTGGTCTTCTCCCGCGATGGTAAGGTAGAGCGAGTTTCAGGGAGACCTCTTGAAATGGCAACTAAGCTCTACAACATAGAACCCGATCCGAAGGCCGATATTGCTGCTTTAATACGCTATGCATCAAAGATAACGCAGTCACGCTCGCTGTTGCTAACAACGGTAGATTCTCCGTATCCACACAAAATCAATAGTTCCTTCTTTAAGGGTGCAATGATTTCGAATCACTTCTTGCACATCTTGCTTCTTGACACTGCAAGTTTCTTCCCCATAGAGAGCCCTGATAAAGTCCTTACGATGGCCAGGAACGTTCTTGCTTCAAGGGAACTTGGACACTTAAGGCGGTTACTTTCAGAGTTGTCAGAGGAAGGAATAACAGGACAGCTCTGTGGTAAAGACGACCTTATGGCCAAGGCAATGGAAGTATTCTCAAACGCAGGAGTGATTATAGAAACTTGAAGTTTAGTCTAGTTTTAATCGGGCTATTTGCTGCGATGGCTCTGCCGTATCTTTCGCTTATAATCGTCTCTAATTACTTCTCATACATCTGGCTAGTAGTAAGGACATTAGGCGAAGTCAAACTTCACTCTATATCAGCACTGATGGCACTGGCATCCGTGGCAGCATACACATTTCGAATTTCAAGGGGTTCTGGTGCAGTTCAGGATTCTTCAATAATAGCAACATTAACTGTGCCAGTCGTGCTACCGTCTTTGCTCATGGTTGGCTTGTTATTGACTCCTATGCAGGAACAACTTCCCGCATATTTTTCATCTGCTGCTGATTTGTACTTGGTAGGAATTGCGAGTCTATCAATAGTCCTTCCACTTTTATCCATCATCAACCAAGCATCAATAATGTTTCTGAACAAGGGAAGTGCTGCAAGTGCCGTACTTATGACGATGATTAACTACGGCTTGATTGCTTTCGTAGGTGTAGTAGGTTCCGAACCACTACCACCAGAGGGACCAAGCAAGGGCTTGCAGGTTATGGGTGCAAGGATACTTGTGGACTTTTACGCCTTCATGCAATTTCTGATTTCAAGTTTACTAGGCTTAGAGCAAATAACCAGTTCTCCTTTGGGGAGCGTACCTTGGCTGGCCTCTCCAGACAGGATATTAAATGCGACAATCTTCGCCATAGCATCTGCAGTGTATTTCTATTATAGACTGTATCAGAAGAGGGCTGAAGAGGAAGGAGCCCTGACTCTTGTAAAAAGCGGGGGGCCAATGGCAGTAAGCCTGCATAGTATAGGATTCGCGATCTTTGCTGCTGTGCTTATAGACGCAGGATTAATATTGGCAATTTTGCTTACTGTGCAGCAATTGCAGCTGGCAGTAGAGCTGTCGATAGTGTTGATGATGGCGATGATAATGATACTCGGGTTTGCGGATAGGCTGATGCCAAGGTGGTTTAGGGGATGAAGAAAGCATTATTAATATTGGCGCTCTTGCTAATTCCTCTACTTCCTCTCCAATTGGCTGAAGGTGCCAACCCACCTTTCAAGTTCAAAGTTGGGTACTCTGCTGAGAAGATGTTCGATGCTACCACAGGCGTTCCTGTTTTTATCGCGGGAGAGACCATTTGGATTTATCCCGGAGAGCCGATAATAGTAAGCATTTCCAGGCCAGATGGGCGACCTGCAGCCGCTGTACCATTGGGTGAGCATCCATACCCCCTGTACACTTTCAAGGACACAGATATACTTGGGACATGGCTTTTAAGAATAGAATCCAGAGCCGGGCAATTCACCTTTCCAGTAGAATTTGTTCAGCAGTCCATAAAGCCTGATGGACACGAAGCAAAGTTCTCACTAGAAGAAGATTCGCTAGGAATAAAAGGCATAATTAGCTTCAGCCCACCAGAAATTCCCTCATCAACGGAAGTCATACTTGTCAGAAAGAGCAGAAATGAGTCATTGGTAAATATTGCTACCAACGTAACGATAGGAGGTTCGCAGGTAGTTCTTCAGATAACCAAGGGAGAAGGAGCTGTTACTACATTGAGAGTCTCTCCTTATGCTCCCATAGGAGGAGTTGATTACGAGGCTGATGTTGCAAATGGACCCGTGTTTACTACATGGGCCGACATAATCATGGAGATTCCTCTTACAAAGAGGACAGGTCGCTCGCTGATAGTAACCTACGTAGACGATGCGATAGCAAGAACTCCTAAGGTAGCTACACAGCTACCCGGTCAACCAGAGAATACTCTAGCTCTGAGAATCTCTCCAAGGGGAACAGCCGAAGATTCCGCAACGGTGCCTACAAAATATGGAAGGGCTACATTAAACGTATACATGCAACAGGGAGCTACGATAAATATCGTCAAGATTCCACTAGTGATACTACCGGGCAGGGTGGTCATACAACCTGCAGCGACATCTTCTGCAGCACCATTTGCACAACCTCTTCCATATGAATTCCTTGACCCTCTTGGCGACCTTTCTGCTTATGACATAATATTGGCTACCAAGATAAACGGTCTTGACAATGTTTGGAGCACTAGTATAACTCCTCCTCTAGCTTCTCTTAAAGTTACAAACACTATAGGCGGAGAAGCAGTTTCTAACTATGACGTAAATTTCACATCTGGCGTTATTCAGAAGACAAAGGTTGGTGAGACAACATTCGTCCTACTACGGGAAAGAAGAGTTACAACATCTTACAACCTTGCTATTGATGGAATTCTTCAAAAGGAAGGTGAATTCCAGCCTGCAACAGTAACGCTTTCACAGCTCTCGGAGGTTTCGGTATTTGCCAGCCAGGGAAAAGTCCAATTTACTATCATGGGAAGCTTAGGCATACCTGCACCAGCAGGCAACATCACAGTATACAAAGTAACGGGAAACTCGTTTGCCGTAGTAAAGGAACTCATCTGGCCTGGCGGGGGTTCTGTTAGTACAACTCTTCCCCAAGGAACTTACAGGGCCACCGCTAAAGTTCTGGAAATCCAGCAGTCTAAAGATTTTGAAGTCAAACAGCCCATCACTTCGGTAGACATCCAGATGCAAAACCTATTCACTAGAGATGAGTTTAACTTGGTTGGCGCCTCTTTGGTGATAATGTCTTCAGAGATTGTGTTTGCGATACTGGTCTGGAGAAGAGCACTAAGGTCTAAGTAGTGAGAATCTCTTCTTTCTTTATAGGAACTTGTTGCTTTGATCGCAGATAAAGCACGGCTGCAAAACCTAGCACCCACAGCATGCCGAAGAATATGCTTGCAAGGTTAAGGAAATGGTACCCTGCAGCCTCGCCTAATTGCTCTCCAAGAGTCCGTATTTTTCCTCTCAAAGTGTCCATGCCTATTTGATAAGCCTCCTGCTCCCTAGACAATCCTCCAATAGCTCTTGCCAAGTCTATCAAGCCAGTCATATCATTCTGTATGAGCCCAAAATCCGTCCTTGTGGTTGGGAACCACCAGACAGGGTTGCCTGATTGTGGAATTAACACTCTTGATTTTTGAAGCGCATCGGCCATCAGGTCTGGAGTTGGTGCAGTTTCAGCCCTGCTTAGAAATGCCTTGGCGCTGTCTATAGAATAATATGATTCTAGGTAGTGATTGTACACTAGGACGGCTCCAACTACGATGAACACCAGTAATATTGCGTTGTAGACTTTCTGGCTCAAATCTCGACTGGCAATCCATAGCACTTATGCCTTATATGCAATTCCTGTCTTAGTTGAATGAGCTATCGTCAGAACTGCCACGTAGGTAAATCCAAGAGTCAGAAGGACGATATACGGAATGACGAAGAAGTTTCCCGTTATTATGGCTACCATGAAGGCATAGACACCGTACAGTGCCAGTGCTATTTCCGCCAATGTGGTTTTTGTGAACGGGAGGACGTACTTCTTGTCTTTCCAAGTGTCAGTATTCTTTACTATTCCAAACTTTGGCGTTCGCAGGAACTCGCTCGGCTTTTTGATCAGACCCTCTACCACCGCCCTCGAATTGTTGACCGATATTCCTGCTCCAAACAATAGCAGGTAGAAATAGTTGGATAGTTTTAGAGGCCATTTATTGCCGTAAATCTTCCAGAGCGAGTATGTGAATATTGGAGGGCTGATAACTAGCGTTGCGACCAAGCCAGTTTGGGCAGCAATTTCATAACGTCCTAGCATAAGAGCGGGAAGGATTAGCAGGTGTGCAATTACCAGAGGGTGTACGATGTGCCTGGTCAGCTGTACGAAAGCTTGAACCTTCGTAATGTATGGAACTCTTGCTGTTAGTATCTGTTTTAGCAATCTTCTTGCGCACTGAATTGAACCTTTGGCCCATCTGAACTGCTGCCTTTTTGAAGCGTTTATCTGGACAGGTAATTCTGCAGGGCACGAGACATTGTGCAGGAAGACCAACTTCCATCCTCTTAGCTGAGCCCTGAAGCTCAAGTCCAAGTCTTCTGCGAGCGAGTCTCTCCACCCTCCAGAATCAACTATGCATTCTTTCCTCCACATCCCCGCAGTGCCGTTAAAATTCATGAAGAGTGCTGAGTTGCTCTTTCCTTTCTGTTCTACTAGAAAATGCGTGTCAAGATTTATCGACTGAGCCTTAGTGAGTGTCGAATAGCTCTCGTTAAGGTGCCCCCATTTGACCTGAACCATTCCTATCGATTTAGATGAAAAGTATGGAAGAATGTCGAGCAAGAAATTCTGATGGGGAATAAAATCAGCATCGAATATCGCAATAAAATCTCCTCTGGCATCGTTCAGTCCGTATTGAAGGGCCCCAGCTTTGTACGCTATTCTGTTCTCTCTGGTCAGAACCCTGATAGCAAAACCCTGTTTTATGAACTGCTCAGCCACTGACTTTGTTATCTCCCTTGTCGAATCTGTTGAATCGTCAAGAACCTGCACCTCCATTCTGTCCTTAGGGTAATTCAGCCTGCAGACTGCCTGAATTAGCCTGTTTACAACATACTGCTCATTGTAAATCGGGAGCTGAATCGTGACAAATGGGAATTTGTCAAGAGGAACCTTCTTTGGAGGATTGCCATTCTTAACGGAGCGATAAAGGAGATAGTACACATTGGCTCCGTAGAATAGCATTATCCACGAAATTGCAATGTAAACTAGATACAATAAATCGCTTGGAGCCATTCGCTAACTGCCTTCAGGGCCTGCAACAGGTTGCAAATTAAACTGTCCTCTTCTTTTGTATAGTGCAGATTCTATTTTGCCGACTGCAAAAAGAAAAACCACAACCCAAGGCAGAAAGAGCATCTCTCCTGCAACGGCATGAAACTCTTCAAACCTTGCCCTGTCAGCACTTACAAGAAGGACATAGGAAGCAAGCGAAAATATTCTTACGATGTTGATCAGGAAGGTGCCAAATGCGCCGACTGCAAAATAGATAATCCTTCTTTTGTTTGTCGTTTTTATCTTGATGAGGAATAGGAACATTATGAGAGAATATATCATTATGCTGTGAACTCCTGCTGAAGGCCAGAATACTGAAATCGAAAACGTGCCATGCATGCCATCAAGAACCATAGTATTGTTCGAAACCGCAACAGAGCCAAGGTTTAATGCGATTATCATTGCGGAGACGCTCCACAGAATTATTGGCACAATGGCTTGCAAAGGGCCTAAAGTGTCAAATGGAAAGAAAGCATCTAACGTCAGTATTAGAGCCATCCCAAGAAGATAGACGTTTGCCGATGCAAGAAACCTTATGGCTTTCAACCCGAATACTGTCGGAATCAGGAAAAGGAGAAACAGGAAGAAGATGATGTAATCCCACAACCATATCCAGCTAAAGACAAGTGGAATGTTCAGAGCCTTGCCAGCATTTTCAATAGCTGCGTGTAGCGAAAATTCTGCCCCTATCAAATAAACTGATACAGCTGCGCTAAGAGCTATCGCTGCGATTATTCTAGAACTGTTGATACGGTTTGATAGGGAGTTTTTAGAATCCAGAAATTCCAGTACCACGAAAAACATCGCAAACAAGAATCCTCCTCTACCCTGATTCCAAGCTGCTAGGAGCGAGTTGTAATCTAGCGCCGTTATTACAAAAAGTGGGATTGCAAGAGAAAGGAAGAAGAGCCTAGCATTTGAATTGAGCATTAGTCTAGACATGTCAAGCCTTAGATTTTGCAGGGAGATATGACAGTGAAGAGTTTCCCGAACTGTGTTTCTTGTAAGCCCGCAGGACGTTCTTTGTATATGATTCTACATCGGCCTTATGAACTTCCTTATCATTAAACCATCTATATTCGCCCAATTCTCTGTTGTCAAGTTTAACATCGCTATTGCTGGCTCTGCAGAGGAAGTCAAAAAATAGATAATGCATGGGCTTGTAATATTCTTCAGAAAATATGGCTTCCTGCACCAAGAGCAGTTTGATCGGGATGACATCCAAGCCTGTTTCCTCCTTGACTTCCCTGACAATTGCCTGCTCTGCACTCTCCCCGACTTCTATATGCCCTCCTGGCACTGTCCATTTCTGATGTTTCCACTTTGGAGACTTTACAAGCAAGATCTTATCGCTGTTGATGATTAATGCACCAACCGTTGGCTCTGGGAACTTCTGCGACATTTGCAATCCATGCAAATTGCGGATATATGAACTGAGTTGCTAGAGCGCCGTTGTATATTGAGTGTTGCATACATACGCATGACTCTCCCGTATGAGGGCACTAAACGCCCTTGTGTGCAAAAACTAAGACGGGTGGGGCCTAACATGCGATCAGCTTTCTCTGTCTTAATTGTCTCATGGTGTAGAGTAAGCTTCTGCAACTGTATGAGATCATTGCCGTGTCATTATTGGCCTCTGATTAGTTGAGTGATAACATATAGCATTGACAAATCCTTATTAGAGTTCCAGCATCAAAGAAGGAAGAATGTCTTCACAGGGCATACCTGCAGAGAAGAAGCTGACGTTAGCGGACAGATTGGGATTGATCCAGTTCGATGTTGATTCTCAGCCCTTCATTACAGTCGATACCAATACTTGCAGAAGCTGTGAAAAGAAACCTTGCTTGTATGTCTGCCCTGCAACTGTGTACACGCTTGAAAATTCCGAACTCGTTTACAATGCTGAAGGCTGCATGGAGATGGGAGTATGCCAAATTGTTTGTCATAGCATAGGCAAAGGGGCAATAAACTGGAACTATCCCAGAGGGGGAAAGGGAATTTCCTTCAAGTACGGATAACTCTGCTGAAACAATATTCCAGCTAATAATCAAAATTTAATACATACTCTGCAAGGTCAGTGGGCTATGTCAACAGAGGAGCTTGAGCTCGACAGTTTAGAGGGTGTCGGACCCGCAACAAAGCAGAAACTACTTGACGCTGGAATTCACACGGTTCTTGACCTTGCGGTTAGAGGGCCTACAGACGTTGCTGATTCTGTAGGCTTTGATATGGCCCGTGCCATAGAGCTCTGCAACAAGGCCAGAGGCAAACTTGTCGAACTTGGAATATTAGAGAAGGACTTTGTTTCTGCAAGCGAGATTTACAAGAGGAGGCAGAACATAGACAGGATAACGACAGGAACAAAGAACCTTGACGAGCTGTTAAGCGGAGGAATTGAAACCCAAGCAGTGACGGAGTTCTACGGTGAATACGGCTCAGGAAAGACCCAGTTGTGCCATACACTCTGTGTCATGGTGCAACTTCCCAAAGAACTTGGAGGCTTAGATGCTGGTGCTCTATACCTAGATACAGAGGGTACTTTCAGACCTGAAAGAATTGCAGGTATAGCAAAGGCTAGAGATTTAGATGCAGACCAGACGCTTGAGAGGATTACGGTCGCTAAAGCCTACAACAGCGCACATCAGGAGCTGATAATTCAGGAACTGGGGAGGGTTCTAGACCAGAATCACATAAAACTGGTCATAGTAGATTCTGCAGTGGCACATTTCAGGGCAGAGTTTTTGGGAAGAGGGACATTGGCAGACAGGCAGCAAAGGCTGAACAGGTTCATGCACCTCTTGGTAAGATATGCTGAAACGAGGAACATAGCAGTAGTTGTAACTAATCAGGTTCAGGCACAGCCAGACCAGTTCTTCGGCGACCCGACAAAGGCTACCGGCGGGCACGTGGTTGCTCACACAAGCACCTACCGTATATACTTGAGAAGGGCAGGAAAGAACAGGATTGCGAAGATGGTAGACTCGCCATACCACATGGAGAGGGAGATTCCGTTCATACTCAACGAGAAGGGTGTTGACGACCCAGCAGAGGAAACTGCGCCCAAGAGAAGCAAGCAGAGCGCATAAATTTATAGCAGAGCTAGGATCGGCGTTCAGAATTGGCATTGAGGAAACTGCTCGTTGGATGGCTTCTGGTAATTCTCCTGCTCCCAATAGTAGCGACCAGCATAAACGCGCAGCAGCAATCAGATCCGACAAGAACCTATGACGAAGTTCTGAGCTTGAACGTAGTCAGCAATGTTGGACTGTGGAAGATTAAAGAAGTAGGAGTCAACGTTTCATCTCTGAAAGTTTCTGCTGCTGAAAACATAGCAAACGTGCAGGAATATGAGCTTCTATTCACAAAACATTCCGAATACGACTCAAGGGTTGAATTCTTTAAGTCTTACGGCTACAATGTTCTAGGTTTTGACATTCTTCCCCAGCAGGGCGCGGTACTGCGGGTTAACACTCCATCGTTGGAAGCTGCTAGGCAAGTCGCCACAGTGTTAGAGAATACCTTCAGGTTGAGCTTCATCCTCATAAGGAGCACCGGGAACAACCATCTTTTCTATTCCGGCGCTGAACTGGGAAGACCTCAGGATCAAAAGTTCTTGCCGATAAACCTCTGGAACCTGTTTACTGGAAGAGGTGGATTCGATAGGTTGGTGACTATGGACACCTTCCAGATCAACCCAGTGCCGATGCTTGCATTATACGGAAAACGAGAAACATCAGGCTTCACTTATACCATCTGGGTTGGAGGAATAACTGCTGACGCAACGGCCAATTCAGCCATAAGGTACGACAACTTCTTCCAGTTCATACAGACAGGAGGAATAAATGCTTCAAGAACGGCAAAGACATCCACGATAGAGTTCAAGACCTTTGGTCAGTTGGTAACACCTCAAGATAAATACGATTTTGCCCATGTCCCAGATGTTAGAGGGAGCACAGCAGTCTCTCTGATGTCGCCGAATGAGAATAGGTCGAGGTTCAATTTCGACTACAAAAGGACTCCAGGCAATCTTGTTGTCACTAGGTCTGTCGACAAGACAGCAGCTGTCGCTGGGGAGACTCTGGAATACAGGATAAGGTTTGAGAACACAGGGCCTGTAGGGCCTACGGCTGGCGGCACATCAATAGATTTCGTAAATGCGAGAGAAACATGGTTGCAACAACACTTTGATGTCGTACGTGCAGAGTCGAACTTTACAATAAGGAACCTCGAACCAGGTACATCAAAGACCTTCGTCTATATCTTGCGTGCAAGGACCACATCTGAAGCTGTAGCATCCACGAGCCAAACGGATAGCACCTTCAACTTCAACTACACTGTTGCTAACAGGAAGTTCACTTCGACCGTAATGGCAAACGATATGAACATAGTTCTGAACAGAGGGGCAGCGGCCCTAGTGGCCGAAGCCTCTGTAACAGAGTATTACCCTACGACACCGGGGAACTCAAGCCTTGTCCTGCTGATAAGAAATGGAGGAACGCGAACTGCATTTAATGTAAGAGCGTTCTTGGGCGACAATCTGATAACTACTGTGCCTTCAGTCGCACCGGATCCAGTCAGGCCAGAGAGAGTTACAACCCCAATACCTTTCGACAACTTCGCTCTTAAGAAGCGCGACCTGTTCTGGAGGATAGAGTGGACTGATGACAACAGAGTCCAATCAGTAAGGTCAAACACGATACCTATCTTTGAAAACTATACTTCCACGGCAGTGCCCAAGCTGTCTGTGGAAAAGACTTCGGTGCAGAACAAGACAAAGGGCGACGGGATATATGAAACTAAAATTACCATAAGGAATGGCGGCAAGACGCCTACTGGAGCATTCGAAATACTGGACTTTCCTCCAAAGGGAACGACATTTTCATCTGGAGACTTCTCGCCTTCTGGGCAAGGAGTTTCTACGATAATAGACAACATACTGCCAAATTCCAGCAAGACGGTATCCTATCTTAGCAGGGGACTATCGAAGATCAACATAATCACTGGTCCTGCATTTCTCAGGTTCAAGATAGGAGAGCAGACTTCGGAAGTACTTACCAAGTCTATAGTAAGTGCTGATGCTGTAGTACTTGAAAAGACTACTAACACGCAGAAGGGCTTCATAGGCTACAACTTTACCGCAAATATCAGCCTCAAGAACGAGGGCGTGGAAAGCATCTACAACGTTGCGATAGACGGTAGGGATTCTCCGCTAAGAGTCGTCAAGGGAGACAATGTTGCGGCAAACGAAACTCTGGCTCCTGGCCAATCCGTCAACCTGCAGTACAGCCTCCAAACATTCAGAGGACAGAACGCTTCCCAAATTGGTGCCTATGCAAGGTTCACTCTTGCAGGTGCCATACTGGAAACTGCTACGAAAGCCATCCCTATAGAAGTGTACAACGCGCCTCAAGTTAGGATAAGGCTCTCAGAGCCCGGCATATTGGATAACAGGCCTTACACCGTACTCCTTGAGATTGAGAACCCTGCCCCTATCTCGATAAATTCACTTTCAATTGTGCCTAACGTTATTGAAAACTTCAGAATCAGTGGAGGAGACCTAGGTGCTCAAGTTTCAAGGCAGATGGCTCCGGGAGAGAAGATTACGGTGTCAGCAACAGGAATGAGCACTCAGCCCAACAAGCCGATGCGCTTTGCTCCAAAGATAACCCATGTTTACGAAGGTCAGACCGTGAACGTGCCAATCGCGGAGCTCAATGTAGTCGTTGGCGAGGATGTCATGGCAAGGTTTTCGCTGCCAGTAGGAGCTGGGATTGCGATAGTTCTAGTGACATGGATACTTGTCAGAAGAGCTGTGCAGAAACCAGAGGAAAAAGATTAGCGCTCCCTTTTGCCCTCTACGAATTCGATGAACCTTCTCTTCGCCTCTTCGTAGGGTAGTTGTTGAGGGGGATGCTTGAAGCAGTATGAGGAGACACTGGTCAGCGATCCTGAAACGCCTCTCTCCAGCCCCAATGCTGTTCCTCTAATTGCGTCTATCATTATACCTGCACTGTTGTAAGCATCCACGACATGCAGTTTCAAGTCTATAGTTAGGGGGATGTTTCCGAAATACCTCCCTTTGAGGTAGACGTAGCATATCTTGTCGTTGTCGAGGAAGTTGACGTAATCGCTAGGGCCTATTCTTGTTGGGACATCGTACGGAGCCATAGCCCTTACTGCACTTGTCTTACTCTCCCTCTTATCAACTAGCCTGCTCTCTTCGAGCATGTTCAAAAAGTCCGTATCCCCTCCAAGGTTCAACTGGTAGGTTTCATCGACCTTCACTCCCCTATCCACGCAGAGCTTTACGATAGTTTTGTGCAGAACTGTTGCGCCGAGCTGGCTCATCACATCATCCCCTGCAACTGGCAGGGAAGCCTTGGAGAACTTCTGCTCCCACTCCTCGTTGGAAGCGATGAATACGGGCATAGCGTTGACGAATGCAGCCTTTGCTGCTATAGCCTGTGCAGCATAGAACCTTGTCGCTTCCCCGCTGCCTACTGGAAGATAATTTACTACAATGTCGGCTTGAGCGTCAGAAATAGTGTCAGAAACTTCTGTAGGTTCAACTTTATCGAGGGGGACGACATCTTTAAGATACTTTCCTATGCCGTCAAGTATCTTTCCCTTCTTCACCTTTACGCCCAGCCTTGGCACATCCGTTATTTTGATTGTATTGTTGGGCTTCTCGAAGATCGCTTCAGAAATGTCTTTGCCAACTTTCTTTGCATTCACATCAAAGGCTGCAACAAATTCTATGTCTCCCGGTTCATAGCCTCCAAGCGAATAACTTGTCAAGCCAATGGAATCTTCTTCGCCCCTAATCTTGTAGTATTCGGCGCCTTGAACCAAGGCTGAGGCGCAATTGCCTACCCCTACCAGAACAACCCTAATCTTTCGCAAAGCTGACACTTCGGTATTCTATATTCATAATAACCTTTCTGAAAGGTAAACTTAATTGGGTCAGGTTGACTTGCCCAACCTACCCTCCCCCATCTTTTTGACAACTTGGCGGGCCCGAAGGGTCTTGACCCAGAAAGTGAGTCAACTAGCCTATTGGAGGAGGGCGTCAGACCTCCTTCCCAATTTTAAGTCATCTTTTGATGAGTTGCGGTTGGTTTTAACTCAATAGGCTAGGTTGACCTGCCCAGCCTACCCTTCAACACATTCTTAACAAATAGCGTGTCCGATACAAGAACGCTTTGCTTCAGACGGTGTGAATAGAACGAAGACTTGCCAATTACTAGGACGATGAAAGGTGATCCTTTAGCTCGGAGATGAATTAATCATGGCTATGATGTGGCACGACGGGCATCTGGCAACACCAAAACTCTCGCAGCGGGGCCTGCATTCTTGCCATAATATCGACTCCTCCTGCGTCGAATCCTACCGAATTATTTCCCTCTACAAGGAACAGCGAAATCTCACTTGAACGCTTGGGTCTTGAAATATCATCGGAGTGATCTAACACGGTGTACAGTTACTTCAATCCGTTCTTGAGCGAATTCCAGAGAGGCCAGAGTGGTAGGCATCTAGGGTCAACTCCGGGTGAGACAAGACCACCAATGTTGAGGAACATGACTAGATCGTCTTCGAGGACAGGATCGTGAAGCCCGTCGAGTATCTTTCTGAAACTGATTTCTTTCTCCGCGTACTTACCGCTTGGTCCCCCAACCAAAAGCCCACGAAGGAGCGCTGTCCGGCGATCTACAACATGACAGATGTCATCTGGATGTGTGCCAGGATTGTCTAGCTGCACGAGGCGCCGCTGAAATGAAGCCCGACCGAAGTCCGCAGAATCGGCCATCAGTGGAGAAAGAGTCATTAGGTCTATCGAGCCACTCCGGGCTTGTGGACGACGGCGACCTGCGGGAGCTACTGACCAAGTTCGGACTCACCCTGTCCGAAGCGGATGTCTTCATCACCCTCGCGCAGCTCAGGAAATCGGGAGGCGGATGGGTAAGCGGAGCCGAGCTGGCAGAGCTGGCCGGGAAGCCCCGCGTAAGGGTATACCAGATAATTCAGGCCTTGGTTGGGCTCGGCCTCGTCCAGGCCAGCTTCGGGAGGCCCAAGGAGTATTCGGCGGAGCCGCCCCAGGTCGCGATGAGGAAGCTGGTCGCGGCTCAGGAGAGTAAGCTCAACGAACTGGCCCACCTCGAACAGCCGGCCGTCGAGGAGCTCCTGAGGCTGCCTCCCCTGGAGGATGGTCAAGGGGCCGGGAGGAGGTCGAGGATGTCGTTCAACATCGTTCAAGGGATTCCGAACATCCAAACCGCGATAAAGAGCGTCCTCAGATGCGAGGGTGCCTCCGTCGTGGTCAACAGGCAGTCCGTCGACCAGCTTGTCCCGACGCTGGGGTACCTGAAGGATGGACCGAGGTCGTTACGGCTCCTCGTCACGGGCGGGGCGGCCATGCCCAAATACGCGCGCAGGATAGGAAGGAAGGGCAGGCAAGTCGAGGTGAGGCGTCTCGCAGAGGAGATGCCGACGACGGTGCTCACGGAGATGACGTTCGTGCTCCTACTCTACTCTGTCGAGAGCTACAGGCCGAAACCCCTATCTCGGCCAAGGGACAGGTCCACTGCCTCGTACTGCGTCTCGGTGTCGGACGATTCTTACCTGAAGCAGGCGGGGTGCCTCTTCCAGTCGCTCTGGCGCTCAGCCGGGGGAGCATCTTAAAGGCAGGTGTGCCGAATACTGATGGAACTGAGCCCATGCCCAAGCTTTATGGAGTATATCTCGACCTCTATCTGAGGGCCGTGTTGGACAAGGACAAGGCGGAGGCATTCTCCGTCATCAACGGCTTCCTCAAGATGAATTCAGATCCGGCGAAGGCATTCGGGATGATTGCCGCCGCCCAGACGGAGGTGGGCGACCTCTGGGCTAGCAACGCGATCAGCGTGGGCGACGAGCATTTCGCGACCGAGGTTGCGCTGGAGGCGATAACGGTGATAGCGAGCCAGTTCAGGCCGGCGAGGAGGGACGGCGCAAGGACCGCTCTCGTCGTAGGAGGAGTCGAGGGCGAGTTCCACCACGTCGGGGCGAGGATGTTCGCCGCATCGCTGGAGATCGAGGGCTGGCGGGTGGACTTCCTGACGAATCTGTCGACGAAGCATCTCTTGGATTACGCAAAGGGGCGCAAGGGGAAGATAGACCTGGTTTCGCTGGGAGTGAGCCTCAGGCTGAACCTGCCCGCGCTCGAAACGGCCCTCGCCGATCTCCGCAGGCTGCCTGAACTCAGGGAGACAGTGATAATCGTGGGAGGGAGCATCTTCAGGGACCCGAGGCTGAAGAGGCGCCTCATAAAAGCGAAGGGGCACGGCGCGCTGGCGAACTGCGTCTGCACGACACTCGACGAAGGCATGAAGGCTGCCATGCGCCTCACGGCAGGCAGGCTGGCAGTGTGATTCGGGAAGAAAAGGTATTTGGTCTGGCCGGGAGCACGCCCATCCATGCAGCAGCTGCCATACCTATTCGCGGAGGGCCTCGCCTTGGGCCTTCTGTCGACAGCGGTAATGACACTCTTCGAGCTGCCGGCCTGGAGGAGGTGGGGGTATACGGGGAGTCCTCGAGTGGCATGAGAACGAGGAGATCTGCGCGAAGCTTGGAGGGAGGGGAGGCGGGACCAACTATGCGGGGGTCTTCGGGCTGCACTTCATCAACGGCGGAATAGCGGGAGGATCTTTCCCGGTTATCAGGCAGACCTTCCCGATATTCGGGTCCTTGCCGCTGCCTCATTACGGCCTCCTCTTCGGCGCCACCCTCTGGATTCTCAAGCTTCTTCCCATCCACAGGCCTATAACGGGTCTCAGCGTATGGAGGCACCCTCTGGGACGCGGTCCCGCGCTGGTGAGCATCGCAGGACATTTGATCTATGACTTGACCATGGCCTTGCTCGGCACGCTCTTGTACTGGCCGAATGTTAGTTTGTAAGTTTCTATGCGAAATTACAATCTGGTCATAAGGCGTGCGTTTCTTACCTTAGCCATGCAAAAAACCATAACTAAAGACATCATCGACACCGCGGCGGACGCGGGGTCGTTCAAGACGCTGGTTGAGGCCTTGAAGGCAGCCAACCTCGTAGAGACACTGAAGGGGAGAGGCCCGTTCACCGTCTTCGCGCCGACTGACGAGGCATTCGCGAAGCTTCCGAAGGGAACGGTCGAGGGGCTCCTCAAAGACATACCGAAGCTGACGGCGATCCTGACCTATCATGTTCTGCAGAACAGGGTCTCAGCGAAGGAGGTTCTCGCCATGACCTCGGGAGGCAAGACTCCAGCGGTCGAGACGGTACAAGGGAGCACGGTTACCCTCCGGTCGAGGGGAATACTCTCAAAGATCGTGTACGTGAACGACGCGAAAGTCGTGAAACTTGATGTGGAGGCCAGCAACGGCATCATTCACGTCATAGACAATGTGATCCTGCCTCCTTAAGGCAGGGGCCTTTTTTTCTTGGTGATGTTGCTTGGGACATACCGTCCCACGGGTCAAGAGCTCTTCTTTTTCTGGTCGGTGGCAGGAGACCTGGAGCCGGGGTGGAGGTGCTCTGAATTATTTCTCGCTGGAAGGAATGCCAGACAGCAAGGATGGCATGCATCTTATGAAGGCGCTAATCGCGGGCGTAGTCGCAAGTGTCGCCTTTGCGTCTGCATTTTCTCCTTTCGCCCTCGGCCATGCACCGCTAGGTGCGGGAGACAACGAGGCCCTTGGCGACGCCACCCTGATTCCCAACGCTGAGAAGTCATGGGCAGTCTATGCAGAGCTTCACGAAGCAGGGGAGGCCCAGTACTACAAGTTCGACGTGACCTCGGGCCAGAGGCTCTATCTGATGCTCTATGCCTCCCCTGGCGATGCAGACGCCGGTTTCCTTCCACACATGGCCTTGATGGCGCCGGGAATCGACGATGAAGGTTCGCTACCCAAATATGTCATTCTGCCGGAAGGCTACGGGTACAGGACTGTTCCAAGCAAGCGGGCCGAGAAGCCGAGCTACGAGGCCTTCGCGCCGGGCAGCTTCTACTCCCTCTCCGAGTTGCGCTTCGAGGCGGGGCAGGGCGGGACGTATTATGTGGTCGTGTTCGAAGAGAAAATGGGAGGTCGCTACGGGCTGGCCGTAGGCGAGCAGGAATCATTTACGATTGAGGAATACCTACTCATTCCGTTCAGCACGCTGAATGTCTACCTTTGGTCGGGGCAGAGCCCAATACAAGTCATCGCCCCGATGGCCGCGGTAGTTGCAATAGGGATTGTGACGCTCTATCTAGCTCAAGTAAGGACAGCTGTCACCCGTTCTGCGGGATCCGCGCTTGCATATGTCGCAGGCCTGATATTCGTGGGGAGCGCGGCCGTGAAGATCTACGTTATGCTCGTCGCCCTCAGCTGGACCGGATTGGTAGGCGATGCCATGCTAACCGTGACATTCGTCTTGGCGCCGCTCGGGATAGGAGCGTATGCCATGAAGTACAGCCTCGGCGGCAGACATCGGAGCCAGAGGGTTAAGATGGTCATCTTCGCTCTCCTTGGGTTGATATCGTGGGGAGGTTTCCTCGTCGGTCCGGCCATAGCCGTCGCTGCCGCCATAACCCCGAGTTCGGGCGGCCAGCAGCGGACCTCACTGCATCGAGAGCAGTCAGGCTGAATGCTCGGTGAAAGGAAGATGTTGCGGTCGCTGACATAAGCATGAAAGGAATGACGACTATTCTGGTCACGGGGGCAAACGGCTTCGTAGGTCGGAGGCTAGTCACAAAGCTGCTCTCGGACGGCAAGTACAAGGTAAGGTGCCTGATCAGGCATCCTGACGTCGGTGCTGAGCTTGGAGATGTCGAAAGGGTCGTGGGGAACGCGAACGACTACGAGAGTCTCATGCGTGCTCTGACCGGCATCGATGTGGCATTCTACCTGATTCATTCTATGGAGGGCTCATCATCAAATTGGGAGCGGTTCGAAGAACGAGACCGAACGATGGCGCGGAACTTCGCGAAAGCCTCGACGAGCTGCGGGGTCAAGAGGATCATCTATCTCGGTGGCCTTGCATCAGGAGACGAATCGGCTCTCTCGAGGCATATGAGGAGCCGGCGGGAAGTGGGAGAGATCCTTCGGACTTCAGCCGCCGCCGTGACTATCTTTCGCGCGGCGGTGATATTGGGGGGAGGAAGCGCTTCATTCGAGATGATGTCCCAGCTTGTCGAAAGGCTGCCGTTCATGGTACTCCCGAGGTGGGTAACGAGCAAACTCCAGCCAATCGCGATAGAGGACGTCGTGACCTATCTAGCGGAGTCGGTAGGAAACGAGCTGACATCCGGTAGGGATTTTGACATCGGCGGTCCAGACATTTTAACATACCGTCAGATGATGGAGCGCTACGCGAGCAGGACCCACAAGAGGTTCCGCCCACTGATGCTTCCGTTCCTGACGCTCAACCTCTCATCCTACTGGGTCGACCTGGTCACGGACGTCAACGCGTCACTTGCAAGGCCGTTGGTGGAGAGCCTCAGCAAGGACGCGGTGGTAGCAGATGATTCGATAAAGCGCGTAATGCCCTTCAGGCTCGCATCCTACGAGGAATCAATAGACGCCGCCCTGCGCGAAAGGAAGCCGAGGGAGAACTCCAGAAAGTCGAGGGACATCACTCCGCTCTTGCTCGTCCTGGCCGCCTTGGGCTTGACGACGCTCGTAGCCGGTTCGCTTCCTGAACTGCTCGGTTCACTGTGGACCGGGCTGGTATTGCTTTGGCTCGTCGGCATTGGATATTCGCTCTTCTTCTTGCGTTTCGGAGCCCGGATGGGAGCACTTTCGGCTGGAGTCGTCGCCTGGCTCGCGCTAGCTTTCTGGATGCTCGACGCGGCGGTGGCGGTTCAGATGGCCGTTTCAGAATCAGGTTCGGCCATCGCGAGGGACATCGTCGGAATCGTCCTGGCAGCGGCAACTGTGCTTCTGTCCCACTTTAGCTTTCATGAGAGAAGGGAGTGAGGTCTTGCCATGGGCGGGTTGCCGGGGTTCGGTCAGGGTGCGAAATCCTGTATCTGTCGAGCACAGAGTTGTTGACTGATCGGAAGAATAGTTGGCTACTGCAAACCTCGTCCCGACGTCTGAAAGGGCACCTGTTATAGCCGTCTGGGAGATTCAAGATGGCCATTAAAACGGAGCGAAGATTCCCACGAAGGCAATATAGGGGAGCATCGTCTTGGCAACGATGCTGAGGATGATGTAATATCTCTTGACGTACAGATAATCCCTCCGGCGGCCGACTCCCCCGTCTTGCAGTACCGTGTTCACAGCGAATTTGTTGAAGAGGACCAAGTAATCGATAAAGTCCTCGAGGGGTTAGTTCCAAACTGAGAGGTCAATTCTCAAGGCTTTAGGAATGTCTGAAGGATAAAAAAATAAGTTTACATTTGTCTAAACTTAATTCATAATAACCTTTCCTACTGCACTGGAGGGAGAATGTCAGAATACAGAAGCACTATTGAAAAAGCATTCAGGAAACTCTATGCAGAGTTTTCAAGTGTCAGAAGCGATTCTAAAATTGCCAGTATTGTTGGAAGGGGTGCATCTGGAGACATAACGCATGTAATAGACGCCATGGCTGAAAAGATACTCATCGAATCCTTCAGAAAAGAAATGCCTGATTGTACAATAGTTTCCGAAGAAATCGGCATCGTCAAAGGAAAGAACGATGCTCCAATTGTACTGATGGATCCAATAGATGGTAGCACCAACGCCGTTAGGGGCCTTCCCGTATTCTGCGCTACCGCAGGAATTCTTGAAGATAGAAGTTTCGGTAGCATGGAGGCTTCTGGCACAATCGACCTTGTCACCGGCGAAGTTATTGTCGGAGATGAAGATGGTACGTATGTAAATGGAACAAAGGCAACTCTTAGCAAAGTTTCCAGACTGCAGGATGCCATAGTTTCGTACGAAGTCAAGGTCAGAGTCGAGAGACCGAAAAAGATGATCAGCAAGATGTACGAGCTCATCACCAAGACAAAGTATCCCCGGGTTCTTGGCTCTGCAGCCTTGGAGATTGCTTATGTTGCAATAGGGAGGATGGATGCATATGTCGCACCGGGGAACCAGCTCAGAAGCTACGACTGCCTTCCATCGATATTCTTGGTAAAGTCTGCAGGCGGCTTCGTTGAAGGGATTGGCCAAAACACTGATTCCGTAGATGTCATGTCAAGGGAGAGAGTTTCTTTTGTCGTTGCAGGAAACAGGACTCTCGGGAAGATTCTCGCTAAAGAGTTTTCATCGCTATAGGGGAAGGTTAATTGCGTAGTCCGATTTCTCCGTGCTAAAAGGGAACTCTATGGAAGAGCGCTCAGCAGGTGCGGTGCTGTTCAGGAGGGAGAATGGGGCAGAGATGTTTCTGCTTTTGCATTACCCTGCTGGACACTGGGACTATCCAAAGGGGAACATAGAGAGGGGAGAGCAGGAACTGGAAACTGTGCGCAGGGAGATCAAGGAAGAAACAGGGATTGAAGATATCGTCATAATCGATGGCTTCAAGAAAGTCATTGAATACAACTACAAGAGGGATTCTGCCTTTGTCCACAAGAAAGTTTCCTATTATGTTGCTGAATGCAAGACTTCCAGTGTGACGATATCTTTTGAGCACAAAGGGTATCAGTGGCTTGGCTACGATGCAGCTATGAAGAGGCTTACCTTCAAAAATGCTAGGATCGTCTTACAGGCAGCCTACGAGTTCCTCAAGAAATCGGAACCCAAGACTCTCGACAGATACGTCTAGCAGCTTCTCTAGGGTCTTCTGCTTCTATTATCGTTCTTCCGACGATCAGGAAATCGCTGCCGGCTTTGATAGACTTCTTTGCGTCCCCTCCCTGAGCACCTATACCAGGAGAGAAGATCAAGATCTTCTTTGGCAGCATCTTTCTGACTCCTGCTATCTTCTCTGGAGAGGTTGCTCCAACGACGACTCCGGCAGCCTTCCATGCTATTGCCCTTGCTACGAACACCTCGAAGACTCTCCTTTTTGAGCTTAATGTCAAGCCGTAGCCGTCTTTGGCTGCTGGATGGCTCATGTATGTTAGCAGGATTATCCCATTACTAGTTTTCTTTGCAACTTTGAACGCAGCATCAAGTGCTCCGTCATAGCCGACGAAGGGGTTCGCTATTACCGCATCGAAACCCGCATCAAAAAGAATCTTCACTGCTGCTTCGTTGGTGCTCCCTATGTCGTTCAGCTTGATGTCCGCTATAGTCTGGAGATCTCTATTATGAGCAGCTTTGTTGATCTTTGATATGTCGTCTGAGCTGAGCGGAAGCAAGAGGTGGAAGTTCACCTTTACTGCGGATATGTAGGGTACAGTTTTTTCTATCAAATCTATTGCATGCTTTTGCAGATGGCTCTGGTCAGCGATGTCAAGTGCCAATACAATTCTGCTGTAATGTTTCTCTGCTGATCCAAGTATTCTGCTTGAAAAATCACTCAATTCTACAAATCTACCATCGGATGCTTGTTTGCCAGCTTGATGACCTTGATGAATGCGTAGCCGTGTTCCTCTATTTTGTTAGTGAATGAAGTTCCGTCCGTCTTCTGCATGGAATATTTCAGGAAACTCTCTGGAGCTGCATCCAGCCTGACGAAGAAGAATAGCGATGCTTCTTCATAGTCATCAATTCTTGCAAATGCACCTGCAACCCATTTTTTGTTCGTCTCGAACGCGTATAGCGGTATGGGAGGCTCCTCGAATATCATTTTGTACGAGCTGATCTTTGCAAGGCTTGGGAGGTCTGAAACTTCCATCGAGAGAAACTTGTCCTTGATTTCTTGCCCAGAATAAAGTGCTTTCTCAAAAGGTGCTGGCATCTTCTTGATGGCTATGATCGGGGCATATACGAAGGTCGGGTTATTGGCAGAATCTGTCAGGAGAGCTTCTTCAGTGCCGTAAAGGTTTCTGTATCCAAGATGGGCTTTTCTTTCCTTGCTCTTTGTGTAATAGAATATGGGCCTGCCCATGAAGAGGTCAAATTGTACTGATAAGACGATCTCTCTTTCTGATTCTATCGCAAAGACTGGTAATGGCGCTCTCTCTATTGCACAAGCAAGCCTAGCAAGGTCTTTGATGCCTGCAAGCTCCACAAAGCACGGAGGCTTGGTCTCTTTATCTGGCTTTGACACGAGCTAAGTTCTCTTACTGCTCGTTAAATAAGTTTGGGAATACAGCAGTTTGTTATAAAATAGAAAAGTTGAAGGTTCAGAAAAGTGGCATAGAGTTAACTATGTGATAAATTGCTCGGGGAAAGAATAATGATCCCAGCACAAAATCAGAAGATGGATCGCTCGGCATGGATGACGCTTTCCGTCCTAAGTTGCTTGGGGCTGGTAACTTTGTACGGCGAAACGATGGTGCTGCCAGCGATACCTGATTTTATTAGTGACTTCAATATTACATACAATACATCGTCTTGGATACTCACTGCGTTCCTGATAGCAGGAGCAGTCATGACTCCTATTGCTGGCAAGCTGTCAGACATCTACGGCAAGAAGAGAGTCTTGCTTACAGTGTTGGCCATCTATTCTGGAGGGTTATTGATAGCAGGGTTTGCTAACAGCATAGAGATCATGATCGCTGCAAGGGTTGCGCAAGGTGTAGGTTTCTCCATGTTTCCAATAGCCTTCGGAATCGTCAGGGAAGTTCTTCCTATACAGAAACTTGCAATGGGCCAGACGATCTTCGGCTCAACATTTTCTGGCGGGGCTGTAGTAGGTCTTCTCGTAGGAGGAATCATAATTCAGAACTATGGATGGCACTTTACTTTCTTCTCAGTCTTTCCCGTTGCCGTAATAATTGGGCTTTTGATCCTTAAACTCGTTCGCACTAGTCCGCCAGTCTTTAACATGCCGGGAAAAGTAGAGGGGAACCCGAACAAGTCGCTCGATCTTAAAGGAACAGTTGCATTGGCTTCTACAGTCACATTCTTTCTAGCAGGGATTTCCGTTTTGGAGGGCAGCATCTCTGAATCGGTTATAGGTCTTGACATAATCGGACTATTTGCAGTCGCAGTGATTTCGTTGGGGCTGTTCATGGTCATTGAAAAGAAAACGTCCGTACCTTTGATTGATTTTAAGTTGATAACTCACAGAATGCTCCTTCCTACCACTATAATACTGATGCTCGTAGGTCTCTGCACCTTCATGGTCTACCAGACGATACCGATTCTGATAAGGAGCCCGAAGCCATTTGGGTTTGGAGGTGATGCGATCGTCACTGCCGGCGTGCAGCTTCCATTCATGATAGTTCTCCTAATTGGAACAATAGGGTCAGGTCTTGTACTAAACAGACTTGGCAATCTAAGATTAACGGTAGTAGGAACTTCCTTGAGCATGATAGGATTCTTCAGCCTGCTTGTATTCCATCAATCAGAATTGATGGTTACCATAACTCTGTCCATAATAGCTGCAGGATTGTCACTCGCCTTTACTGGCGGCTTCAACATAGTGCTGGTATCTGCACCAGTACAATCAACTGGGATAGCTCTTGGCATGACCCTGCTTCTTAACTTGATAGGGCAGTCCGTTGGACCAACGGTAGCAGCAATCTTTCAGCAAACCTATCAAGGGAGCATAGAGGGAGTTGGCAGATTTCCTACAGCCGAGGCGTATAACATGATATTCCTTACAGCTGCTATAATTTCACTTACATCAGTTGTCCTTGCATTGACATTAAGCAGAAGGAAAGTTGCTCCAATTCCTGCTGGTAGTGGTCACACAATGCCTACAAGTTCCTAGTGCTACTCTTCGTCTTCTTCCTCTTCGATCTTAACAGACAGCACCTTGATGGTATCTCCGTCTACGGAAATTCTATGGTCTTCCCTGCTCTTGTTTACATGAAGGAACCTCTTCAGATAAGTCTTGACATCAGATTTCCTGACCTCTCCTTCAACCGAAACCTTATCGTCCGATGCAGAGGATTTTATCCCAGCCTTTTCTTCGAGAAACTTCACTAGGTCTGCTGACTTGTCCTTGAGGTCGCCGAGCTGTATCTCCATGGCTTTATTCGCCATAGTTTTCGCATTATAACCATTTCCTAGCTTAAAGTAGTATACTCTACCAACCGGGATAATTGTGTTGCAACAACGTATAAGATGTATGAGGGATGGTCACTTTTTCACACGTAGGATATATTTTGTTAGTAATTTTTGAGTTCAAGTAGGTAGGGGGCTCATTATACAAGCAAGCTTTTCAGCAGATTAGTCAATAGCAATGACCTAAAAATATTTTACAAAAGAGCTGTAATAAAAACAGCCGAACAGTTGATAAGTCTCCTAGTACTATTATCAGGTAATGCCCCTGCAGGACAACTATTCTCGGATGTACCATCTGATAGTTTCCGCGCACGGAGATGGTCTGTCGCAAAGAACCCTGCTGGACATGATGAAACTCAGGAGCAACCAAGTTTCCAAAATAGCCCTTAAACTAGAAAGGAGCGGCCTAGTGAAGAGGGAGAAGGCCCTTGAAGATGGGAGATGGACATACATTCTGAAAGCGGTCGATGCGATTAGCCTCGGGCCCTACGAATCTATGCCATGTATAACCTGCCCCTACGAAGATAAATGTAGGCCTGACGGTATAATATCTCCGCAGATCTGCGCCCTTGAAACCTATCAAAGAGGAATAGCACAGTGGGTGCTTGAAGAATTTGAGGGGGAGAAGAAGATCAGAACCATGCAAAAGGCTGTTGTAGAAGTAGCTCAGAAAGATGCAAAGAAAAACATTAAAATTTCAAATCGATAGCAAAAAGGTGCAGTTTTTATCTAACTTATTGCATATTATATCCATGGCTCAAGAATCTATCTCCCGATGCAAAGACTGCGGGGAGGAGATAATCTGGATACGTACAGAACTGGGCAGGTTTGTACCATTTAACCTGTCTGGAACAATACACATCTGCCCAGCAAAGAAATGATTCGACGATTGCCGAAGGTATAAGGGCACAGAGCTAACCTTTAATCCCAGGAATTATACTACATGTCATGAGTACAGTGAGAAAATACTCTGCTGTATCAAAAAGGAGGCAAACCTGTGCCTAAAGCTTTCGTTCTAGTTACGTCTGAGCTAGGAAAAGAAGGTGAGGTACTGGAAAGCTTGAAGAAGATTCAGGGGATAAAGGAAGCGCACAACCTTTACGGGGTATACGATGTGATAGCACAAATAGAATGCGCTAACGAAGCCGATCTCCGGAATATCGTTACTAACAGGATACGGAACGTTGGCAACGTAAGAACAACAATGACCTTGATGGTTGCAGAGTAATTTTTGGGCCTTACTGCAACGTTTTTCATTTAACGTTTCTAACACAATGCGTGCGACATAGAAGCCTCGGACAGCATTTCATTGATGATGAAGAAATCCTGAAGAGAATGGTTGCACTAGCACAGATACAGCATAGTGACAGAGTTCTTGAAATAGGCGCTGGCAAAGGTTCACTTACAAAAGAGCTCTGCAGAACTGGGGCAAAGGTAACATCTTATGAGATAGATAGGAGGTTGTTTCCAGAACTGGAATCTAAATTCGTCAATATTAGCAATGTACGATTGATAAATGGTGACGCTTTCAAAAGGGATATCATCTTTGATGTTTTAGTAGCAAACCTGCCATACTCTAGATCTGAAGAATTTATCAAATGGCTCGTATTCAGGGATTTTAGAATCGTTGTAGTCATGCTGCAAAGTGATTTTATCAATAAAATACTGTCCCGGTCTGGAAAGAACTATAGGGCAGTTTCCGTGATAGCGCAATACTGCTTCTCAATTGAAAGAGTGATGGAGGTTCCAGCATACCGGTTTAAGCCACCACCAAAAGTTTCTTCGAATGTCGTTATAATCAAAAGAAAACCAGTTGCTCCAACAAAAGGCGAGATAAACGCACTGAAGTATCTATGGTCTTTCAAGGGCAAAACGATTGCTTCAGCCCTCAAGGCTCTTGAAAAGAAGACCGGTAAATACCTAGCAATATCAGAAGTTCCAGAGAAAAGGATTACAGATTTATCGCCAGAGGAAGCGTTCAAGGTTGTCGGAATAATTGAACAAGCGAATTAATTCAGAAACATACAGAGCTGCAGAAGATTCCTTTCTGCTAGCAGATGCACTAGAGGGGCAGCACTATGATAACGCTGTTGAAATTGGCGTGGGAGAAGGTTTTGTGACCACAGCACTTGCACGGAATTGCAAGAATGTTGTAGGAACTGATATTGACATTAATGCAATGAAGAAAACTAGAGAGAGGCTCCTTAGAGGAGGTTTGACAGAAAAAGTCAATCTGATACTCTGCGACGGTGCAAGCCCTCTCTTTGGTAAATTTGATTCATGCGTCTTTAACCCTCCATACTTGCCTAGTGATGTGGATGACATTGCTGTCGCAGGAGGAAAAGAAGGTATTGAAACCACGACCAAATGGTTCGATCAATGCATCCAGCTGCTAAAGCCTGATGGCAGCATAATATTTGTCGCATCCAGTTTATCGAACCTGAGTAGTCTTTTAAAACATGTTCAGAAAAAAGGATTTCATGCTAACATCTTAGCAAGGAAGAAGTTCTTCTTTGAGGAGATTATCCTCATGCAGGCAAAGCGTGGTTAGTCGTGCAGATTAGTATAGCGCTCGTAGAACCCAGCTACCCGATAAACGTAGGATATGCTGCACGAGTTATCAAAAATTTCGGATACAAGAAACTTATTCTAGTCAATCCAAAGTTTGACATGCAAGCAGCATGGAAATTTGCTTCCCACGCTGTAGACATTCTGAAATGTGCTGAGGAGTGTGCCTTTGATGAATTGATCAAAAAGGAAGATTACGTTGTAGGCACAACAGCAATTTCAGCAAAGAGAGAAGGTAATCTTACTCGCCAAACAGTACCTCCATGGGAAATAATCAATATGGTGAGCGGAAACAAAATCTGTCTTGTATTCGGTAGGGATACAACAGGACTAACGAATGAAGAAATAACTAAATGCGACCTAATTGTCAAAATTCCTGCAAGCAGAAAATACCCAACACTGAACATTAGTCATGCAATAGCCATAATCCTTTACGAAATCTCAAAATCCACCTTGAAAAACAAGCCATTTACCCCAAGAGTCTCAGTTGACAAAATAGCTGCAGACTTTACTGAACTTGCACTTATTGCAGGCGTTCAAGAGTACAAAGTCAAGATCATGAAAGAGGCTCTGCGTAGAATTCTGCGTAGGAGCAAGCCTACTCAGCGGGAATCTTCGTTACTTGTGGGCCTCCCAAGAAAGATAAAACTCGCACTGGAAAAGCCAGAAGTTATTCGTTTGGACAGGTTCAAGGCTTCTCCAAAAGAAGAATTCCGCGAATAACTTTTTGCTCTTGGGTATATCGAGCTAATATTGGGAAAGTAAAACTCTCGAGTCTCACCATCTGGAGATTAATTCCCTCGAGTAATTGCTGGATATCGAAACCAGCCTTTTTTCTTGTAGATAGACGGATATAGGGAACTACCAGAGCAATTTTTGCACCTCTCCTCAAAACATATTCCGCACCTTTTAGGAACTCCCTGTATATCTTGAAAGAGTCAAGTAGCATGTCTTTAGCTTCTTCTTCGGATGGAAACCTTGCTAGAGCCGGAAGGAGTACAGGTTCCGTAGCTATAGCATCAATAGTCTCCCTACCAAGAAAAAACAGATTTCTTGCGTCAGCACGTTGAAATCTAGTATGGATGTTTTTTGGTATTCTGCCAGTGTTTCTTAACCAATTGATGTTCTGAATTGCACCCTTGATTTTCTGCGAATCCTTGTCAAATCCCATTACATCTATGTTCAAGATTGCAGCTTCCATTAGTATAGTGCCTGTCCCGCAGAAGGGATCCAGCAACGTTTGCCCTTCATTCAGCATGGTCATATTGACAAGCATCCTAGCGATTCTTGGAGGGAGACTTATCGTTGAGTTCTGATATGGTCTCTTCAAGTCCCTCTCCTGAAACGTTGCACTTGGTATCGTCGCTGTTGTTATAGCTAGAAATAATGCATTCTTTGATTTCAGGAGCTGGACGTCAATTACATCATTTTCTGTGACTATGCCTGAAGACAGCTCACGTATGCCTTCATTAACGCTTGTAATGTCAGGTAGAACCTTCTTTGCCTTGCGTGCTCCAGCCTCCCTAACCTTTTTTCCAACTATGTTCTGAACATCTTGCACAAAATCAACACCAATGCCGTTGTTGATCCCATAGAGGCTTAACCCCCAAGACGCTTTCTCATCAAGCCATTCAAACATCTTTGCTCTATAGAGTTTTTCTATGAATGAGTTTTCATCTTGTGCCGTTGATACTATTTTACCTATTTTGAATGAGCCTCCAAGATATTTCACGATCCTATCCACATCATCAGTTTCTACTATGCAGAAACTATTTTCAAAATATTCTACCGTATGTTCTACTCTTAACTTCCCCAGAACCGTCATAAGTTCTAGCCTTGACAATTCTCCATTAGCAAATATCACAGAGAACTTTCCCATTGTCTATTTTGCCCACTATGCACGAATCAAGGGTTATGATAACTCTTCGCGTGCACACAACTTATGAGTTAACAGCAAACAACTAAACGGTCAGTTAATTTGTCATCCTAAATCTTAGTCATGGCCTTAAGAGCAATGGTCCAGTTGACTTGATCACCTTGTTATCATCATGCCAGTATTTTCTCCTTGAATAACCTGACCAATATGGTGGCGGGCCCCACCAGGTCAGCCAAAATATTGGCAATCACGCTATAGAACCAAAAACATTGTATCTGGGCGGGGCTACCACTTTTAACCTTTGAAAATCTCTTCGACAAAAGGCTAATCTAACATATTTGATGCTCTGACTTATATCAAAGGACATTAAAACGCGCATAGTGCAGAATATTGTGGCCGGAACACTTCACCCGCAGTGACCTCAAGCAAGTACAGTCCAGCGGAGGATATGTTATGACCAAAGAGGGCACCATAGTGAACCCTCGAAGCGTCCACAGGCATCTGGTTTTAGCAGTGGAGGAGCTGGGATACATGATCAGGTCTAGCCAGGACGAAAGCTTCACAATTCAGAAGGAAGCGTTGGGAGAATCTACGGGCACATTGACTTCTAGAATAGGCGGAGTCAAGAATACAGAAGGTGCGGGCTACATATCCTATGGGTACGTCAGCCGCATCGTGATGGCAGTTCTTACAGTCGTAGCTGTGATAGGGCTCGCTCTCAGCCCCTTTGGCCTGCTAGTCACAGCCGCTGTAGCGCCAGTAGGCTATTTAGTGTGGAAAAGATCTCTCAAGACTGTCAAGTTCAAGGTTCTGCAGCAGAGCAGGCATCCTTATCGAGGGAGAGGTTACCGAGAAAAAGTCTCAGAAAAAGTCTGCACAAGTTGCTGAGCTTGTTGCACAGACAACGATTACAGTTGCAGGAATTGTTAGCATATCTGTGGCTGGAGATATTGACAAGGTTACAAAAAAGGCGATTCTGCAGAAAGCTCCTAACGCTTTTGAAGTCCATCCTTATGAAAAATCCAAACTGCAAGGGTTTCTTGACGATATGACAAAAAGATATGCAGAAATAGAGTTCGGAACCATCGCCAGTGATGTCGAAACCCTACTCTCTAAGGTAGAAACTTCTGGCAAGAAGAAAGCTGCAGAGCAACCTGCACAACAACCTGCACAACCAGAACCCGCTCCACAGCCATCCCAAAGCGTTCCATCAGATACGCCAAAAGATCAAGCGCAAAGCTGACATCCCATTCCCAGAATTTGTGCCTATCCCAGATTTTAATCTATTTATAGGTACAACTCAGTAGCTTGATTCGTAGCAGAGCCTAGGCAATCTAGATCCAGACGAAATATTGCGATAGTCGCGGCTATCATCGTGATTGCTACTACTCTGGCTATCTATTTTGGACTTCCCAAACCGAATTCGGGGCAACCTGAATCTAAGTTAGGAATAAGCGTCCTAAACGATCCATCTGAAGATGTAGGAAAGAACTTAACGTTTTTAGATGTAACTTCTGCTAAGGTTGCTCTGTCGGGTGGTAATTTGTCATTCAGCGTCACGGTTGCTGGCCAGATACCACAATCGCCTACATCCTACGTTGCATTTGGCTGGTTTATTACGTCTGGAGTTACATCCATCGATCGCCCAATCATCGTCCTGATTTATGACCCTAGCGTTGGGCATTGGGTTGCTTCAGTCTTCGCAGGTAGACCTCCAAGCGAATCTACTAAAGGTCTCTCCTTTACCGTAGAAGGGAACACTGCCACGGTCTTCGTCTCACTGCAGACTTTGGACAATCCCTCGACTTTCACGTGGCATGTTGTTTCTCGTGACGCTCCTTTTGGTATAGGCTTAGGCATACGCGATCTTCCAGGCACGGGTACTGCAATTGATAGAGCACCCAATTCTGGCGACGTAAACTGGTGTGAGAATGATTGTTAATGATGAATTGATAGCGGTTAGCTGAGCCCAAATTCAGCAAGTTTCTTGTTGTTCTTCTCAATGCCTTTTACTTCTGCTTCAGTAGGGAAGAAGTATTTTTCGTTCCACCCTTCAGGAAGTTTCTCAGGCGACTTACCCGTTAAAGCAAGTACGCCCCATATCTTTCCGATAGATGCTTGACCCTCTTTCGATGCAAGGAAGTCAAGGAAATGCCTAGCGGAGGGGCTATCCTCTGCATTTTTCATCAACCCTGCGGTTGTAAACGTGTACAGCCTAGGAAGTTCCTTTACCCTGAGCTGCTGCAAATGTGCCCCTTCCTCTTTAAGGCGATAGAAAGCCAGCGAATAGGCTGCCAGAGCGATAGACTTCTCACCAGCCTCTAAAGCCTGAAGCAAGTGATCTATGCAGTCGTATGTCTGCGGTTTGATTTTACCAACAATATTCAAAACCTCTTTCCATCGCCGTTCTCCAAGAATCCTCTTTAGCGCACAAAGATAGTATGCAGTAAGGTTTCCAGCAGAGGACGCTAGGACAGCTTGACTTCCAATCTTGCTTCTAAACCCGTCTGCAAATTCCTTTATGCTGTTAGGAACGTTCCCATTAAGCCGTTCGCTGTATACAGGAAACATCGAAGTTATCCCAATGGCCATCCATGTCTTCGAACTGTCTTGGGCAAATTGAGGAAAAGAGTTTGAAGGAGAGTATCTCGCTAGAAGCCCTCTATGCTTCATCTGGAGCAGAAGATAATGCGGAGCAATTACAATATCAGCGGTAGGCAGACCAGCCTTGATCTCTCCTTCAACTCTTTTCAAGACGGGAAATGGATGATCATCCAAATAAGCCGGAAACTCTTCAAGAGTGTACTTTCTGCGGAATGTCCACAGGAGATCGCTTACTCCCCTTCTTACTCCCATGGACGCATAAATAGTTGTACGCCTTCCCTTTGTCTTGACCATCTGCATGCGCAGAAACATTCGGCTAAATCATCATGTCGTAAGAATAATTCTAACCTAACCCTTATACTGAATTCATAAAAATTTTCTTCCATGCACACGATAAAGCACGGCTACTATGCACCCTATTTTTACTGGATGTTTCCTTTAATCGTAGCTAATGAAGAAGCAATCTTCCCTAAAGTTGGCGTTGATTTCAAGGTTACAGACATTGTAGCAGGAGGACAGCCTGAAAACAAGGCAGATTGGTACCTCGAAGCATTTCAAAAGGGAGTACGCGACTTTTACTTCTGCTGCGCTTGGCAGGGAGTTTATAGTACTAACACGACTAGGAAGGGAAGAATAATAGCAGCCGCTCCATCAACTCTTCTCAAAACCTTTGCAATCTACACGAAACCTGATTCTGACGTGAAGAGCGTCTACGATCTTGGGAAGAACAGGTATGCCGTTGCGGTTAACAAGTTTGCAGACGCGCATTACGTTACGCTCAAGAACATGAGGCAGTTTCTGCCTGATTCTCAGATACAGCTTGCACACCTTGGCGGAGTAGAACAGTGTTTCAGAGCCCTCTTGGATGGCAAGGTCAAGGCAGCTACTCTTGCAGGACCTTATGCTGACTTTGCGCAGTATATAGGGATGAGGAGAGTATTGGGCCTGTCGAGAGACGAGCCTACATTCATAGTTATGGATGAAACATTCGACAAGGAAACAGTTTCAGTATTTTTGAAAGCGGTCAATATGGCGATCGCAAGGATAAGGGAAAATCCAGAAAGATACAGGGATAGATACTACAAAGAATTCGAAATGGTGGTGAAGGCTTTCCTCCAAGAACTCGCGCCGAATCTCAAAGGATTCAGGGAGAGGATGGAGATTCCGGTCTGGGCAGACTTGAGGCAAGTCACTAGGCAAGAGTTCGAAACTATAAGGAACTTTATGGAGGAAACAGGCCTGATAACTGGGAAGACTACTTATGAGGAGCTCGTCAACCCAGAATCTCCCATACTGGCAAAGTAGGTCTCATGGAGACGCGTTAGAATTATTCTACCACATTGCTCAAATTTGTTATAATTAGCGGGAAGAACCATGTCAAAAACATTCAGGTTGAAGGTAAAGAACTCCTACATCCCTTGGTCATTCCTTGACATAATTGCCAAAGACGATGGATTATTCGCAAAGAGAGACATTTCAATAGACTTCTTCAGTGTAGGCAAGGCCGAGTCAGAACCATCGGACAAGATAAGGTGGTATTCAGACTTGGTGAAGACGGACAAGCTTGATGCCTATTCTGTATGCGCTTGGGGGGCGATAGACAGGCTCGCTGGTGCAGAGACACAGAAGGAGAAGATACTTGCAGCCTCCACATCTTCGTCATACGCCTTTTCAATAATAGTTCAGCCGGGTTTAGGAATAAAGACGGCAAAGGATCTAGCGGAGATACCAATAGCGGTGAACATGAAGACTGGTTCCCATTATTGCGTACTTAGCGACCTTGAAAGGGCACTACCTTACGACAGCATCAAAGTTGTTCACGGAGGGGAACCACAGAGCAGGCTAAAAGGACTGATTGATGGAAAGTTCCAAGCAGTTGCATTGATAAGCCCATATACAGAACTTGCGATAAAACTTGGATATCCTAAAGTTGCAGAGACCAAAACTGTCGATGTTCTAGCATTCGTTGCCAGAGACGACATACCGATGGACACTATGGTAAAGTATCTTGATGCTCTAAACGAGGCTTCAAAGCAGCTCAGGGCCGATCCCGAGAAGTACAGGAATCTGTACATTAGGACATTCAGGGAAACCTTCGCTGGATATCCTGAAGATCTCAGGGCCAGAGTGAACAAGGTTATTGACCAGATAGGCTCGACGGTGCCGATAACCACATGGGGAGAACTAGTTTCTTATCCAAAGGAGTCCTTCAACCAGCTTAGCACATGGATGAGCAAGCACAATTTGCTACAGTCAAAGGTGGACTATGAGAGTCTTGTGCTGGAGCAGCCCTTAGCAAAGGCAAAGGGCCATTAGCGAGGAATAGCGTCGTAAAACTGTTCGGCTCCAGAATACTTGTTGTAAAGGAGCCGAAAGTTTCTTTCTACTATCATTTTTAATTTCCAATCTTCACTCCCTTCCAGTATCGGGATATCCTTAGTACCCTCCTTTACCCGCTTACGCACTTCTGTATCGAACTTTCTCAAGTAACTTGCAAACGTCCCAACGTGCTCTTTTGAGGAGATAGTCCCATGCCCGGGGACTATCTGGTCAATTCGCATCCCCTTGATTTCTTCTAGCCTGTTAAGCCATGCAGGCAAGTTAGCATCTTCAATGTTCGGATGGTAATTTACTGACAGCACATCCCCAGAAATCAGAACTTTGTCATCAGGCAATAGTACCATAGTATCTCCATCTGTATGTGCCCCTTTTTTGGGGTGAATTATCTTGAGAGTCTTTTCTCCAAAATATTCTACGAAACCTTCTTTGTACGTTCGCTGAGGAGGAGCTATTGAGATTCCATCCAGATCTTCTTTGAGCTTTCTGCCTAACCTTCTATATGCTTTAATTCTTTCTTCGCCTCTCCCAATAATTCTCGTCTTGCAATTCTCATGAGCAAGTATTGTGGCTTCAAAGACGGAGTTTCCGAAGACATGGTCTGAGTGATCGTGCGTATTTATCACAAGTTTTACAGGTTTATAGGTTCTCTTCTTGATCTCCTTGAGAAGCGAATAAGATATCTTGTTCGTGAAACCTGTATCAATCAGAATTACCCCATCATGAGTGACTATGAAGGTCTGGTTTGCACCCCAGCCGTCGTGGATGCTGTCGCTCTTTCCGAGATTTACAAAAACGTTCTCTGCAACTTGCTTAACCGGCATGTTCTATGCTTCGCTGATTTCAGTTCGCGCCTCCCAGAGTACTGGGAAGAACCTTTTTGTCAGTGATGTTTGAAGATAAGAAACTCCAGATATGTTGAAGGCATAAGGTCCCACAACGTCCTTGACAATTTCAGAACCTGTTCCCTGCTTCCTGCCTATTACGCGCTCCACCATTGCTATATGATGGGTTCTCCAGAGCCAGAAATTCTTATCATATTCCATTAACACTTCAGCAAGCTCTTCAACTTCTGGATACTTTTTGCCAGAAAAGAGCCTTACGAGGGCCTTAAGCTCCTTCTTGTAGAGTTTTCTCTTAGAGTCAGCGTTAATATCGAATTTATAGCGTTCAAGAACTTCTCTAAAACCATCCCACAATGAAGGGGACTCGAACCGTTTCAGCAGTTGCTCATAATCAGATTCGTCATCTTCATGCATCTTTAGGAATTTCTCATCCTTTTGACCAGAAACGAATTCCAATTCTCTGAACTGCAAAGATTGAAAGCCACTAGCAGGTCTGAGCAGAGTACGGAACTTCAAGAAGTCTTTTGGCCTTATCGTTTCCAATACTGTGATTTGCTGAATAAGGACCTTCTGAACTTCCACGACCCTTCGTATCAGCCTAGTAGCTTCAGGTACATCTCCTGCCAGCATGTGCGAAATAGCAGATTCGAGTTCATTGAGCATCAGTTTGAACCATAATTCGTATGTCTGGTGGGCAATTATGAACAGAACTTCGTCTTGCTGCCTCGGCTTCGAAATTAGCTTCTGCAGACCAAGCAGGTGATCTATATGCAGATATCCTTTGTAGGAGAGAGGCTTCTTTGCTGACAATTTTTGCTCTTTTACTTGTTGACCCAGGGGTAAAGCTCTTTTAATCCATTAAGAGCCTTCTTTATTGCCTTAACATCGGCATCATTCTTCTCCATATGTCCCTCTTTATATTCCCTGTAAGCCTCTAAATCTAGCAGTCCATGTCCGCAAAGGTTGAACAGAATGACTTTCTTTTCACCTGTCTGCTTGCACTTCTTTGCTTCGTCGATAACGCCTTTTATCGCGTGAGCAGTTTCTGGAGCGGCTACTATGCCTTCAGTACTTGCAAAGAAAGCCGCAGCGTCAAATATCTCCGTCTGGTTGTATGCTACGACATCGATCTGCTTTTCATGGTACAATAAGCTCATTGATGGTGCAGCCCCGTGTACTCTTAACCCTCCAGTATGGATTGGTGGAGGTACAAAATTATGACCTATGGTGTACATTCTGAAGAGTGGGCTAGTTCTCATGACGTCCGAATGATCATACAGATATTCGCCTTTAGTAAACCTTGGTGCTGCGGTCGATTCTACCCCGAGGAACCGAACATCCTTTGGAGCTCTCTTGCTGATCTTGTCATAGTAATAGGGCCAGAATATGCCAGAGAAGTTGCTCCCTCCTCCCACACAGCCTACTACAATATCGGGGTAGTCGCCGTAAGGTTCAAACTGTTTCTGCGCTTCCAATCCGATCAAAGTTTGACTTGCAAGAACGAAGTTCATTATGCTCCCTACAGCATTTCTTGCCTTTTCATCACGCATGACATCCTCTATAGCCTCGCTTTTGGCTATGCTCATAGATCCTGGGCCGTCAGGATCGTCTTGCAGAACATTCTTTCCAACAGAAGTGTTTGTGCTAGGGCTAGCGAAGATTTGCGCACCCCATGCCTCCGCTAGGTCTTTGCGGTAGGGCTTCTGATCGAAAGCCGCTCTTGCCATATAGATAGTGCATTTTACTCCGAATAACTTGCAGCCAAATGCAAGTGCCGTGCCCCACTGTCCAGCAGTAGTGCTGGTAACTAATCTTTCAATCCCTTCCTTCGCTGCGTAATATGCCTGAGCAACTGCAGCATTTGCCTTATGCGATCCTGGGGGACTTACGGATTCATTTTTGTAATAGATTCTTGCAGGCGTGTTTAGAGCTCTTTCAAGCCTTCTCGCTCTAACAAATGGCGTAGGCCTCCAAATCGAGTATATCTGCCTCAGCTCTTCGGGGATCTGGATGAACCGCTCGTTCGAGTATTCGTGTCTTGCAAGCTCTCTAATGAAAAGCCTATGCAGGATGGCTTTGTCTGCGACCTGCCTTGTCTTTGGATCAATTACAGGCGGAAGTTTCTTGGGTAAATCGGGAACTATGTTGTACCACTGTGCTGGTATTGACTCTAATGCAGTAGCTAGCATGGAAAAGTCTTCTTTAGAGTCTATTAATAGAATTCCGTTAGAATCTCTCTAACAGCATTTACTGTTGAAGTATCATTCGCAGCTTTTCAGGATCAGATGTTGGAAGATCGCAGGTAAAGTTCTTGCAGACATATGCGGTAGTTTCTCCCTCCAACTGGATCCTGTCTTTCAGCAAAGGTATCATTTCAGAATAATCCTTCCCTGCAGGCTGAAGAGCTACTATGATATCTGGCCTGTAAGTTTCCGATATTATCCGAAGCATCCTTTTTGTAATTTCTTCACCCAAACTACCAGATATAGCAACTTCTTTTGGCGGATTCAAAAGATAATCAAGTGCTATTAGCCAGTTAGTCAATCCTGTAGGATAGTTTTCCATCTGTGTACTTACCGATCTTAGAGCTTTCTCTGTAGATTTTGCAAACTTTGTATCTCCCGTATATGCGAACAGTTTCAGCATGATCTGAGCCGCCGCAGACCCCCCAGAAGGGAGAGCCGAATCGAAGGAACTCTTGGGTCTTGCAATTAACTGCTCATGGTCGTCTGATGTGTCGTAATATCCTCCATCGTTCTTGTCTTCAAAATGATCGATTATCATGTTCGCCATCTTTTTTGCTTCTGCTAGCCATCTTGGGTTAAATGTGCTCTGATACAGTTCGATTAACCCATCAGCCAAGAAAGCATAATCTTCCAAATATCCGTTGATCTTTACAGTTCCATCCTTCCATACATGCAATAACCTTCCCTCTCTCTCCATGTTGCCCAGAATGAATTCTGCATTATTTTCTGCTGCATTTAGGTAATCTTCCCTGCCCAGAACTCTTGCAGCCTCACTCATCCCCGATAGCATCAACCCATTCCACGATGCAAGGACCTTGTCGTCCCTTCCAGGTTTTATGCGCTTGTTCCTTTCAGCAAGAAGTTTCTTTCTGCACTCTGTCATTGTCTCTTCGAGTTTCTCTACAGAACTCTTCAGCATTGATGCTACTCCGGAAGGCTCTGTTTGAATGTTCAGGATGTTCTTCCCTTCAAAGTTACCCTCCGCTGTAACTCCGTAGTATGCGCAGAAACTTTCAGCATCAGTTCCAAGAATTCTCTCGATCTCTTGTTTTGTCCAGACGTAGAACTTGCCCTCTTCCCCTTCGCTGTCTGCATCCTGAGTAGAATAGAACCCTCCATTCGCATCTGTCATCTCCCTTAACACATAGTCAATAGTTTCTTCTACGATCTTTCTGCTGATGGGGTTCTTGTTTATCTGATAATCGTGAAGGTAGACTCTGGACAGAAGGGCATTGTCGTAAAGCATCTTTTCGAAATGGGGAACTAGCCATCTGCTGTCAACCGAATAGCGGTGAAAACCTCCCCCAAGATGATCGTAAACTCCTCCTTGGGCCATTTTCAATAGTGTAAATTCGACCATCTTGTTGGCTTGGGCAAAGCCCTGCCTTCTTCCTATTCTGATCAGCAACTCCAACGCCGTCGGTTGGGGAAATTTAGGTGCCCTTCCAAAACCACCATTTATTCTATCAAAACTGCTGTCTAACTGTAAAAATGCGACTTCGATTGGAAGGTTATTCAGTTCTGCTTTTTCAACAGCTATCTTTTCGTTGAGCCTTTTGTGAAGCTGCTCTGCATCTTTCATAACTTCTTGCTTTCTTGCCTTGTAAGCTTCGCTTATTGCAGCTAATACTCTTTTGAACGATGGCAGTCCATGGCCCTCATCTGGAGGGAAATACGTACCTCCGAAGAAAGGTTTCCCATCCGGAGTAAGAAAAACTGTCATAGGCCAGCCACCAGAACCTGTCAGAGCCTGAACGGCTTCCATGTAGACCGTATCCAGATCAGGTCTTTCCTCTCTGTCTACCTTTATACTGACAAAATTGTCATTCATTATCTTTGCACTCTCTTCATCTTCAAAAGATTCCTTCTCCATGACGTGACACCAATGGCAAGCAGAATACCCTATGCTGAGCAGAATCGGCTTATCCTCTTTTCTGGCCCTGGCAAAGGCCTCCTCACCCCAAGGATACCAGTCTACAGGGTTATGCGCATGCTGAAGCAAATACGGCGAGGTTTCTTTTGCAAGACGATTAGCATGCAAGTTAGATTCCTAGCATCGCTCGAAATCAGCACGATAAAAAGTAGTTCTGTAACATTAAGGCGAGGTTAAAAGTACGTCAGAAAACAAAGCATTAACACTTGCCTCGTACTTACGATCCCCCTTGTAGCTTTGTACGCAGCTGCGTCTAGGACCCCTACGCGGGGGAGTCATGCGTCTGTATATCTGATATTCTGGATTATTTGAGCACACGTCAATAGTAACTTGGTCTGAGGGTACCCGTCTTGCACATAGATGCTATCTATCTGAAAGTGAAAAGATCGTTAGACACCAGATAAGTAAGAATTTATAAACCATGCAAACAGTCGGTTCACTTCCGCAAAGGTAAGACATTGTCACAAGATTTCAGGTTCATCGTCAGAATGGCAGGGAAAGACCTGCAGGGCACCAAGACCGTGGCGGCAGCCCTAGCAGATCTGAAAGGCGTGGGATACAATTTAGCAACAGCCATCTTGGCAGAATGCAAGATAGACCCTAGAAGCAGAGTCGGATCGTTGTCAGACAACCAGATAGCAGATCTTGAAAAGAGCGTAAAGGACATTGGAGGCCTGAAACTACCTGCCTACCTTTTGAACAGGCAGAAGGACTTGGAAACTGGAAAGAATATACACCTTATAGCCTCTGACCTTGATTTTGCAATAAAAAACGGCATTGAAATGGAGAAGAACATGCAGAGCTGGAGGGGAATCAGACATTTCCTTGGCCTGAAGGTTAGAGGCCAAAGAACCAGAACTACGGGAAGAAAGGGGAGGACTATAGGCGTGAAGAAGGTGACGATGATGCCCGGAGGAAGGCCTGCTCAGACGCCAGCGGCCGCTCCAGCAGCGGCTCCAAAGAAGGAGGAGAAGAAGTAGATGGGAGATGTTAAGAAGCCAAGAAAGCAGTTTTCATCTCCAAGAAACCCTTGGAAGAGCGAAGACCTCTCTCAAGAGCTGTATCTTGTGGGAACCTATGGCCTGAGGAATAAGAGGGAACTGTGGAAGGCTAAGACAGAACTATCGAGGGTTAGGAAGCAGGCGAGGGAACTTTTGGCTGCACCTGCAGAAGTAAGAGCTAAACAAGAAGCCAAACTACTCAAATACCTTAACAGGATTGGGGTTCTAGGCGAAACCGCGACTCCAGACGATATCCTTGGTTTGAGCATAGAGAACTTCCTAGACAGGAGGTTGCAGACTGTGGTATGGAAGAAGGGCCTTGCACGGACTCCGTTTCAGGCAAGGCAGATGATCACCCATGGGCATATCGTAATTTCAGACAGGCGTGTGACAATACCAGGCTATACAGTAAAGGGCAACGAAGATTTGGAGATTAGATTGAGACCAGGAAGCACGATGACCGTAGTTCCAGCAGAGCAGGGACCTGCTCAAGAGCAAGCTGGAGCAGCTGCAGCTTAACGGTGAGATAAATGGCGGAAGAAAATAAAGAACGATGGGGAGTAGTCCACATCTACAGCAGCTACAACAATACCATTCTGCACGTTACAGACGTTACTGGTGCAGAAACCATAGCCTTCAGCTCTGGAGGTAGACATGTCAAAGCTGACAGATTCGAATCATCGCCTTATGCTGCAATGAAGTCTGCTCAAGCCTGTGCTGAAACGGCTAAGAAGAAAGGAATTACTGCCTTACACATAAAAGTTAGGGCAGTCGGAGGGACAGGTGCAAGAACTCCAGGTCCCGGGGCTCAAGCTGCAATTAGAGCAATTGCTAGGGCTGGCTTCAAGGTTGGGAGGATCGAAGATGTTACCCCGATTCCCCACGACACTACAAGGAAGGCGGGCGGAAGAAGGGGCAGACGGGCTTAGGAAACTACCTCTACGGAATCCACCTTTCCATCCCCGTCTAAATCATACCCTCTTATTGCAACTGCCCAATTGTCTTCACCTTTGTATCCCTCAAGAACCTTGTCAGCAAAGTTAGCTAGTCCAATAATTGCTGATTTCGTGCCTACAGCCCTTACTCCTGCTAGGACGATTACAACCCTTGAAGGATCAAATGGGTTCTTTATTCTTGCAATTACAGCATCGCGGTCGATGTTGAAGGTTCTTCCCAAATTGTCCTTCAGTCCAGCCCAGATATTCTTTTCGTTGAACCTTATCGGAAGGTACTTATTTACATCCAATGAAAGCAAGTTTGTACCCGGCCCTCCAATGAGTATGAGGTTCTGCCTTACCTCCTTTTCCGTCTTTACGTCCACGTCAAGCTTAACGACAAAATCGCTTGGAATCTTGCATAATTGACCTAAGAAGAATGCCAGATGTACAGCATAATGACCGTCCCTTGCCATCGTCTTTTCTGGTCCGTGAGGGTCTGGGGATCCTACGACTATCCTTCCATTAAAGGCTCCATCTTGGAGAAAGGGCTCAAGAAAAGAGCGCGCATTATAGGTCAGATGCGCGCCCGCAACTGTAAACTTCCTCTCTCCTTTAGGGAGCTCCGCTGCCACGGCTCCAAAGGGTATTGTGTAGTACCTTGCGACTGCACCCTTGACCATCTCCTCCCTCTCTACTTTTAGGAGGCCAGCCTTAACCAATCTTCTAATGTAAGAGTAAACCGTTTGTTCATGTATCCTTAACTCCCTTGCTACTTGCGCTGGATACATGGGCCTTTCTGCAAGAAGAGTAGCAATCTTCCACGAAACTGGATTTAACAGCGGCTTCAGTCTTGATGGCTCCGATGCTACAAGAATGTCTTTGACAAGGAGTCCCTCCTTGCTTTCCCGTATGAGCAGCCGCTTTTTCTCCACAAGACGTCTTCTGGAGAACCATTATATAATTTTTCATAATGGTCTTCCAACCTATAATCAATTTCCGTTGCGTGAAAGTTCAGCAACTGACGAATCTTGTCCCAATTATCGGCACGGTTATATGGTCGAAGGATACATGCGCGATAATGAAACAACAGATTACTCCGTTGAGTCTGATTGTGGCAATTCTTCTGCTGGTTTCATCGCTGGCAACAATGTCACCACTAACACCCACACCGGTTTCTGTTGCGTACGGACAGGCCTCCGGAGTGGCAGGTGCCAACTGGGAATATGTCAACTCCCAGCAAGTTGGTGGGAGCTTTAACCCCCAGACCCAGATTACAAAGGACAACATCCAGTATTTGGAGACAAAATGGATCTACCCCTATGTCAGGCCCCCTGTACCTCAGACGATAGGAAATGGCTATGGTTCTGGTGCAGCCCCCCTAGTGGTCGATGGTGTAGTGTACATTGCAATGAATGATAGACGAATTTTGGCACTTGATGCTACGACTGGAAGGCTTATGTGGAACAACACATACGGAACCTCCTTCGATTCAGGCGCGCAATTAGCTAAGTATCCATGGCTATCAAGAGCAGGAGCTCACGTTCACTCAATGAACTTTTACAGAGAGAAAAACTGGCTCATTACGAGTAGCATAGGTTCATGTGAATCATACGCCGTGGATGCAAAAACAGGAAAGACCGCATGGGTTCTAACAACTGAGCAGATATGTGGGACAACGGCTGAGTTTGGAGAGCCAGCCAAGGGGATTGTGGGTTCCCTTGGGAATCAAGGTTTCATGTCTGGAGCGGGCTCCCACCCTCCTAAATTACTTGGAAACATCCTGTTCTACCCTGTTCCTGGTGGGAGTGGTTCAGGAGGAAGATCGTTTGTTACAGCATTTGACATGAGCGATCCTGCAAACCCCAAGAGACTATACAGAACATTTACCCAGCCTCCAGCTCAAGGAGATCCTGAATGGGCGATCAAACAATGTACAGAAGCAAATGGTAATGGCTGGTATTTTGAATATCCAAGGTACCTTGAAGGGATAAACCATCCAGCGAGGGACAGAGAACCAACGTACCTAGCAACAAAATGCACTGACGTGAGTCCAGATGTTGTAAGGAACGATGGGATGGATCTAGTACCAGGATCTCCAACCTATGGAAAGATGCACACAGCAACCAATCATGGCTCGGCCGTATGGGGCAACTATCCACTCGACGTTGAAACTGGGATAGTGATTCTTGGATGGGGTGATCAAGGGCCTTATCCTAACCTGACGCATAGATATGGGCCAGGTCTACATGGTAGCGGCTTCACTGCGCATGACGTTAGAACGGGTAAGCTCGTATGGTGGTTCAACGCGATTCCGCATGACCTCTGGGACTTTGACTGTGCTTGGGGGGGCATCCTAGGTAAAACATCTGCAGGACAGAAGATCTACATAAAAGGTTGCAAGAGTGGACAGGTCTGGGGCCTTGATGCAACAACGGGCAAACCTGTCTGGGTATTCGACGCTCCGACGATTATCAGAAATACGGACATAAACTATGGAGTTGACAAGAACAACAACCCGAGGAGCCCTGATGCCTGTTGCAGGATGACGAAGGAACATATGGGTAAACCATGGCCTAACTATCCCAGCAAGGAGAAGATGTTCACAATCTGCTACACGCATTGCCTTGAATCCGATATAGCTTCTGATGGAAAGTATGTATACGCAGCTACGCATAGCGAGCCGAGGGTCTTAACCGTAACAAATGTGAGAGGCTTTGGCAACCAGGGTTCGGCCGAAAGACTTTACAATGTAGCCGAGAAGAAATATGCAGCTGTAGCCGGGAGATACACGGAAGCGGACATAAGGGGGCTGACATACACGGTAATCTACGCATTTGACATAAGTACAGGAAAGGAGGCGTGGAGAACTAGAATCGATGGTGTACCATTCAGAGGAGGTCTAACTGTGTCTGGCGGAGTTGTCATGGCATATGCCACTGATGGAAATCTAAAGTTCTTTGATGCAGGAACAGGCAAAATGATTTCCGAAAGATTCTTCGGGGTACCTGTAAATGTTCAACCTGTGATAGGTGCGACAAAGGAAGGAAAGATGCGTGTCTTTATGCATGTCGGAGGTGGTGGAGGGATTACCCTCAATAATGCATTACCTATCGATGGTACGCTCGTAGCATTCGGCCTGCCTGATAAACTACCTGAACCTGTAGTCAAAGAAATCATAAAGGAAGTTCCAAAGGAGGTAGTCAAAGAAGTGGTCAAAGAAGTGGTCAAAGAAGTGGTCAAAGAAGTGGTCAAAGAAGTACCTAAGGAGGTCATAAAGGAAGTACCTAAGGAGGTAGTCAGGGAAGTGACAGTTGAAACAATTAGTCCAGCATCATACGCTGTTATCGGTATAGGGATCGTGCTAATAGTCATATCAGGGATACTCTTCAGCAGAAGGAAGAAAGCGTAAACAAACTGGCCTTGCATATGCAAGGCATTCATTCTTTTCTAATCCATTTTTGTTTCCATTCGACATTTGACGTAATCCAAATAACTAATAAGCTATTTTTAAAAATCAAAAACAATGCCAGAAAAAGGGGGCTAGGGGCATGGTGAGGAGGGAGACCCTTCTACATCTCAGCAGAGTCATGAAACACTCCTAGTCTCCATGATAGCCATTAAAACGATTACTGTTTAGCCGCTATATGGTCTTTCATAGCGGTTTCCTAGGTTATCGTGTTGTCAAGAAAAATCGATAAAGAACCACTATATTGTTTTGCATAATGCTTTTGATGCAGGTTTTGTGGTTCTTTTAAAGAACCCAAATATTCGCTATTAAAGAATGTGCGGGATAATAGGCTACACTGGCAATAAGAACGCAGCGACGGTTCTGCTGGAATCCTTGAAGAAGATGGAGTACAGAGGCTACGATTCTGCAGGTTTTGGAATTATCCACGATGAATCAATTCAAGTCTTGAAAGACGCAGGAAGAATTGATGATATTGCCAGCAAGATTAGCATTAGAACCAAGAAAGGCACTACAGGCATAGCACATACTAGGTGGGCCACGCATGGAGGGGTTACCCAGACCAATGCGCACCCTCACGTTTCCTGCGACGCAAAGATAGCCGTAGTCCATAATGGCATCATCGAAAACTATCAAGATCTTTCTACTCAATTAAAAAAAGAGGGACACGGGTTCGGATCTGAAACTGATACCGAAGTCATCGCACACTTGCTTGAGAAATATTATAGAATAGAGAATCACCCTTTAAAGGCTCTACAGCTAGCTGTAAAGGAGCTCAAGGGAACTTTTGCGACCCTAGCAGTATTTGATGACAAGCCAGATCTGGTATTAGGAGCTAGAAAAGATGCACCTCTTATAGTCGGTTTAGGTAAAGGAGAGAATTTCATCGCGAGCGACATAGTTTCTTTCATTTCACATACAGACAAAGTCGTATTCCTAAAGGATTACGAAATCGCTTCTGTTACTCCAAGCAAGGTGCAGATATTCACCTTCGATGGAGAGCCCGTGCCAGCAATCGGTACGCATGTAGCTTGGGAGGCTAGCGATGTTTCAAAGAAGGAGTTTGCCCATTATACTCTAAAGGAGATAAGTGAACAGGCAAGAACGATAAACGTAGCACTGGATCAGGATGAAAGGAAGATAACTGCCTTCTGCGATGCCATAAGAAATGCTGGAAATGTACGCATCACTGCTTCAGGTACCAGTTTTCATGCTGGGATGTTAATGCGATATCTATTGGCAAAACTTGCAAAGATACATACGCAGGCTTTCCTTTCAAGCGAGATAGATCACGAAATAGACCTTATCGACGAAGAGACCCTTGTCATTGCGATATCCCAGAGTGGCGAGACTGCTGACGTGCTTGAAGCCGTAAAGAAGGCTGCAGCAAAAGGGGCAAAGATTGTTTCGCTGGTAAATATTATAGGTTCTTCTCTTACCCGTGGGAGCAAAGTTTCCCTAGCGTTGAACTGTGGCCCTGAAATTGGTGTTGCAGCTACAAAGAGCTTCACTTCTCAGCTGGCAATAATTTACGATATTGCGTTTAGACTTGCTGGCCTAGGCGAGAAAAGGAAGCATCTCAATGACCTTAGCAGGTATTTCGAGATTGTGCTGAATCAGGAAGAAAGAATCAAGGAGATTGCAAAGACGCATAAGCTTGCCGCTGACTTTTACTTTATTGGTAGAGGCTTGCACTATCCTATAGCCCTCGAAGGGGCTTTGAAGATGAAGGAACTGTCATACATTCATGCAGAAGGTCTTGCTGCTGGGGAGCTAAAGCATGGAACGTTGGCATTAGTAAATGCAGGAACTCCTGTTATAGTAATCAATCCCAGCGATGAAACCTATAATGAAACATTAAGCAACATCTCAGAGATGAAGGCCAGAGGGGCAAGGATAATAGCTGTAAGCGACAAGGATAACGAACTTTACGATGAGGTAATCAGCATTCCTTCTGTAGACCCCGTATTCTTCCCCCTGATTGAGGTTATACCTCTACAGATCCTTGCCTACTATGCCGCTATTGAAAGAGCCTTGGATCCTGACTATCCAAGACATCTGGCTAAATCTGTAACCGTAAAATAAAAGAAATGTAGAGGTTTATGACCTGACCTCTACAACCATAGGCTCTTCAAGTTCTTGAACTATTGGCAGTACTTCTTTCCGCTTTGCCCTAGCTGCCAGTATTTCCTTGATTTCAACTTCATCCCAGCAGTCACACATGGCCTCTATAATACGGGGTTTGAATAAAAGCCTTTGTGAAGAAAATCAGTTTCTGATAACCTATAGGTCGGGACATATTCGGTCTTTTCTAATTACAACTTCTCCCGTCTAGCATTTATCCGTATTTTAGCGCACATCCCATGCGCTGTAATCGAAAGTACTCCAAAATTAACCCAGATTATTAGGAGGCTCGCATAGCTCCCTCCACAGAAGTCGATAGTTACTTTAAACGTAGAGTATCCTGATGAATTCCAATGGGAAGCTCGTAATGAATCCTCATAGAACGGGGAAAAAGCAGGTTTTGACCACTCAGACAAATAGTAGAGAATGACCCTAGTGCTACTCTTTTGCTTCCAGTTATCCAATCATAACTAAGAAATATGAGTTGGCATCATAGGATGGGAGAGCAGGAGAGAGAAATGCAAGATACTTTAGAGCGTCTGAAAAAAGAGGTAAATGATCTAAAAAGGTCTGTTGAAGACTCTGAGTCTGGCTGACAGTGCCTCACTTGTTTAGAAAATTCTTGCTCGGGAGGACCGATAAGGAGGATCCTAGAGGAGCAACTTTCAAGGCTACTCTCAATAATAGTGATTATGCATTTGTCACAATTAGAAAAGGAGCATTAAGAGGAGGACACTATCATGACATCGAAACAACTCAGATTATTGTATATGGAAAGATAAAGTTTCAATTCGTTGACCCGCGGACCAGAAAACAATCAGAGACTATAGGTCTTCCAATGGAGATCATCCAGATACCTGCAGGCATAGCCCATATTGCCGAGGGTCTGGAAGACTCGATGTTCATCGAACCTGCTAAGGTTGGAAAAACCATCGAATACGAACCTCAACGAAAAAGAATTAGAGACATGCTTGAACGTTCGAAAACGTTGAGATAACAAAAACTTGAACAGAATGCTGGGGCAAAGAACTATAAGCCAAAAGATAAACAGACTAATAGAAACTTGTTTCGGAGCATCAAACAATGGAAATCATAAAAGTTTCAGATCTTAAGAAGGAGTATTCTGATGGAACCAAAGCCATTCAGGGGATATCATTCTCTGTAGAGGAGGGAGAATTCTTTGGATTCTTGGGCCCCAATGGAGCAGGGAAGAGCACGACGATCAAAATCCTGACGACTCTATTGCATAAAACCTCCGGGTCTGTTTCTGTAGGAGGTTATGATATCATCACCAATTCCAAGGCAGTAAGGAAGATGATAGGGGTTCAGAGTCAAGATACAGTTGTAGATGAAGACCTGACTGGCCGAGAGAACATGATACTGCAGGGTCATCTGCAGCAAATTTACGGAAAGGGTCTCGAGGATCGCGTTAACGAATTATTGAAGATTGTTGGATTAGAGGATGTAGCCGACAAGCGTGCGGCGTTTTACTCTGGAGGGATGAAGAAGAGGCTTGACCTTGCATCAAGTCTGGTGCATAGTCCGAAGGTATTGTTTCTTGATGAGCCTACTACAGGCCTCGACCCTCAATCAAGGGCTTCCATATGGTCTTACCTGCAGAAACTCAACAAAGAAGGGATAACGATATTTCTGACTACTCAGTACATGGAAGAAGCTGACAGGCTCTGTCAAAGACTTTCAATAATTGATCATGGGCAGATTGTGGCTCAAGGAACGCCAGCACATCTTAAGCAGGAGATTGGAGCCGATACGATAAACCTAGCATTGAATCCTGATGCTAACGGAGGGAGGGATTTGGCCAGAAAGGCTCTTGGCAAGCTAAAAGGAATCAGTAATATCATCGACTCGGACAACGGCCTGACGGTCTATGCAGAGAACGGTGGGTACATTATTCCTGACATAGTAAGGGCCCTTGACGAATCAAACATTAGTCCGTCATCATTGAGCCTTTCGACCCCAACTCTCGACGATGTCTTTCTGAAACATACAGGCAGGCGCATCAGGCCCGAAGAGCTTAGGAAGGATGCGTCAGCAGGAAGAATGCTAGGTCGCAGGAGGAGGTAAGATGCCGCTCATTTCCGATACACAATACCTGTTCATAAGATCGTTCAAGAAACTGCTTAGGAATCCGATACTGCTATTCTTCTCTCTATTCCAGCCAATAATCTTCCTTCTCCTATTTACCCAACTGTTCAGTAGGTTTGCCCAAGTGCCTGGCTTTCCAGCAGAAAGCTACCTTCTCTTTGCCACACCGGGGATAGTCCTGCAGAATTCGTTTGCAAGCGCCTTCCAGTCTGGAATAGCCATGGTAGACGACCTGAAATCTGGATATCTTGAAAAAATGCTTGTCACGCAGGTCAGCAGACCTGCGATATTTCTTGGAAGGATAGCTACTGATATTGTCAGGACAATTATACAATCGCTGATCATCATGGCTATGGCACTCGCGATGGGGGCATCTCCCATAACAGGCTTAGCGGGGTTGCTGCTAATGTTGCTTACGATATCTCTATTTGGTGTTGCTTGGTCTGGGATTTCCATCTCTCTGGGCCTAAAGACAAAGAATGCAGAGACCGTCTTTGGAATTGGAGGATTTCTGACCTTTCCATTGCTCTTTATGAGCACGGCTCTTACTCCAGCCAGCTTTATGCCCGACTGGATGCAGACAATCTCACAGCTAAACCCTATCAGTTATACGGTCGACGCCCTGCGCGTCATCATGCTGACAGGCTTCGATTTTGGTGTAATCTTGACGGCATTTGCTGTTGTCGGCTCTATAGGCGTTCTGACACTAGGGGCAGCAATATACCAGTTCAGGAAGATTATCGGCTAAACAGTTGTTTCTATGCAACTTAGGTACCCCCAGATACAGCTACTAGGATGAGGGCTAGAATTTATGTTCCCGTGTGTAGCCAACATGTCCCTTGAACTAAAAAACTATAGTAGTTCTTTATTTGACAGTTCATGATATTTAAAACAAAATTCTATTAAGAGAAATTTTGATTTTCAGATTATCCTGTTCTTTAGTCAACCATACATGTGCAAAAAGTGCCTCCTGAACTAAACTCGAAAGAAGTCTATTTGGCATTAGCCAGCTCTGCAACTGTGGAAATGTTGTTCTTCAAATCTTCGTCGCTGTAGCTATGCCTCTTCTTGTGGGATTCGATGATAAGATCTGGCATCTTCTGATACCTGAGCACGTCTTTGAGAATACTCTTCAAAGGCACTCTTCCATATCCAACAAGCATGTGCTGATCTTCTGAACCGTCGTTGTCATTGACGTGCATCTCAAATACCCTTCCCGCTATATTATCTATCAATTTGCGCTGATAATTTACATCATTTAGTTTCGTCTGGCAGTAGTATACATGACCAGAATTCAAGATCACGCCAATCTTTTTCGGAAGCACAGCAAAATCTCTCGGGAGAGCGAAAAGGTACCCCCTCTCAGGTCTGTAGTTAAAGTTCTCGATACTAAGTTGGACATCCTTGGCAGCATAATCAAGCAGTTCTTCAATACTCCTGAGTGAGTTTGCATATGCAATTTTCAGGGGGATAAGATCAGAGGGCGTGACTGGGGAGAATTCCTCCTCCTGAGTGACGACATCTGTAGCGTATCCAGCATGAAATGAAAGCACCTTCGCACCTATATCCCTAGCAAAATCAATGCTCCTCTTAAGAGCTTCAACACTATTCTTCCTAGTTTCTTCTATTGAAGATGCCAGATTGATATAAAAGTCTCGCGAAGGTAGCCATATGCTCTGGTGAATACTGTATTTAATTCTGTATGAGTTCTTTAGATTAAGGGCTCCCCTGACAACTTCCTTGTATTCCGCTTTTGGCTCTGCAGCACCTATCTGGACAAATGGAGGGGATCCAGCCTCCTCGAATATTTCTACGATTTTGTGTATTTTTGTAAGTATTGGTTCTCCCGCATAGCCGTAGAAGATAGTTGAAACCCCGATCATATATTTGGACAAAAAAGTTCACACCCTTATATGTTAGAAGAGTAAAATGCCTCATATTAGTGTGCTTGCATGGTCAAAATCATCGCAGAGCTCTGCCAGAACCATAAGGGCGATATTGGCACCCTAAAGAAGATGGTATGGGAGGCTGCTGAAAATGGTGCAACTTACGCGAAAATACAGACAATCTTTGCAGATGACTTGACTAGAAGGGAGAGGTTTGAGGAAGGTACAATAGAGGGAGATGTTGTGAAAGCTATCAAAAGGCCCTATGAATCAGAATATGCTAGACTAAAGCCGATGGACCTTGACAGAAAGGCTCATGAAATTTTCCTAAAGGAATGCCAAGCTGCTGGGATAAGACCTCTGACTACAATCTTTGCAAGGGCAAGAATTCCATTTGTGCAAGAGTTGGGCTTCAAGGAAGTCAAAGTTGCTAGCTATGATTGTGCAAGTTTCCCCATGATACATGAGTTAAAGGAAAGATTCAAACATCTTTACATTTCTACTGGTGCAACTTACGATAACGAAATAGAAAAGACGACAAGGATTCTTTCTGGGCACAGTTTCTCATTTCTTCACTGCATAACCATTTACCCCACACCTTTGAATCAGCTTAACTTGGCAAGGATGGAGTATTTGAGAAAGTTTGCCAAAGAAGTCGGTTTTAGCGACCATACTCTTTTCGAGAGGGATGGTTTGAAGGCTTCTATAGCAGCAATATATTATGGTGCCCAAGTCATCGAAAGGCACTTTACCATACTTGACAAAACGATAACAAAAGACGGCCCAGTTTCTATAAATCCAACGCAGCTAAAAGAACTGGTTGAAACCTCTAAGATGAGCAGGGGCGAACTGGAGGGCTATACGCGCAAAAACCTACCAGAGTTCGAGCAGATGATAGGTTTGACATCACGCACGCTTTCTCACGAAGAGCTATTGAACAGGGATTATTATAGAGGAAGGTTTGCCAGCAAGGTAAACGGACAAATAATTTACAACTGGGAGGATAGGACGGTCTTTTGAAAAAACGTGTTCTTGCAATAATACCAGCAAGGGGAGGCTCCAAATCTATTCCAAAGAAAAACATCAAGGAGATTGCTGGTAAGCCTCTCGTAGCCTTCAGTATAGCCGAAGCATTAAGGGCAAAGACACTTTCGAGGGTCATAGTTTCTTCAGACGATGAAGAAATTCTTCAGATAGCAAGAAAATATGGGGCGGAAACTCCATTTATCCGTCCTAAGCGACTTGCAACGGACGATGCGCTTGCAATAGACGTTATGGTTCATGCCATAAAAGAGTGTGAAAGGCAGGAAGGCCAAAGATATGATTATGCTCTAATGTTGCAACCTACTACACCAATGCGCACGGCAGAAGATATAGATGAAGCACTAGAGAAACTTGTTTCAAGCAACGCAGATTCTGTGATAAGCGTAGTTAACGTTGGAGCCATTCACCCACACAGGATGAAGAAGATAGTCAAGGATCAGCTGATAGACTACGCAGATGAAGGTACTGAAAACATGCCGAGGCAGAAGCTTCCTCCTATGTACATAAGGAATGGTGCAATTTATGCTGCGAAAAGAGACAGCATAGTCAAATCAAAATCGTTCAAGGGTAAGAAATCCCTAGCATACGTGATGTCTGAAGATAGGTCTGTAAACATTGACAGTAGCCTTGATTGGGTGTTGGCAGAAACTCTGATGCAGAAGATGGACTGGAGTCATGTGAAACCGAGGAATTCTGTACAGATGCCTTGGAGTTCATGGTATGGTAACGAACTTCTTGACATAGAGCTTCCTTCAAATTGGAATGTATCAGTTGCAGCAATGAGTGATGCAGTGGAACTCTCCGACAATGAAATCAAAAAAGCTCTGGCAAGTCCAATTGCGAGTCCTCGTCTCTCCGAACTTGCAAAGGGCAAGAAAACTGTGTGTATAGCAGTTGACGACCTGACAAAGCCTACCGAAACTTTCAGAATACTGCCACCAGTTATTGATGAATTAAGGAAAGGCGGGATAAAGGACAATGACATTTACTTTCTTACCAGCATTGGCACGCATAGACCTCTAACAAGGGATGACATGGTAAAGAAGCTCGGGAGTGAAACTGTTGGAAAGTTTAGGGTTTACAACCATAACGCTTACCAGAACAATGTATTGATAGGCAAAACGAGTTTTGGTACACCTGTAGAAATAGACAGGATATTTTTTGAAGCTGACCTGAAGATAGGAATCGGCACTTTGATGCCGCATCCCTATGCTGGTTTTAGCGGCGGAGGCAAGATAGTCATGCCAGGGCTCGCTAGCATAGATTCTGTTGACATCAATCATAAACCTGTTAACGTTTCTTTGCAGGGGAGGATAGGGCAGGTTGCCGGAAACTCAAGAAGGGGAGATATAGAAGAGGCAGCAAGAATGGCTGGGTTGCACTTCATTGTAAACACACTTTCAAATTCAAGAGGCAAGACATGTGCCGCTTTCGCTGGTAGTCCAAAGGAAGCCTTCGCAGAAGCTTCTAGACATGCCTTGAAGGTCTATTCTACAGATGTTCCTTATGGTATTGATGTTGGGATATTCAACGCTTTCCCGAGAGATACGTGGTTTCTTCTTTCGCTAAATGCGCTTAACGTTTGGGCCTCAAGGGATCCTGACAAAGAGATCGTAAGGAGAGGAGGCACGATTGTAATTATCAATGCTTGCCCAGAGGGACTAGGGGAGCACGGGCTTGTTGGAAAAGGGATGCGACAGCACGTGAGGAGGGACAAGCACGGTACATTCAAAGGGCCGCTTGAGGGGAGAAGAGTGATATTCTTCTCACCAAACGTTCATCCATCTCACGTCTATGACCACTATCCAGAAGGGGTCTTACTCTTCAATAAATGGGATGATGTTTTAGATGAAATGAAGAAAGAATATGGTAGTGGAACTATGGCCGTCGTTTTTCCATGCGCTCCATTGCAGATGGATAAGCATGTCATAGTGCAGGAGAATTTACTGGACGACAGAATACTTGTTTCATAGCGCCAAATTGAGAGATACATCATGAAGATTGTCATGCTAGCTGCAGGACGCGGAGAGAGACTCGGGCCGCTGACAGACAAGATACCCAAACCATTGATCGAAGTTGCAGGTAGGCCTATTATAGAACACATCCTCGACTTGTTGATTAAACTGCCTGATGCAAAGGTCGGGATTGTAGTCGGACATTTGGGCGATCAAATAGTAAAAAGACTTGGCTCTGAATACCGTGGCATTAAGATATCTTATATTTTTCAGGAGCAGATACTGGGCACAGGACATGCTACCCTCCTTGCGCGTAAGTTTATTGGTTCAGACCCGTTTGTTCTATATCTAGCAGACACCTATATTGTTGATGACTTGCAAAAAATAACCAAAAATCTTACCAAAGGGAAAAGTAACAGGATAGTGGTTTCAAGAGTGAGCAAAAATACGGCACTGAACAGCGGTCAGGTCATTCTCTCTGCTGGTAAAGTTGTGGACATAGTTGAAAAACCAGTTAACCTACTTTCAGATGTCGTAGCTTCGGGTATGTACTACTTTTATCCGCAGATTCTTCAATATTTGCAACTGCTCTCTGACGGAAAACCGCTTGAGCTTACTAATGGGATCAGAGAACTTCTGAGACATAAGAAAGTAGAAGCTGTTTGGGCGAAAGCATTTCTTGACATAGGAACTCCAGCTGGGCTGAAGGCTGCCGATGATTTTCTAAAAGGGAAGATGGTTGCAGAATAGAATTAAGGTATACGCCCCTCACAGAATAAGCTACTGTGGAGGGGGGACAGACTTTCCATCATTTTACAACCAATATGGCGGTGCCGTCATAAACTGTGCTATCAACAGGTTTTCAAAAATCTACGCCAGACCTGAGCGCGGTTCGAATATATTTCTTGAAGCAAAAAGAGTAAACGAAACATACTCGGGAAACATGTTAGAGGTAAAGAACAAGAATAAGCTTTCCATGCCGCTGAAAGCCATTCTTGACTGGAACCAACCGGTACATATGGTAATCGAGAGCGACGTTCCACCGGGAAGCGGCCTTGGGTCATCTGGAACATTGGCAGTAAATCTGATTAACACGCTTAACTTTCTGAAAAGAGGCAGCACAATCCAGCCGAGTATTCTTGCCGAACACGCTTATCATTTTGAGGCTTATACATTGGGAAAGGCTGTTGGCAAGCAGGATCACTATGCTGCGGCGTTAGGAGGAATGAACTTCATAGAATTTGGTGCGCAAGGAGTGAAAGTTAGCCGTTTTGCTACAGAAACTGCGATTGAACTGCAGAAAAGGTGCATACTTTTCTATCTTGGGAAGACTAGAATTGCAGACATAATTCTGAAAAGGCAGGAAAGAAATGTGGTTCAAAGAAATGAAAGTACGATTGAAGCTTTGAAGGGGATGATAACACTTACCCGCAGAATGAAAAGGTCGATAGATAAAAGGAATTTTGGAGAAATTGGATCACTACTTGAAGACGCATGGCTGCTAAAGAAAAAGTACACTACAGGTATATCAAACAAATTCATCGACAAGGTGCATACTAGAGCACTGCGATCTGGGGCTACAGGTGCAAAGGTTACTGGAGCCGGAGGTGGCGGCCATTTCTTCGTCTATGCAGAAGCAGATAGACACAGAAAAATCATAAGGAACCTTAATGATATAGGGTGCGAACATATACCGTTCAAGGTGTGCGAGAGTGGAGCTTGGGTTGAAAAGTGAAACTAAGAGGTTTCTGGTAGATTCTAAGAGTGCAATAGATTCCTTCCTAAATAATCCTGCTGTTGAACGATTTATTTCAATTCTGAAAGACGCAAGACAGCGCCGAAAAAACGTGTTTGTATTCGGTAATGGAGGAAGCTCCGCTACTGCATCGCATTTTGTGTGCGACCTTCTGAAGACATCAATTGTAAAAGGCAAGCCTAGGTTCAAAGCCTACTCGCTTACCGATAATGTACCTGTCATGACAGCTTGGTCGAATGACGTCTCTTACAGCGATATCTTTGCAGAGCAGTTGAAGAACTTTCTTGAATCAGGCGACATAGCGATAGCCATAAGCGGGAGCGGAAACTCTCCAAACGTGCTTAGAGGAACGGAATTTGCAAAAGAAAATGGCGCAGTCACAGTTGGATTGACTGGCAACTCTGGCAAATTGGCTGGAATGGTTGATATATGTATCAAAGTACCTTCTAGTAATATCCTCCTAATAGAAGGCGCACATTCTGTCCTTTTGCACTATGTCACAGAAGTTCTACGAGAAGCATGATACCTGCTGTATTCGTGGATAGGGATGGAACTCTAGTAGAACAGAAGGACGGAAGTTACATTTCGTCAATAAATGAAGTCAAGTTCATAAATCAGAACGTCTATCCGCTTTTAAGCTGGTTCCAGAAGGAAGGCTTCCTTATTATCATAGTTACGAACCAAGCCGGGATAAACAAGGGCTTGGTGACTTGGGAGCAGGTACGCAGAGTAAATGACTATGTTGTCAGAGAACTCGACAAGCACAAGGTAAAGGTAACAGATGTTTACACATGCCCCCACAGAATAGAGGAAAACTGCAACTGTAGGAAGCCTCAGCCCGGCTTGATACTTAGGGCAAGCAGAGAGCACAGAATTGACCTTGCTAACAGTGTGATAATAGGAGACAGGGATATGGATGTGGAGGCAGGATTCCGGGCAGGTGTGAAGAGAGCCATAAAGATATGAGCGTTAGCGTAATCACACCTGTCCATGGCAAAAAAGAGTCGTATGCGTCGCTGATAGAGGAAATTGGACAGCACCTAGCAGAACAATCTGCAAAACCAGCTGAATGGTTGTTGGTCTGCGACACAAATTCGACATGGCTCAAAGACCTTACTCTGCCTCCATTCGCCGTAGTCCTTGTTTCCCCACAGAACAATATATCGTTGAAGAGGAATATAGCTTTGGACGAGGCTACGGGGGATTTCATATTCTTCCTTGATTCTGATCAAAGACCTGAAACTCCAGAGCTCATTGCCGATTGCTTAACAATGACAAGGGAAGGTTACGATATACTGCTAATCCCAGAGAAGTTCTCATATAGAGGCCCGTACCTCAAGAGATGTTATCATCATCTGCGCGGTCTCTACTGGAAGTACTCGGGCGAGGGCATACCAAGATTTTTCAGAAGAAGCAGGATAGGAAGTGCCAGATATGATACCGTTCATCTGCACTTTGAGGATCTCAAGTTTTATGAATCTGTTAGGAAGGGTGCAAAAGAAGGCAGTGCCTCAAAATACATAATTCATGATGAGGCATATCAGATATACGGAAACCTGAGAAAAGCGAGGATAGCGCAGAAGCAGAAAACTAAACATCAAATAGAATCACCATTTCGTCTCAGCACCAGCACGATATTGAAGGAGACGCCATTAAGCATGTTGCCAGGGGTAATTCTAATTTTGGTTCTACGTACGCTAGCAAAAAGACTGCTCCCTGTAGCTGGCGATACGTCTCGTTAAATGGCCCTAGAAGAACCAAACCACGAGTAGCGCGAAACCAAATACAGCATAAGAGCCTGCAAGAAGCTTAAGCATCTTTCCCTTTAGTATGAAGCAAGGCATTCTGTAGAGCGACGGAGCCAATGAAATAAATCTAAAGTATCCTGAAAAATATGAATATGCTGGCTGTATTATTGAACCAAGCGCTATCAAGCATAGGCTGAATGTATCTACAAGCTTTTTCCTGACTGCAAAATAGATTGATAGAACTATCCCAAGGAATACCGACCAAACAACTATCTCATTAAGAATCAGATTTATTCCACTAATTTGGAATGTACCAGTAGCCCCAAAAAATCTATTGTAGAGAAATGAGCCGAAGGGAATTCCCAGCTGAGGAGGCAAATCACTCCCTCTTGCGAACTCGATAAAGTGCTCTATAGTGAACCTTGATATTAGATAATAACCAAAACCTGCAATTGTAGCTAGAATTATTGATAGGTACGGCAGGAATTTTTTCCCTTTTGCAAGTGCAAAGTATGGCAGTGCAAAAATAAAAAAGTCAGGTCTGGCAATTACTGCCAATGAAAGAACTAGAGATGCTGGAAGAAACTTGTCTTTTCGGAACAGTAGAAGACCTCCAAGCATAAGCATATAGTACAGAGGCTCGTTCATTCCTCCGTGTATTGAAACCAGCAGAATGGGGTTGAAAGCATAAAAGATCGTTGCAATTGCAAAACCATCTCCCCTAGTCATTTTGTAGAATATTGCAACGCTTGAAGAGAATGCGACAACGTTAATGACTTCCATAGTAACTGCAGTTATAAAGGAATTTCCTGCGGCTACCAGCGAAACTAAAAGGGGGTACAGGAATGTGGCGTACCTGAAGCCAGAATCTACTGGAGGGTCTTTGAATGGAGCAAGCGCAATTTTGTAATAGGAGATACCGTCCGTGTTAGCTTCACTTGCAAAGTTGAATACAGTCTTCCCACTCAATAATCCAATAACATAAAAGGCAAAATTCAAGATAATAAAAGCGGCAAAGACTGTGAAACTGTTGATTCTAAACGAGGGCAATTTTAATCTGAACCAAAGGCTACATGGTATTAGTCTTTGCTTTTATTTGATCTATGGCCTTCTCCATGTTCTTCTGAAAAGCAGCCCAAGTGTAGTTTTCTTCGACCCTTTTCCTCCCCTTTTTGCCCATCTTTTTTCTTAGATTCGCATCACTAATCAAGATTGAAATCTTTGTAGCCCATTCTTTTGGATTTTCTTCAACGACATAGCCAGTTTCTCCATCAAGAATTGTTTCAGAAGGGCCTCCAATGTTTGACGCGATAACTGGCTTACCAGAAGCCATCGCCTCAACTGGCCCGAAGCCATAATGTTCCCCAGTCGGCGTGTACAAAAATATAGAGCAATTGCGGTAAAGCTCTAGCAATTCCTTATCCGAAACGTTGGTCAGGATTTTAACGTCGTTTCCTAATCCTTTGCTGCGAACCTTTTCTTTCAACACATCGGCATAAGACTCGAAGCCCCGTTGAACAGTACCAGCTATTATAAGGGGAACTGCGTCTCTCGATTTCTTTAGTTCGGCAAGTGCATCTAAAGCAAGTTCGAGATTTTTATTGGGCATTATCCTGTTAACGCTGAGCAGGAAACCTTCATCATTTTCACTATAAGCAAACCGCATTGTATCGACTCCGGGGTAAGCAATTATCCCGTCTCTCGAAAACGCCCTTTTTATAGCATCAAGTGTGAAACCCGAGTTGCAAGTTACAACATCACCCCCTTCGAAGCCTCGCTTTTCCGCCCTGTCTATCAATAAATGCAATATTCGCCTCAGATTATCCCCTTTTTTGACAAGGTACTTCTCAGGATGGTGGCAGTAGATTATTGAAGGTCTGTACATATGCGCAAGATAGTAGCTGGAGCTAAAGACGAAAAGGTCAGGTCTGTACTTTGAAAGACAATATTGCATCATCTTCTTTGAAGTTTGATAAGCTGCTATGGCTCTGAACATGCCGAAGAAAGTCTTTCTACCTCCTGATGCGAAGACGGTTTCTTTCTTGAACTCTTCAAATGACGTCTTTGGATCGTAAAACGCTGTAAAATAGGCAACATCGTGACCAACGTTCTTCAATGAGCTCCCGAGCCCAAGCACGAGTCTCTGTGCTCCCGTTCTCATCGAAATATCATAGTGTATTATTGCTATTTTCATGCAGAGCACTTATTCAACCGTCTGTCTGTACATGTCGATTAGTTTCTTGCCGACCTTCCATTTATCGTGATTTTCAAGTATGAACTCTCTGTTTCTTCTCTGCTCAGCTTTCAGTTTCTTCCTATCTGCAAGCTCGGCAATCCTTTCTCCCATGTTATTCCTGTGCCTGTAATCTATTGTTGCCAATCCGCAGGACATCGACTCCAGACACGCCTTGCTCAATGAAAACACTGTCTGCCTGTCGATATAGACATCATATTTCTTGAGAACTTCGTGCATATCTGAATACTTGAAAGGTCTTCCAGTAAAAACATCTACATCAAAGCCATTTCTCCGCAAACCTTCAACAATATTGTCAGGAACCTTATCGTACCACAGGTTGAAACCTATAGCTTTGGGTTTTTCATTTTCATAGCTCTTTGGCGAGAACCTCTCTGTATCAATAGGGTTTGCCAAGTATTCAGCGTCCTCTCGAACTTGCTTAGCTAATGGCAACAGATCAGGCGTAGAAACTATCACCTTCCTTGCAGCTTTTAGATTGCCTCTAATCATCCACCCCCAGTTGCTCAAATCCTTGCTACGCTTCATGAACTCTTTGTCTAACAATCCAAAAAGGTCAGTGCCATGGCAGTGTAATAGATGGATAGTTATTCCAAAAACTCTGAATGCAAAAGCGTCCTGCATTGCATAGTTCACATGTTTAATGCCGGTGCTCCTTAAAGCATTCCAGAAAACTCCAATAGTCTTACCCACGATCGATCTCCTCCTTGGTAGATACCTTACTTTGATTCCATATGATTTCAGAACAAGCGAGAGTTCGTAGCCAACCCATGCAGCATCGTTCACAATCGAAACTTCGTAATTGAAAGGTCTATCAAGTGTTCTCTGCAGAGATACCACACTTTGCAGAAAAATTAACTCACTATTGTCTCTTTCCACTTGCAGTTTGTAGAAGATGGAGAACCTTTCTGTACCAAGCTATAGTCATTTCCAAGCCCTGTTCAAGTGTGAATTTTGGAACCCAGCCAAGAACCTCTGTAGTTAACTTAATGTCTGCAACTAGTCTAGGCAAGTCTGCAGGTCTTCCCTTCTTAAACACAATTTGAGATTTTGACGCTGCAAGTTTCTTTATCTTCTCTGCAAGTTCTTTGATAGAAGTGTCGACACCCGTACCTATGTTGAATGTCATGCCCTTCACGCCTTCCTTTCTGCGAATGGCCTCTGCATAAGCCCTGACAGCATCTTTAACATACGTCAAATCCCTTGTCTGCTCACCATCGTTATGAACGACAATCGGTTCGTCAAGCAAGGCTTTTGTGATGAAGGCTGGCACGACTGCTGGATAACCTCTGTACGTGTTGCTCTGGTTCTCGCCGTAAGTGTTAAAGTTTCTGATGGTACATGTGGGATATTTGTACCAAAGATGTATTACCCTGACGTGACTTTCACCAGCAAGTTTTGTCACGGCATAGGTGCTCTTTGGCTTTGTTATATGATCTACATCCATTGGAACATGAACCGGGTCGCCGTAAACTTCTGGCGATGACGCAAAAACGAAGAATGGCTGAGTTTTCGTCTTTAGTAGTTCCTGCGTCAATTTGAATACGCCGTATTCATTGAAATTAAAATATTCCCAAGGCTTGTCCATAGACTCTGGTATTGAAACTAAAGCGGCGAAGTGTACAATAGCATCAACATTTAGGTCGTCGATACTCTTGGCAGTAAGATCCCTATAGTCCTGTTTTAGCATGGTGAACTTCTTTGCAAGTGCATTCTTGTCCTCAATAATGTTGAAAGGATCTAGCGGGAAATCTTCGGAGCGCATATAGGTGTCCAACCCTACAATGCTCTCAACTTTGTCGTCATTGAGCAAAATGTTAACAAAGTTAGAGCCGTAAAAACCCGCTGCGCCTGTTACTAAGACACGCATTGCAAAACAATCCTTTTGACGCTCTGGTTACTTTAGCGTATTAATTTTTGTCATAGCACTAACCTATGGCATTCAAAGGCTTCTGCAGCTTTGACACCTACTTGCCGCCCTCTACTTTCAGCTATACGCACTATGTTTTCTGCACTTCGTGGATGTGGCTCCTTTCTTATTTGTGATGAATAAAGTTTCAACGCTTCAATCTTAGTTCTAATTTCTGAACCTATGTCAACAAAGAAGTTTGGGTTGAATACGGCCCTGCTCCATGAAATTTCTGGTTGCTCATATGACAACACTATTTTCGGTATAGGTTTTGATTTTCCCCCGACAGGTCTGCAAGCTGTAAATGCCGCTTCTGCAACAGCAACATGATCCTGGTTGGTAGAGTGCAAGTATGGTATGCATACCATCGTTGGTTTAATCGCAGACAGAGAGACCTTCTCTCCCGATTCTATGATATCAACAAGTTTTTTCTTTGGAACTTGATCTAAACACAGATGATATTTGTCTCCAGGCAAAGCCAGATAGTAGCTGTCAAATCTCAGAAACTTCGCTACCCTTTCAAGCTCTTTGATTCTGACTTTGGTGTCGCTCTTGCCTCCATACTGTGCAATTGAACCTACCGTCATTACAAGAACATGGACTTCCCCTCCAGCTTTTTTGACTTTTGGAATTAGGCCTCCGCATCCAAGAACCTCGTCATCGGGGTGAGGAGCTACTACCAGAAGTCTCTGCCAAGCAAGGTCTAGCGACATGGCCAACTACTTTTTCGCAAGTATCCCGAGAACAACCTTATGAGTAACAAACGTAGATTTCTTATTGAAATATTCATCCAACAATGATTCAAATTTGCTCCTTGCTCTTTCGTTGAAAAGGGTGTAAGAGTTCCAGTAATTCAACACCGATTTTCTGTTCGGAAATGTTATCGGGTTCCTGAATATCGATGTCTTGACTGCCTCAAAGTACTTCTTGAAAGTCGGCAACGCTGTGTTGGACATGAATTGAGTGTTCTCTATGAAGTTGCTCGGTAGAGGGGCAACTTTGGCGTGTAGATTGGCAAGTTCTTTGTTATTACCTTCAGTAGGGCCACATACGAATACTCTACCTCCTTTCTTCAATAATGAGTATATGTCAGAAACCGTCTTGTCTATGTCCTTTGAATAATAGATCGCAAATGATGACGCAATGGCATCGAATCTGTCTTTCCCCAACACCTCAGCTAACTCTTCCATACCGCACTTTTTGACCCTAATTGAAACCTTAGCCTTCTTTGCAGCTTCCTCCGACCCTTCCAACAGTTCCTCTGAAATATCAACCCCGAATGCTACGCCTGTCTTTCCAACAATCTTGCCATATGGAATAAGCTGCTTCCCACTACCGCAACCAATATCAAGAATCTTCTCCCCCCTCTTAAGATCTAGATTCTTCAATATCCAATCATTCACTTCATACTTACCAAATCGATCATGTGTGGTTATCCTAATGCTCAGGGCTTGTGCTTCGTTAACGTCTTTCAAATTGCCCCTACCGATCTCTGCTGCTTATTTATAATTTGTTTGTATGAGGTATTCCTACTGAAACTACTAACATGGTCTTATCACGTATCGTCTTTGGCAATAGCACTAATATGGGAGAGGTGTGTGACGGCTCTGTTCAGCTTTTAGTAACAACTCCCCCTTACTATAACGCACCATTCGACTACCCAAATCTGTTCAAGAATTACGAAGACTTCATGCATATGATAAGGACGTATTCCATATTTGGCATGCTGTTGATCTGCCATCCGAATACCGTTTTGTAGAACTTTTGTGCGCGTTTTGGATTATCGGCAGGAATTTCAAAATGGACAACGCTATCCATGGTGTTTTTTTACTGGATGCAGATTTAAGAGTTTGCAGAGCTATTTGCTTGCTCGTAGAAAAATTCTCCATCGGGATTTTATACCGTTATCTCCAATTACAGTGCAATGATTGTCCTAGCTATAGAGATTTTTGCCAATATAGCGGTGTCAAGAGGGATTGCTTCTGCCAACGAGTTCAACACTCTGGCAGCACCATTATTGCTGATAGTAGGCCTTACTCTTGCTTTCTTCGGAAGGAAGTTCGTCAAGACATTGGTCTTCTTGGCTGGAGGGCTTGCAGGTGCTGCTGCAGGCTTTGCAATAGATTCCTTGATTTTAGGAGGTGCATTGGCATTAGTCGGTGCTATCGTAGGGTTCGTAGTCGTAGGGGTGATTGCGTACGTCGTGGCAAGGGTTGCTCTGGGTGTTGCTCTTGCAGCAGCATGTTTCTTCTTGGTCAGGGCTATAATCCCTAACACTGCAATCGCGCTTTTTGTCGCTCTTATCGGATTGATACTTGGGATAATTGCATTCAACAAGTTCCTTTCATTTGCAACTGCTGTGACTGGAGGGTTGATTGTTGCTCACGCCCTTCAGGTATACACCTTCAACTTGCTGGCTCTTGCTGTAGGAATACTCATAATGGTGGTTGGAGGGTTAGTGCAGTCAAGGCAGCTCAAGAAGAAATAGAAACAATTCCAGTGCACAGAAACTTGTCAAGGTCCTGCGTTAATTTTTGTCGCATTTTGTCGTGTTTAGGGGGAGGGGTATCTCTAGTATAGATAATCTCTGTTCGACGCTTCTGAGATTATTGTAATCCCTGGTCTGTCTAATTCAGGCCGTCTGGATTTTAGATTACTGTCATCTCTTTGGGACACGACTACTGGATATGTACGCTTTCCAACCAGATCGTCCTTTGCAACATGGAGAGCCAGGCATAAAGCCCAGAATTGGTCATCATGCCTGTTTTCTGGGTGCTGATATTTCATTGTACCTGCTGTTGAATAGACCCGCTCCTGTTCCTGTATCTGGATTTTCAGTTCCTCGGCTCCTTTCCTTGGAAGTTTCAAGCGCTTCTGCTGGAGGAGCATAAGGAGAAATTGAACCATGTCGTGCTTGGACTGGGCTGTAAATGCCATTCCTTCAACAGGTATGTATTTTGCGTCATATTGCTCGATAACGGCTTCTCCAACAGTACTCTTGTCCAGCCCTAAATTTTCCCATTTGTACTTTTCGTAGAGTGCCTCTGTATCTTGTATAATTGTGTTGTAATCTACATGGGGCCACTGTTTTACTCCTACTACTCGTGCTATTGACTCATCAGAATCGTCCTGCTCTTCTATTCGTATGATGACCAGAGCTGTAAAGTCTCTGCGCTTGGCTAGATCTTGGCCTGCGTAATAATCGCTCATATTTTGTCCAACTCGTAGTCTGCTAAACTCCCATCGATCAGTTCTGGAGGTACTGCCGCATTCTGCACGTTGAGGAAATTACACTCGTACTCTTGGCAAAATGATGGGCCTAGGGCGATCTTCTCTTGCTCTATCTCTTCTGGGTCTATCAGGCCCGGTGCCACATGAATGGGAGGATGAATTTTCTGACCGAGTCATCATTGCTGTATAGCCTGTAGAAGAAGCCTCTCTGCCCGTTCGGAGTTGAAACTAGGACGAAATCTCCTTGTGTGTTGATTAGTGTTGGCCTTAAGGCTGTGTAAATGGTTTCGTCGTTCAGTCTTATGAAATGCGCCGCTTCATCTAGGTAGACTGCTTTGACGCGATCAAAACCTCTTAGAGATTGTGCTGTACTTGGCAGGGAGAATATTTCGCAGCCATTTTTGAGGACCAGATTATCAGATTTTGTCTTTGCTATCTCTGACTCCAATATAGAAAGGTTCGGAAGGATGATAGATCGTTTCCAGAATTTTTCATACATGCACTGAATATCAATGCAAGCCAAGGACAGATACGTCTGTACCGCAAGAAGCGAGGGAGGGAACCCTATATTTCAAAGGCTGTGATTCATTATAATAGTATTGGGGAGTTCGCATTTATTTTCGAAACTCTAGGAAAAGCATGGGAGGGAACTACAGAATAAACGTGCCGAAGGTGCAACACCAATAGCTCCAAAGTGCATACGTGCCGATTATGCACAAGAACCGATATTAGAACTACTTAGGTAGTGCCTGCATGTAGCCGTATTGATCCCCAATGGATCCAAAAGATTCATTACGGCTAAAAAAGACTGTTGCCTTTGCGGTTGTGACAGTCTTAACACTGTCCATGTTAACCGCGGTAATACCCCCTATGAAACAAGCAGAAGCTCAGGCTTCACTACCTGCAGATCAAAGAAACTGGGAACGAGTCAATGGGAATGAATTTGGATGGAATTACAATCCCCAAAATCAGATCAACAAGGATACTGTGAAGTCACTAGAACTAAAATGGGTCTATCCAGTACCAACTGTTACCCAGCAGAACTTGAAGCTCGGAGGTCTTGTGGTGAATGAAGGTGCAATGGCTCCTCCAATTGTAATCGACGGGACGGCATATCTTGCTCTGAACAGCAGGAACATATTGGCTCTGGACGCAAAGACTGGGAAACTGCTTTGGACATATCAAAATGAGTTCAATAACACGGGTTTGCAAAACAGGCTTCCACTTCTTACTGAGAGAACTCATCAGCATGGAATCAATTACATCGATGGTATGATCTGGCAAAATGATTATGGATGCAAACTGACTGCTATAGATGCTAAGACAGGGAAGGTTGCAAGGCAGCACACTAACCTCTGCTTGGAAATTCCTCTGAATAGTGCTCAAGGAATGGGAGTTCCGACAAACTCTGGATTCTATGCGGGTGCAGCAGCACATCCACCACCATATTACAAGGCTGGTAACCTTCTGATATGGGCTATTGGAGGTTCGGCTGAGGGAACTAACGGAGGAAGATCATTCGTAGCAGGAGTAGATGCTACCACGGGTCAGACCAAATGGCGATTTTTCTATATACCTCCATGCGGAGACCCTGCAACATGTAAACCTCTATTCCAAAGAGAGAAGCAAGAATGGGGTCAATGGCTTGTCGATAACTGCAATAAGATATGGATACAACAGATCAAATCATGTCAGGTAGACCAAGACTTGCTGAGAAACGACTTTGGAAACATGAGGTTCAATTCTGGAGTTAGTAAGTGTGGGGTACAATGGTAGTAGATCAGGAAACTGGCATACTCTACTTTGGAACTGCGCAAGCTGGTCCAGACTGGAATGCAACATATGCTCCAGGCTTCAGATTATTCGGAGCATCAATAATTGCAATAAATGCAAATACCGGCCAACTAGTATGGGCCCATCAGACTACTGCAAGAGACCTCTGGGATTATGACTGCTCATGGAATACGATACTGGCTACAGCAAAAGTGAAGGGACAGAATAAGAAAGTTGTCATAAAAGGCTGCAAGAACGGAATCGTTTATGTGCTTGACGCAGCAACAGGCGAAGCTTATCACATACTTGAAGGTCCAGATATGAAGCGAACGCCATTAGCCCAACTATATGATCCAAGAAACAAGGAACAGATGACAAAGCCATGGACAAACTATCCTAGCAAAGATGCATTCTGGATGAATTGTCCTGCATTTGGATGTCTTGAATCAGACATTGCATACGACCCAACAAGGAATATGGTATACGCAGCCATCATGAACTCGCCACAATGGTCTAAGGTTGGAAATGCAGAACTTAGAGGCGTAAGCCTCGCATCGGCGCCTGCAGGAACACCTCCATTCACACCAAGTACCAATGCGACGATCAGTGCGTGGGACCTTGACACTGGTCAGCTAAAATGGAAGTACTTTATTGATGGAAGAGGATTCAGGGGAGGAGTAATGGTCAGCGGAGGTCTGGTATGGGGTTCAGCAGTAGATGGATACAACAGGGGATTGGATGCGGATACGGGTAAAGTAGCCTACGAAGCTAACCTAGGTGTCTCTACTCTTACTCAGCCTACAATGGCAGCAGACTCTGACGGCAAGATCAAACTTTTCAGAATAGTCGGAGGACAGAGCGTCATATTCGGAGGAGCCAACTCGTTATTCTCTCAAGCACCCGGTGCACTGATGGTATACGGACTACCAGATACGATCCCAGCGCCAAAGGAAATAATCAAAGAAGTACCTAAGGAAGTCATAAAGGAAGTAACCGTAGAAACAGTGAGCCCAGTATCCTATGCAATAGTAGGAATAGGCATCATAATAGCTGTAGTAGGAATAGTACTATCGAGAAGAAAGAAGGCGTAAACCAATAGCCCCAAAGAGGGGCAATCCTCTTTTATTTCGCTTTGGGATAAGAACCCAAAACCTTCACAAATGGGCAATTTTTTGAAATAACATTAAGAACTTCTGCACATGGTTTGTCGTTCCTGTGCCCTTCAAAATCGAGGTAGAAATAATATTCCCACGCCTTCTGCCTTGTCGGTCTCGATTCTATCTTTGTTAGGTTTATTTTTCTGTCAGCAAACTCCTTCAGAACACCATGTAGCGATCCTGGCACATCAGGCGCCGAAAATATGATTGAAGTCTTGTCAGAACCCGTAGGTTTTGCATCCTTTTCTGCCAGCAAGAAAAAGCGTGTATAATTGTTCTTGCTGTCCTCAATCCCTTTTTCCAGAATCTTCATAGCGTAAAAATCAGCTGCATATTCACTGGCTATCGCAGCGGCTTCCCTCAAGTTCTGTTCTTTTAATAATTTGACGCTTCCAGCAGTATCATATGTTGCAAGTGTCCTGTAGTTGTTCTTTTGCAGATATGTTCTACATTGGCCCAGCGCCTGAGGATGTGAATAAACGACCTTGACATCTTCCTTGGAGACTGTGGGTAATGAAATCAAACAATGAACTATCCGCAGGTTAAGTTCTCCGCAGACCTTGATATTAGTCCTGAGCAGCAGGTCGTAAGTTTCGTTGACGCTGCCTTCCGTCGAATTCTCTATCGGCACAACGGCATAGCCTACTTTGCCCTTTTCTATAGCGTCAAAAACTTCAGGCAGTATTCTATATGGCTTGGCTTCGACCCTTCTATCAAAAAAGTTCTGTACAGCAACTTCGCTGAACGCTCCCCTTTCACCCTGAAATGCGACTGTAATGCTTTTTTCAGGCAATTTTCTACCTTTAGTACACTGGTGTTACCCAGTCTTTGTGCCTTGAATCTTCGCCTATAACAGCCTTCAAGTACGATTCCCTAATCCTCTTCGTAACCTTACCCATAGATCCATTTCCTATAGTTCTCCGGTCGACCTCCACAATTGCTGTTACTTCCGCAGCCGTGCCAGTGAAGAAGACCTCATCGGCGGTGTATAACTCCGTTCTCGCAATATCCCTCTCCGCTACTTGAACTTCTAGCTCCTTTGATAGCTGTATTACTGAATCTCTTGTTATCCCTTCAAGTATTGACGATGAAGGTGAAGGTGTATACATTCTGCCATTTTTCACAACGAAGATGTTTTCACCTGTACCTTCGCTTACATATCCCCTTTGATCTAACAGGATGGCATCGTCATATTCATTTCTTAGAGCATCTAGCTTTGAAAGCACTGAATTGATGTAGTTGCCAGTAGCCTTTGCCTGAGGGGGAGTGGATTGATCACTGATCCTTCTCCATGAAGATATGCAGACCTTAAGTTCAGGCCTGTCGAAATACTTTCCATATGGAAAGGCCGCAATAGCATGTTGCAAAGGAAAACCCGTCCAATTTAGACCTATCCCTCCATATCCAACGAAGATTATTGGCCTTATGTATGCGGACGTTTTAATCTTGTTTATCCTTAGCGTCTCTAAAACCGCATTGGCCATCTCTTTTGCCGAATACCTAGGCTCCATGTAATAGATTTTGGCTGAATACATGAGCCTCTTGATATGATCCTCAAGTCTGAATACTAACAGATTTCCGTCAGACGCATAGGCCCTTAGTCCTTCGAATACCCCGGTGCCATAGTGTAAGGCATGTGTTAGAACTGGAACCTTTGCCTCGCTCCATTTTACAAACTTCCCGTCTAACCATATGAATTCAGGTTCATCTATCGGCATGGAGCTCTGTCTCTGAAGGGGAAAGAAATGCGTAATGGGTTTATAAGAATATTTCACTATTCTAGAAAACTATACCCTCATGAAATCAATCGAAATGGCTCTCTCCTCAACATAGCCGCATTCTTTACATTTTACCCTATCGTTTATTCTTACGACCGCTCCTCCACAGATGCTACATACAGACGTTAGGACTCCGTCCTTCTCATTCTCTAACGATAATTGTATTATTGCGTTTTTTGTGCTTATCACAGTGGCTCTAATCAAGTCTCCCGGCTTTGCAATTATTGATCTTCTCTCCCTTCTCTGATACATGTCATGTTTTACCATTAGCATAGCAGTAAAGTTCGCGTTGCTTGGTTCTCCGTTTATGCGTGTAATTCTAATATTGGCTACACTCGGCTGCGCAGTCTCAACTACACCTTCAACGGTATTTCCCTTTAAAGGAAGGATTTGCTTCTTTACGGGGCTCCTTACAGTGACTTTTCTCTGCTTAAGATCGAACTCTGCCATCCCTAATGAAGATGCTCTTATGGATTCTCCGATGCTGTAAGTTCCTTCTCCGGGCTCAAACTCTTCGACAACTGCAAGTGCTTCCCCGGGAAGCGCTCGGCGCTCTTTCTTTAAACTCATTAGCCGTGCGTTAATTTTGGTGCCTAATAAGCAATGCTTGCTATTTAGTTATCTGCACATGTTTGCTCTGCCTTTTTGTTCTTCCTTAATAGATCTCTATTATCACGTCTCTACTTTCCGCCTAAAACTTGGGCTATAGGTACCATAAAGTTTCTTGCAACTAATGCAACGAACCCCAGCGTCATCGTGATACATAACCATGCCCCCACAAGAGCATACCCCGAATTCTGGCTTCTGCAGAACCTTTACCTCTTGAGCATATCGCGGTCTCAAACTTTCACCATTGCATAGACTATGGTGGCAATGTTTGATAAGGAACCCTCATGGAGAGAACGATCCAAACCGGTGGAACGGACGTCCACATTGTTTCATAGCGAATTACAGGTCTCTTATTACTTAATGCTATAGTGCGGGGGGTGGGATTTGAACCCACGAACCGCTAACGGATAGGAGCCTCAGTCCTACGCCTTCACGAGCAGTTTGCTCTCTTTGACCTAGCTTGGCAACCCCCGCTCGACATACTTCGAGCCAAGGAATCTTATTTGCTTTTAAATATCTACGATATCTTTTTAGAAATCTTAAACGTATTATTGATGATGCAATTCTGGGTAACAGCGATCGTTGTTCTTTTGGTAATACCGTTCAGTTATGGACAGGCTTCGGAATGGAGTATTAAGGCTCCTATGCCCACTCCGAGGACTGAAAACGCGGCCGCATCAATAGGAAGCAGGATTTACGTCATTGGAGGGTTTGCTGCTAACGGACAAACCCTAAGCACCGTGGAAGTTTATGATGCTGAGACTAACACTTGGAGCACCGTTCAGCCTTTACCAGTCGGCCTGCACCATATTGGAATAGCCTCGTTTAATGGCAAGTTGTATGTTGTTGGAGGATATCTCGAGGGCTGGGTCCCATCGAGCAGGCTTTACATTTACGATCCTGCTATGAACAGCTGGGCTAGGGGAAAGGACATGCCAACTGCTAGAGGGGCGCTGACAGTTCAATTTGTGGAGGGGATATTGTACGCTGTTGGAGGTCAATCAGACAGAACATTAGGGACTAATGAAGCCTACGACCCTGTTGCGGAGACATGGACCGCAAAAGCTTCAATGCCGACACCAAGAGAGCATTTAGCCTCAGGAGTGGCTGAAGGGAAGATGTATGTTATGGGAGGGAGGCAGGGGAGCTTGGCAAGTAACATGGATGTAAACGAAGAGTATGATCCTAAACTTGATAGATGGAGCAGAAAGGCTCCCATGCCATCTAAAAGAGGAGGAATAGTTGCTGCATCGGTAATGGGAATGATCTTTGTCTTTGGAGGAGAAGCAGTATCAGGAACATTCCCTAACAATGAACAGTACTTCTCCACAAACAATACATGGAGGGTCAGGCAGCAGATGCCAACTTCCAGGCACGGCCTTTCAGCTGCAGTCGTGGGAAACCAGATATTTGTGATTGGAGGGGGAAGGAACCCTGGCTTGACGGTGAGTTCGCTTAACGAGTCATTTATTCCGACGGAGATAGTTCCAGAATTCCCCCCAGCGATATTACCTATCTTCGTAGCAATGCTTATAGCTTTGGTATTTGTGATAAGAAGACAGGTAGTTCAGAAAGCCAAATAATGCAGATGTTTTTGATTAATGGAAATGTCGCAGGAACTACAAGTTGGAGACAGAGCACCTGATTTCACGCTTGAAAGTGATGTGGGGCAGAAAGTTTCTCTGAAGGATTTAAGAGGCAAACAGGTCATACTGTATTTCTATCCAAAAGACAACACGCCAGGCTGCACAAAAGAGGCATGCAATTTTAGAGATTCTCTACAGAGCATAATCAACAAGGACACTGTAGTTTTTGGGGTGAGCAACGATAGTATTAATTCTCATAAGACTTTCAAGCAAAAATATTATCTTAACTTTCCACTTCTCAGCGACCCTGACAAGGAGGTCTCAAAAGCTTACGGAGTCTACAAACTGAAGAATTTGTATGGTATAAAGCACTGGGGCATAGAACGTTCAACTTTCCTTATCAACAAGGAAGGGAAGATCGCAAAGATATGGAGAAAGGTCAAGGTTGACGGTCATAGGGATGAAGTTATTCAGGCTCTGTGACTGCAAGGTTTTTCTTTAACGAATTCTAATTAAACGGTATGAAGATAGTTCCAGTGCTTGGGGCATCGGTTCTTTTGGGGCTGATAGTACAGATTATTATCGGCTTTATCGGAGGAATATATTCATCGCTACACACCTTTCTAGGTTTTGCAGGGATAGCATTTGCCGTTCTGTTTGTCGTAATCGCACTCAGGAGTAAAAAGGCAACGAAGACATCAAGAATCACAATGCTAGTCTTCCTAGCTCTTGTGCTTTCTCAAACATATCTAGGCTTTACCGTGCTTACAACAAATACATTAAGAACCTCGCATTTGTATACCGCGTTTACGATCTTGATTGTAGCTATCGCAGCTGCAGGAATAACTGCGAGAAGAAGGCAACCCGCTACTCAAAACATGCGTACTGAAAGTTCGAACAATAATTAATGGAAGGAATATAAGCCAAAGCTGAGGCACTTAAGAGAAATGTCTAGCCCATACGAAGACGACGCAATAAGGCTAATCGCTTTAAGGAAGGAGCAGTTAAAAGAGCTAGAAGAGAAACTTCAGAAGGATCCTGGCTGGTTCTCTAAAAAGACGCTTACGAAGAAGATTAAGCAATACAAAAAGGACATAGAGTACCTCCAAACAGAAATCGAAAGGTACAGAAGGGCTGTGAGCTGGCTAAGAAAGACGGGAGAGTTTTCTGAAAGGGTGATGAAGGAGCATGTGCCCAAACCTGCTGAACAGGGCGAAGCTACAGCAGGGCATTAGTTATTTTCTTTAAGAATCTTTTCGGTTTCCTTCTCTATCCACTTCTGGCCCGTTCCATATGCGGCCATATAGTTCGCAGCAACACCAATCCCCCAGAATACTATCGGAAAAATTGGCCATGGGAATCCTGCACCAGTAAGATACCAAAGGGCTACAAGTCCGGAATTGACAAGAACGTAAACTGCAAAATGGATTCAGAAACCATAGCGAGCCTCTGCAATCTTTCTTGCTCTTCTAACCCTCTCCTCCTCGCTCACGGCATATAATTGGAAAATTTAATTTAAATCCCTTTTTCTTCGGTTAAGGCATTTAGATATATACCCGACATATTTCATCTACAGCCAACATCGGCATGTCCAAGGAAGAACAAAGGCGGCAGAAGAAGAAGGAAAGAATTGAGCGCAGGAGACAGGAGATCGAAGCCAGAGCACGCTCAAAGGGCAGAAGGAAGGTGCTAACGATATTCGTAATTGCAGCTATCCTTGCAGGTTTCGGCTACGCCGTCTATGTAGCAGTCACCAACAGCCCAAGCATAGGCCCTCTAAACTCTGCTCATTATCATGCTGACTGGGCGTTGTACATCAACGGGGCGCCCGTAACAATCAACCAAACAAAATGGCAGCTAAAAAGCGAATATGTGCATATGGAAGGTGGAATTTCAACTATACATATGCATGCAGTCAATGTCCCACTAGAATACTTCTTTAACAGTCTAGGGATGAGACTAACAGAAACATCTTTAACATTCGATGGAACTACATATAACAACGAAGGAGACAAGAAAGTCAGAACGTTCGTCAATGGTAAGGAGGTCTCTGATTTGACAAAATATGTTCCAAAGAGCATGGACAAGATTTTGATCGTGTACGGGAATGAAACTGATGCCAAAATACAAGAGTACATTAAGACGGTGCCAGATCTGGCAAAGTCTTTCGACCAGCCTCCACAAGCTCCAGCAGCAGGTAGATAAACCAACTAATTCAATCTGCGAAAATTAGTATAGATATGCGCGGAGAGGTTTTTCAGCCTCTGACATAACTTTATTCAGAGCTTCTTCAATATCGCTGGTGTAGAACCAAGTTTCTTCTCCTCCCGGGACATGCGCTTTCAGCGATCTATCATAGACTTTCTCTGTCGCGTTGACAGTAAATTTATCACCTTTTTTTGTGACAAAAGTGAAACATTTCGAGCCTTCTCTCACGCTGCTGACCCTTATGCCTTCATCTGAATCAAGGCTCTGCATAATTTTTCGAAGCTCACTAGCACTTCTGATAAGCTTCTCCCTGTAAGGTTTCAAACCCTATAGCCGGCTTTACAGCTCCTAGAAAAGCTATTTACTTGCCTAACTAGTTTGACAGTTAAATTGCTCTCTGGACAGCGTTTTGTTTCGGGTTTTGACTTCCAAAGTAACGAAAAGGCTTTTACCCAGTAGAAACAGATTTTTTATCAGTTTTTGGGTGAGCAGTGTTGAAGCTATCTGGAATTATCGGGTATTCGCTGAAAGCGATTCAAGAGAGAAAGCTAAGGTCGACCCTGACAATCTTAATGGTTGTAATAGGAGCGGCTCTGATTACAGCGCTGAATGGTCTGGGAGGAGGTTTTAACTTCTTTATCAATGAACAATTCAGGTCTTTGGCGCCTGATGTGCTGACGATTACTCCTTCCCAGACTCTCCCCCAAGCAGGCCCTCCTATGCCGCAGGTAAGCCCGAAGGTGCCTCTGAACATCTTTACCGTAAATGCAATCCGCCCCATCTTGGGGGTAAAGGAGGTGATTCCGAGTTACCGGTCCTCCATAACTCTGATTTCTGGCGGCAAATCTATTTCTACTGCAGTAGTAGGAATAGATTCATCAAAACTTCCTTTTGTGATACCAAGTATGGAATTTGAGGATGGTGGTATTGCAATCGATAGGGATCCTACAGCGATGATCGTGGGATACAATATCGCACATCCTGCAGGCGAGTCTCAGCAGTTTGCGCAAGTTGGCAGTGTGGTTCGAGCGGAGGCTTCGATCGTGGAACAGATCGGGAATACCCAGAAACTTGTGATCGAAAGGAGAAGTTTCGTTGTCAGAGGTGTAATCAAGGAGACGGGTAATCTGCTCTACGACAATTCGGTTTCGATACCTCTTCAGTCAGCAAATTCCCTCTTGAAGAAATCAGGTGAATTTGACCAGATTTTTGTCGTGACAGAAAATGCAGACATGAATGCTTCTGTTGAGAGGGGAATAAGAGCCATTTACGGTAACAATATCGGAGTGACGACTCCTAGAGCAATTCAAGAAACACTCCGAAGCTTTATCACAGGCTTCAGTGTATTTTTGTTCAGCATCGGAGTAGTATCGATGCTTGTCGGATCTGTTGGCATAGTCACCACTCTGTTCACATCCGTGACAGAGAGAACCAGGGAGCTGGGCATTCTAAAAGCGATGGGTGCCACCGGCTGGGTCATCGTTCTCCTTATCTTGGCAGAATCCATGATTATAGGCGTGCTGGGAGGCACACTGGGAATTTTGTCTGGAATCTTCATGGGAGAACTCCTTACTCAAACTGCACAGTTTGGCGCGCAGAATCTTCGGCCCATCTTCACTTTCCAAGATTTAATATCTACATGGTTACTTGCCGTAGTCCTCAGCGTAATCGCTGGGACATACCCTGCATGGCGGGCATCCAGATTGACGGCAGTAGCGGCATTAAGGAAAGAGTAAGTCTTACTTCCACTGAAAGAGCAAAAAGCCGACAAGTAAAGTTATTACCAAGACAGAAAGGTCGAAGCCTGCAGTTCTGTTGAAAATGAACCTCCGCCTCTATGACACACTTTCAGGCAGGAAGAAGAATTTTGAACCTGTTCAAGGCAAAGTCAAAATGTTTGTCTGCGGTCCGACAGTCTACGACCATGCACATATTGGTCATGCCAGAACGTTTGTTTTCTATGATGTCTTGGCAAGATACCTCCAGAGTCTTGGATTCACAGTAACCTTCATAATGAATCTAACAGACATTGATGAAAAGATATTCAACCGAGCCAAAAAAGAAAGCAAATCGCACAAAGAAATTTCGAGATATTATGCAGAAGAATTCAGGCAGGCTCTAAAGTCATTGAACATTAGGACAATCAGCAGGCTGGAAAGTGCAAGCGACTATCTTGAAAGCGCGATCCTGCAGATCAAAGGAATGCTCGCAAATAAGAACGCTTATGCTGTTAATGGTAATGTGTATTTTGATACCTCCAGATTCTCCGACTATGGCAGGTTTTCGCACCAATCCCCGCTGGAGTTGAAGCTGAGAAGGATAGAACCATCTCCTGAAAAGAGGAACCAGGCAGACTTCCTGCTCTGGAAGAAGTTCGATGAGTATCCTTATTGGGAGAGCCCATTCGGCAGGGGAAGACCCGGATGGCATATAGAGGACACGGCGATAGCCATCAGCAACCTTGGGCAGCAATACGATATTCATGGGGGAGGCATCGAACTTGTCTTCCCTCACCACGAAGCTGAGATAGCGCAGGCGGAAATGCTGACTGGGAAGAAGCCTTACGTCAAATACTGGGTTCATACTGGCCTGCTGAATGTTCAAGGAAGAAAGATGTCGAAATCTCTGGGCAATTATATTCTGGTGAAGGACATTCTGGAAAGATACAGTGCAAACGTGATCAGGTTATTCTGCCTATCTACTCATTACAGAAAGGATATGGACTTCAACGAACGGACTCTAAAGAAAACTGCCAAGGAGGCAGAAATCATACTTGGGGCTTTGGCAGTTTTGCAAATAAAAAGTGGCGGTTCCAAGAATTTTGTAAGCACTATTAATGCGATAGAGAAGAGGTTTTACAATAGTATGAATAATGACGTAAATACGGAAAAAGCTATCCAATCGCTCCTGTCTTTTGCAAAAATGATAAACAAAAACTCTGCTTTATTTAGTTTGCAAAGTCGTTTAGCAGCAAAGAGTCTTCTGGACAAGATGCTGGAAATACTTGGAATTTCGACATGAAAGTTTCAGACGAAGAGATTGACGATCTGGAGAAGAATGAAGAGGGCTTCTTCACCCTATGGAGTAAGGTTACATATCTTGATTCAGCACTCCTCTTTCTAAATAGCAAGTTCCCAGACGATTTATTGTTCAATAGAGTTTCTACAAATTATCTGCAACATGATTACGAAGGGTTGGCGGATAAGGCTCTGGAGCATTTTCGGAAGAAGAAGATCAGACCGACATTCTTCATAGCAGAGCATCAGAGGAAACTCAAGGGAGAGCTCCTCAAAAAGAGTTTCAGGTGTATAAACAGTTTTAACATAATGAGGTTGAAAAGATTCGTACCGTTTCCAAGCAAAGATGCAGAAGTTTCAATAGTGGATTCAGAAAGCATCGCAGCCTGGATAAACACTTACATGAAATCCTTTGACATTGATGCAAAGTTCAGACCAGAGGTCAGCAGAAGGGCAATAAAGTGCCTGAAAAGCAACAATTGCACCCTGTACATCGCAAGGATTTATGGAGAACCTGCAGGTACATCTTTAACATATATTGGAGAAGATGTTGCTGGATTCTATTGCATCGGCACAGTTCCAAAGTTCAGGGGAATCGGAGTAGCTTCTCTAATACTGGGACTAGCAATTAAAGATGCAGAGAAGCAGAGCCATTTGCAGTGTCTGCAGAATCTTGAGAGCGATGATGTAAGAAGATTTTACGAGGAGCGAGGGTTTGAAACAGTATTCGCGAAGAAGGTCTACCAACAATGATTAGCAAATAAACCACTTTACCCATGCAGTACTGCTTGGCCGTAATCAGAAAGTTCGAGCTTCTTGTCCCTGTAACAGTTCTGCTAGCGGGCATCGCATCAGTCTCCTATCTCTACTCTTCTGACAAATATTCACTGCTTTACTACGGCGACTCGATTTCTCACCTTGTTGCTGGGAGGAAGCTTGTAGACTGGCATAATCCTGGCATTTCCCAGCTTGGGACAGTGTGGCTTCCTTTGCTTCACATATTTCTAATCCCTGCAGCCCTAAACAACTTTCTTTTTACAAGCGGCATGGCTGGAACAGTGATAAGTCTACCATCTCTAGTATTAACATCATTCTATATCACAAGGATGGCATATGATTGGACCAAGTCAGAGAGGACGGCAGTTCTGACTGGGTTAATTTTTGCGCTAAATCCCAGCGTAATCTACATGGGGCTAGTTTCCATGCAGGAATCACTCTTCATGTTCTTTGCAGTATCTTCTGCTTATTACGCGTATACTTGGCATAAGAATAGATCAACGACAGATCTCTACATAGCAGTCGCTCTTACAACATTTGCAACTCTGACAAGGTACGAGGGCTGGTTCCTGCCTATAGCCCTCGCGGTTCTTGCAGCCTCCAAGATACGAGCAGAAAGCTTTAGGATTAATTTGCTGAATTTTCTTTGTGCTTCAGCATCGTTTGCGGGGGTTATCTTTTGGTTTTTGTGGAATGCTTTAGCGTTTGGAGACCCCTTGGCCTTCATCAACACACCTTTCTATTCTTACCTAGCTCAGGCGACCAGCAGGCCATTTAGAGAATTCCTGTATCTTCAGCCTCTGCAGTCTGGACAAATTTTGTCGACTGCAATGGAAGTCATGTACGGCGCTCCATTACTGGTCATTTCCCTACTCGGTTTGGCAGTCTTTGTTGCTAAGATGGGAGAACGCAAGAACAAGATGGTCTTTGCTACATTGTTGGCTCTTCCCTTCGCAGTAATCTACCTGTCATTGGTCATGGGAGTTGGGGAGATATTCCATCAGGGCGGAGGCATATGGTTCAACAGCAGGTTCTTAGTACTTGCATCCCCAATAATATCGTTTGGAAGTACTGTTATTCTTGGCATTCCAAAAAAGAAACTCTTTGTTGTACCGCTCGTTGCGATAATAGTGCTATCAGCATCTTTTGGAGCTATTAGGCAGCTTGGCTATCCAAATCCTCCTATGGTTATGAAAGAAGCTTATGCAGGTTTTTCATATAGGAATGAAACTTTCTCCGCAATAGAAACTGCAAGGATATTGCAGCAGAATTACAACGGTGGAACTGTGTTGATACTGACTTCTTCCGGGGACGCGCATAAGATAATGGTCTTTTGCGGTATACACCTAGTCAATTTTAGGGACTTGTTTGCCGGGGAACCTTGGCCTCTGGTTAATGGTAGCAGATCGTTCAACAAGTTTGTCATAGTTTCTAATAGGCCTTCGGGAGACGCTATTAACGGGGTTCGCTTTATTGAGAACAATTCTGTTCTTCTAAATGAGAAATATGAAGTCATCTACCATAATGAATTCTATACTCTTATGAAGCTGGGAAATTCTAACTGAAAATACGTATAAATTTCTATCAAAAAATAAAATGTAGAATGCCTTACCATAGAGGTAAGGCATCTTCACGTTTATGCCTTCTTCCTTCTGCTGAACAGCACTCCTGATATGACTACCAGAACTACTCCAATTCCTATTGCAGCATAGGATATTGGGCTGATAGTTTCCACTGTTACTTCCTTGACTATTTCTTTTGGTACTTCTTTTATGACCTCTTTAGGTACTTCTTTGATGACTTCTTTTACTATTTCCTTTGGTACTTCTTTAACAACTTCTTTGATTACCTCTTTAGGAACTTCCTTTATGACTTCTTTTGTAATTACCTGAGGCTGTGGTAGGCGATCGGGCAGACCGTAGGCTATGAGGCTACCATCCGTGCGCGATCCCACTCCTGCAACAGGTCCGCCTCCACCACCACCGACATGCACCAGCACTAGCATCTTGCCAGCCTTGGTAGCGCCTACGGTGGGCATGACGTTCACTGGTATGCCGAAGAACTTTTCGTGGAGCAATTTTCCAGTTTCCGCATCGATGAACTTCAAGTTACCATCGCTCGCATACGCCATGACAAACCCTCCTGTTACTGATATTCCTCCCCTGTGGCTTACACCCTCGATACGATATGTCCAGACTTGCTTTCCTGTATTCACATCAAGTGCATTTATGTTCGTGTTGCGTAACGTATCAATTGTAGCAACTGCTAGTCCTCCTGGAGGGACGGCACCTCCTAGTCCATTGTTCCCGTAGCGAACTACAGGTCCTTCATGACGCCATCTTGGCTGATTGAAGCTTGCCATATACACTCGCTTTCCATCGTAAGCTAGGTCAGATTCAAGGCACTCCGTGACACAAGATACCTTGAGAACCTCTTTCTTGGGATAGACTACCCATGGTTTGGCCATGTCTGCCTTTGTCATCCTGCAGCAAGCTTCCGGATCTGTTGGCCTGTTGTTTGCACCTACACCATAGTATACATTGAGGGCTTCCCACCCCGGATATACCCCACCCCTAACAACGTTCGGATTATCATAGACCCAGAATGGTTTTCCAGTCGCGGCATCTAATGCATATACGATGCCATTCTTGCAGCTCTTAATGTAGGCCTTCTTGCCCTGTACTTGTCCAAGGATGCCACCCCATGAACAGTCATAGTCCCATAAGTCATGAGGAATTGCGTTGAACCACCATACCATCTTTCCAGTCCTTACGTCATGTGCAGTGAAGCCGCTACCATGCAACCCTGGTCCGTATCTATGAGTAAGGTTGGTATATGGTCCTTGATCACCCCATCCTAGATAGACTATGCCCGTCTCCTGGTCTATGACATACTGGCCCCAGACTGGTGATATGGAAGAGGCTGAATGAACTTTTCCAAACGAAGGCGATCCTGGTACCAGATCAATCCAGTCGTTTCTCACTACGTCGGGGCTAACGTCGGTGCACTTTGTTGCCAAATATGTCGGTTCCCTGTCTCTTGCAGGATAGTTTATTCCTTCTAGATATCTTGGATACTCGAAGTACCAACCATTACCGTTCGCTTTGCTACACTCGCTAATTGCCCAGTTGGGATCTCCCTGGGGTGATGGAAATACCCATTCCCTATAGAGTCTCTTGGGGTTTGCTGGATCGCTCATGTCGAATGCTGTTACAAATGACCTCCCGCCGCCGCCGCTTCTGCCCGCTGGTGGGAAGAACATTATATTTCCGACGAATACGGGCGGATTAGTACCAGAAGCGGCCATGTACCCTTGGAACCCTAAGGAACCCAATAAAGCGGGCGTCTTAGTGGGATCCCCAAATTCTGCATTGGTCCCGCACAACTGTTCTGTGGTTAGAGTCCAGGCTGTCTTACCTGTTTTGGCATCGATAGCGAAGAGATTACACGATCCCTGTGAACTAGTTATGAGCCAGCCCTTATCTCGGTAGTAGTTTATAGCATGCACGTGGAGTCCTGGAGCAGCCTGCATCCATGGGTACGGTACTATGTGTTTTTGCACATCAAAATAGGTTGCATAGGTGTTATTCCATAGCAACTTGCCATTCGTCGCATCAATTGCAAGGATCCTCCTATCATTCATCGCTACATAGATTGTGCCATCAACTATTATAGGCGGTGCCATGGCACCCAGTAGTTGGGCTGCCGGGTCGAAATAGGGCTTGCCACCGGGTTTATTGTACGGGTAGACCCACTTGGGCTCCAGATATTGCACATTATCTTTGTTGATTTGGTTCTGGGGGCTGTAACTACCTCCAGTTGGTCCATAGTTTATCCATTCCCAATTACCTGTTACTACTGAAGGAGCTGCTCCTCCAGCTGGAGGGCCTCCAGGATCGAATGCACTTACACGGGGGATCGCTGCAAGTATTGCTGGTCCGAGTAGGAGTATTGTCGTCAGCAGACTCAACATTATTAGTCGATTAGCCATGTCTCGCTTGCTAGTCATCGTGTATTTAAGATAGAAAGGATCAGTCTGAAATAATACGTCAATTGTCGAACATTATGGTAATGTGGGCCTAGAGATTCATGCGTTTTCAATTATTATAGATGTTGAAATACTAATCGGCATTATTTTATCAAAGATTCCTGAACGATTACTACCCTGCTATGAATAAGGTTCAAAATTTCTGGTATCTTGGTTTGAGCAACACCCTCGTCTACCCAAGAGAATTCATAGGTCTTCCCATTGACTCTAACGGTCAGCGTGTATTCAAAATAGTCTGCAGCTCCTGGACCAGCTTTTATCGAGGTACTAGGAACCCTGTCAATGTTTCTAGTTATGAAACCTTTCAGGTCGTCAAAAACTATTGCATCGATTTTCGTAGTGAATTGTTTGCGTATGTTGCTGGTAAAAGATGCTCCGCCGTCTGCTTCCACGACGAACTTCTCATCCATACCTGCAATTCCGCCTGTTCTTGCATATTCTATACGAAAGTCTGATGGCTGGATGATAGTAGTAGAAGGCAGAAACAATAAGACAGAACCTGCAATTGCTGCTACAACTGCAACTACTATAATTATGATGGGTTTCAATTGGGTCGCTGCTAGGTCTTCTGCAATTTATATAATACTTTACATATTTACTTACTAAACCAGCTCAGTTTAAGACTGATCCAAATGGGCATTCAGGAGAAGATCAAGCGCATCGAGGACGACCTGCACAGGACGCAGGTCAACAAGAAGACAGAGCATCATATCGGTCTTTTGAGGGCCAAACTGGCAAAGCTCAAGCGCGAAGCTGAAGAGGCGAAGAGCCACGGCGGTGCTAGCTCGCTAGGATTTGATGTTAAGAGGAGCGGAGATGCAACTGTCGTTCTGATAGGACTGCCCAGCGTAGGCAAATCAACACTGTTGAACAGCCTGACCAATGCCAAATCAAAGGTTGCTGCGTATCAATTTACGACACTAACAGTAGTGCCTGGAGTCTTGGAGTACAACGGTGCAAGGATACAAGTTCTGGATTTGCCAGGGATAATTCAGGGCGCATCGAGCGGCAAAGGTTTAGGAAGAAGGGTGCTGTCAGTTGCAAGGTCTGCAGATCTTATTCTGTTCGTGCTTGATGTATTCCAGCCTGAAGCACATTCTCTTTTAGTCAATGAAATCAAGGGCATAGGGGTAAGGCCTGGAGAGAAACCCCCAAACGTTACAATTGAGAAGACTGGCAACGGAGGAGTTTCCGTTGTCTCACAAATAAAGATGACGAAGATGAGCGAGGAACTTGTCAAGGACATACTGAGAGTATATGATATACACCATGCCCGAGTAATCATAAGGGAGGATATTTCTGACGAACAGCTAATCGATGTTTTAGTTGGCACCAGAACATATCCAAAGGCCCTAGTAGTGATGAACAAGATCGATCTAGTCAACGCAGGTTTTATCAACGAAATACGTTCAAGGGATGGAGTAGATTTCGTTCCGATCTCTGCAGATGCAGGGATAAATGTCGAAGCTCTGAAGGAGCAGATATTCCAGAAACTAGGCTTCATCAGAATCTTCATGCGCCCAAAAGGAGAGGAAACAGATTACGAAGAGCCGATGATCGTAAGAAATGGCTCTTTAATTCTGGATGTCTGCAACAGGGTTCATCGAAACTTGAAGGATGAATTTCGATATGCTCAGGTCTGGGGCAGTAGCGTAAAGTTCCCTGGCCAGAGGGTTGGCATAAACCATCGCTTGATGGATGGTGATGTGTTGACTCTGATAAGCAAGTAATCAGCCGAGCTTGAATTCGTCGTGGATGGCTCTGATCGTTTCGTCGCAATCCTTCTGGCCCACTACAAACGAAATGTTCAGTTCTGATGAGCCCTGCGCTATCATTCTTACGTTGATGTTCTTCTTAGCAACGGCTCCGAATAATCTGCTTGCAACGCCGTGGGTGCCCTTCATTCCAGCTCCAATTACCGCTATTGCGGTTATATCATCCTCAAACGAAATGTCTTTGACTGAGCCTCTCCCCAAAAGTGCCAACTCCAAGGCGTTCATGCCTTTTGCCAGCTGACTCTTCCTCACGAGCAGGGAAATGTTGGATTCTGATATGCTTTGCGAGATCATTATGACGTTTATCCCTTGGCCGCCGAGAATACTGAAGACCTTGGCTGCTGTGCCGGGCATACCAACCATGCTCATCCCTGAAATGTTGATTAGTGCAACATCTTTGATTGCGGCAATGCCCTTTACTATTTCGCCCTTTTTCACAATGATGTCTTTTGAGATAAGAGTGCCGTTTGCCGTCGGGTTGAAAGTGTTTTTTATGCGGATAGGTATGCTCTTTTCGGTTGCAGGTTCCAAAGCTCTTGGGTGCATGGCCTTGGCTCCGAGTATGACCATCTCTGCAGCCTCTGCGTAGGAAATCTGCGGTATTAATCTACAATTCTTAACAATTTTGGGGTCTGCAGTCATCAAACCATCTACATCGGTCCAAATCCAGACCTCGTCCGCGTTTATGCATGAACCTATTATCGTTGCGCTGTAATCTGAACCCCCTCTTCCAATCGTTGAGATGTCCCCATTCTGAGTTGCACCTATGAACCCAGTTAAAACAGGAATTACGCCGTTTGCGAGTATTGGTTCGAGAGTATTCTTGACCTTCTGTCTCGTCATGTTCATCAGAGGAGTCGCTTCTCCAAAACTGTCATCAGTTATGATCCCCGCCTCCCCTCCAGTAAGGTGTAAAGATCTTAAGCCGAGGTCTTCTAATGTGCCTGCTAGAATTGGTGCTGCAAGCCTTTCGCCAAATGATAGAATGTAATCCTTCGATCTTGGTGTTAGTTCTTTTAGTATGGTTCCGCTTTCAACTATACTCTTTAATCGCTGAAATAGCTCCAGAACTTCCTGCTTCACTCTGCTGCGAATCTCCACTTTGGTTATAGCATCTACGATAGCTTGTTCGTGCCTCTTTTGGAGCGTATCTAGAACTGCATTGGAGGACTCGCCCTTGCGCGCTTTTTCTACTATGCCCAGCAATTGGTCTGTAACCCCGTTCATTGCTGAAGTTACAATTACTATGCTGCTGGAGTTATGCTTTACAATCTCCGCTACGTTCCTGATCTTCTTCCCCTCTCCTACAGAGCTTCCTCCAAACTTCATTACGAGTTTCATTTTCTATATCACTCTCAGACTGTTCCTGATTTCAAGCAGGTCTCTGAGTATTGCGCTTGCAGTTTCCATGCCTCCAGCACCCTTCCCTATGATCACCTGCTCCCCTGCAAATTGGGAAATGAACTTTACCGAATTTAAGGCCCCGTTTACGCACATGGGGTCTGCCTTCTTCAGTTCCACGGGCTTCACGCTCAGATTCCCGTCTACACTCGCAATTAGCTTTATCGTTGAATCCTTGGCTCTTGCCTTCTGAATGTCCTTTTGTGCAACATCCCTTATCCCTTTGATCTGAACATCCTTGATGGTTGTGGGGATGCCCATAAGAAAGTTGGCGAGTATGACGAGCTTGGCAGCTGCATCGAAGCCATCTACATCGAGCGACGGGTTAGCCTCGGCGTACCCAAGCTTCTGGGCATTTACCAGCCCTTCTTCAAATGACACCCCATTCGCATCCATCTCGGTAAGGATATAATTTGTAGTACCATTTAGAATTCCTCTAACAGCAAGTATCCTGTCAGCGTCCAAGCAGCGCTTTCCAAATTCGAGTATCGGCGTTCCCCCTCCAACAGAGCCGCTGAACTTCAGCATGACTCCGTTGTACCTCGCGAGCTCCATGAGGGCTGGAAATGCCAAAGCAAGGGGGCCTTTGTTTACCGTTATGACATTCTTCTTCGATTTTAACGCCTTCTCTATATGGGATATACCTGGTTCGCCGCTTTGTATGTTCGTAGGGGTAGCCTCGACTACTACCTCTGCTTCAACCTCTTCTATGACCTCGAGACCTGTTTTTTTCATGCTCTTACCTTCAATCTCAGCAACAGATTTTTTGTTCTGCTTCATCTCAAGAATCTTTGTAATGTCCAGTCCTGCTTCATCCATCGCTGCACCGCCAGTGTCCGTTATGCCAACTATTTTGGGATTCAGGCCATATTTTGCAATAAGCTCCCTTCGCCTCTCATGGAGGAGGCTGCAGAAACCCTGCCCTACAGTTCCCAGACCGATTATTACTATCCGCATTGCTGTAAGCCAGCATCTTCATTTGGCATGAATATTTGTGTATTCGTTTCGGCGTTTTGTCTGGCCATCGGTTGTGCATACTCAGGTTGTTGCTAATAGACTATGCAGCTCCCTAAAGACTAATCAACCAACTCCTTGCATAATGATAAAGATGGATAGCCGCGTTATGCACATGTTCGAAACCTTCTTGGAAGAGGACTATAGGAGAGGGGACATCACGACTGATGCGGTAATTGCGAAAGGTCAGACTGCGGATGCAGAAATAATCGCCAAGGAAGATTGCGTCGTTGCAGGGCTCGCAGAAGTACTCTTCTTTATGAAGCAGAAGGGGCTGAAGAATGAACAGAAAGTTTCTGACGGCAAACTGGTTACAAAAGGCACGGTAGTTGCAAAAGTGTCGGGAGACGCAAGGGAGTTGCTCGCTCTTGAGAGGGTCTCCTTGAATATTATCAGCCATCTAAGCGGTATAGCGACTGCTACATCAAAGGCAGTTTCTATCGCAGAAAAGGCCAGAGAGGGCGTAAGGATTGCAGCCACAAGAAAGACAACTCCGGGCCTAAGGTTGCTGGAGAAGAAGGCCGTCATGCTTGGGGGAGGAGACCCGCACAGGGTAGACCTGCAGGACATGGTTCTGATAAAAAATAATCACATCGAGGTTGTTGGAAGCGTCAAGAAAGCAGTTCTTCTTGCCAAAAGGAAAGTAAGTTTCTCAAAAAAGATAGAGATCGAAGTTTCCAGTATTCAGGATGCGGTAGAGGCTGCCAAGGCTGGTGCAGACATAATTATGCTGGACAATATGCGCCCTGCTGAAATCAGGAATGCTGTAAGCGAGCTCAGAAGACAGAATCTGAGGGAAAAAATAGAGATAGAAGCATCTGGAGGAATAAACTTTGACAACCTTGCCCATTATGCAAAATCAGGGGCCGATATAATTTCGATGGGAATGCTCACTCATTCTGCAAGGAGCATAGATTTCAGCATGCGTTTCAGGCGCTAGCGCTCGAGTATGAACGCTTTCTTCGGCACCGGAATCTCCTTTACGCTGTGAATGAGCATTTCACCCTTTTCAGCCACGCCGCAGACCCTGATCTCTTCGACAACCTTTTTTGCCCTTTCTATCTTTCTGGAGCTGGCAGAGTATATCGTGAATAATGACTCGCCTTTCTTGACACGGTCTCCAAGTTTTTTGTGGAGCACTATACCAGCTTCCTTGTCCTTCGGCGCACCCGCAGCCCTTGCAACTTCTACCAGAGCATTGTTATCGACCCACTGCAGGTTTCCAGAATTGTTCGATCGCAAGTCAAAGGTACGCTCTCCAATTTCTATATCTTCTGGCCTGATCTTTGCATCTCCTCCCTGTTCGGCGATGATTTCACGCATCTTCTTCTCAGCCTTCCCGCTCTTCAAAATTTCCGCAGCAATGGCAGTCCCGTTTTTCTTGCCCACCATTTCAAGCAGCGTTCCCGCGATGTGGCAGACCTTGTCTATCTGCTCAGGCACTGTCTTCCTCCCCATCAAGATCTCAAGGGCTTCTCTGGCTTCCAATGCAGGGCCTATTGTGTAGCCTATGGGCTGCTCGCCGTTTGTGACCGTGCACTGAGTCTTTATCTTGACGCGTCTTCCAAGCTCGATAAAATCTTTGGCTAGCAGGTCTGCCTCCCCTATGGTCTTGATTTTTGTCCCTCTTCCTGTAGGTATGTCGATGACAAGGTTGTCAACGCTGGCCGCACATTTCTTGCTCATGATAGAAGGTAACAGGAGAGGGTCGATTGAGAGTGGAAATTCTATCTGGACAAAGATATCATCTGCAGGAGCGAGTTCAAGCGAGCCTCCCCAGACAAGGCATCCGTTGGTTTTGTGAACTACTTCTGTCATTTCGTCCACTCCAAGATTTACATTCATTAGAACCTCGGCCTTATCCGCAGTCCCTGCAGCAGATGTTATGGCTCGTGAAGAAGATTTGGGTATAATACACCCAGCAGCTGCAAGAACAGGTACCAGCAAAAGACTGGTTTTATCACCAGGTACACCTCCAATAGAATGCTTATCGACCACAGGCCGCTTCTTAATTTTCAGGCGGTGACCCGTTTCTACCATAGCATTTGTCAGGCTCGTAGCCTCATCAAGATCAAGGCCCTGAATGTGCAGTGTAGTAACAAAAGATGCTACCTCTGCTTCCCTAAGGTTCCCTTCAACAACGTCCTTGACTATCTCATGAATTTCATCATAGTTAAGTTTCCTTCCTATTAGTTTGATCCTGATGAACTGCAATGAGGATGGAAAAGGCGCAACCTCAATATCGACTCTATCGCCATCCTGTAGTTTCAATATCCGCCGAACTTCATCAAAGACCCCTACAGTACCATTTTGGATCATCTTGGTTGCGATATTTACTATCGCGGTGATTTCTTCTCTACCAGACCTAACCCTTACTCTTGATGAGCCCTTAACGCCTAAATCTGCTGCATCATCCTCGGTAAGAACAATGATGGGCTTTCCTGAATTGATTCCAAGAGTCCTTACGCTAAAGGATACCATTTTATGATATATGCTTATACCTGCCTCTATTTAGAGGCTTTAATCCGAAGCCTTTTCTGCACGGCTTTGCCCGTCAATTCCCTTAGCGCATCACTTGCTATCCATTTGGCGCTTTTGGAATCCATCTTTTGAATTTCTTTTACAGTTTCTATGGCTAACCGATTGAGCTGAATATTGCGTTTCCCAATCTGCCTTAGAGACCAGTTCACAGCCTTTTTGACGAAGTTTCTTTCATCATTAACAGCAGCCTGTATGGCAGAAAGGAATTTTACAAATTCTTCGTCAGAGGATTTCTTATCGTGGACTGCCAAGTAGGCAATAAGGCTGAACCCCGCTCTTTTGACGAACTCCTTATCGCTTTCGCTCCATTCTGCAGCCTTCTTGTAAGCAAACTTCGTTCTATCGAAAAGATTTCCGCAGCATTGATCGCAAATATCCCAGCTATCGATATCTTTGACCCAGCCATCCATCTGCTCTTCGCTGACAAGTTTCGGATCGTCTATTATGCTCGCCAAGATTCTAGCTTCGTGTATGCCAGAAGACCAGAGATTCTGTGCCAAAAGATGGTCTTTGCCTATCTGTTTGGCCATTGCCCTGATATCTGCAACAGAAATGCCGAGAGTGTTTTTTGGGCTGATACCGAACCTTGCCATCCCCTCTACGTTTTTGGAATTCTTCATTACCTTGAGCCTTTCAATGATGACGTTGTAGTTCAAGCTCATAGCTGAGAAGGGTGGCTAGCTTATCTATGTCTTGTTTCTATGTGCTGTCGTGTCGAGTAAGGACAAGGGCATCTCCAAGATAATTATTGGGATATTGGGTGTAGTATTACTAGTAGCTGCAGGTGGGACGATGTTTTTCACTGCGACCCAGACGCAACAAGCGGGGCCAAATGTAGAGATGCCAAAACAGGTTTCGAACAATGCACCCCTAGAAGGAGCTGACCCTGCAAATAAGCCTCCTACAACTGTTGTGATAAAGGCTGTCAGCACCAGTGCATTCACGCCATCCTCCGTGAACATACGGGTTGGTTCTACAGCAATATGGGATAATGTTGATGACGAGATTCACACTGCTACGAGCGGGAATTTCACAAATGGTGACCTTCTCTTCCACAAGCAGCTAAATCCCGGAGAGAAGTTTCAGTTCACGTTTGACAAACCTGGCACGTACTACTTTTCCTGCGTAATCGCATTTCACGAGATGTCAGGTATTATTAGGGTACACCCGTAATTCAAGTAGCCTGAATTTTGGCGCATATCACCTTGACCGGGTCCTCCATCCAGCCAAGAAGCTTAGCGGCCTTTGCTTTGATGACTTTTCTCCTGCTATCATCGGCAAGCAACTTTTTCGAAACTTTTACAACATCATCTACATTCTTGGGTTTCAGAACGAGCCCTTTTCTAATCAGAAACCTTTCAATGTCGTAGGTGCCCCTGAAAAACGATACTGTGGGAACTCCCAGCAGAGCTGCCTCAGCAGTCATCGTTCCTCCCATGCCTATGAAAATATCACAGTTCATAAGCAGCGGTATACCATCTACAATATTGTCTGGCACTATGATCTTATTGTCAAAGTTCTTCTGCAGAATTTCTATCTGTTCGGAATACCTCCCCAACGCAACAATATTGCAATTGGAGAATTCCTTGACAAGTTTCGCTAGGAGCTGATATCCCTGCGTTTGTTTCTTGTTGCTAGTTTCAAGGAGGTATGCTGCAAAGCTCTCTTCGAGCCTTACGACGATCGTCTTCTTCCCTTTTTCCACCTTAACTTCTGGCCTTCTCTTAGAACGATCAACCCTTTTGAGCCATGCTGCGGGGTCTAAAGCTCTGTATTTTGTAATGTTATTTGCAGCTATACCGTACTTTGTCCAAGCTCTGGTTGGAATCACCCAAGGAGTGAAGAGTTCATCGCACAAGGGTACCGTGAGCCTTGCAACTGCTGCAGCATGGGGAGAGTCGGTAATGCAATAATTCTTGATGCCCAGTCCAAAGGCAACTCTGCAGCATTCTGGTGAACTGAACGATACAGCAATATCAGGCTCTTCCTTGCTCACTAAATCTGCAAGTTTGCGGATTCGTTCTGCAGAGGCTACAAGTTTCCTGTAGAGGTCTTTGCCGCCGTGCTCTCCAATAAAATGACCAGCAATACCCCTCTTCTCCATGATAAGCTCAACTTCCCTGTACTTTCGTGATGTTACCAAGACATCGTTCTTCAAGCTGAGTTCCTTGATCAGGGGCTCAAAGAATAGAGCCTGCTTCGGAGTGAGTATATCGACCCAGACTTTCATGCATCATTTGCAGATTCGCCGATCTAAATAAATAGAAACCCTTGAACTGCTAGACTTGTGCAAAAGAGCTCTGCAGTTTCGGGTTTCTACAAACTTCCGCCCGAAGAACGGCTCAGATTCGTAAAAGAGTTTGCCAAGCTGACGGATGAAGAAGCTGCAGTCCTGCGCTCTATGCGCGCTTTGAGTCTTGAAGATGCTGACAAGATGATAGAGAACGTCATCGGAGGAATATCGCATCCTCTCGGAATAGCTGTGAATTTCCTGATAGACGGCAAGGACTACCTTGTGGCCATGGCCATTGAAGAACCTTCGGTGGTTGCGGCTGCGAGCAAGGCTGCCAGCATTGCCAGAAAGAAGGGCGGCTTCAGGACAAAATATTCAGGCTCCATAATGCGTGCACAAATTCAGGTCGTTGATGCAGACGTAAAGAAGGCCGCTAAGGCTGTAATGAAGGAGAAGAAAACTATCTTGAAAAAAGCGGCAGAGCAGAGCCCTACGTTGCTATCAATCGGCGGAGGCCCGAAAGATCTGAGGACCAGAGCCATCAAGACTCCTTCTGGTTCGATGTTGATCGTTGAATTGTACGTTGACTGCAGAGATGCTATGGGTGCAAATGCCGTAAACACGATGGCAGAAGCCATCACTCCTATAATTGAAAAATCTACCAGAGGCAAGGTTCTGCTGAGAATTTTAACTAACCTAACAACAGAGAGGATGGCATCCGCATCTGCGACCTTCGATAGGGAAGAGCTTGGGGGAGCTGACATCGTTGAGGGTATCATCAAGGCTTACCATTTTGCAGATTTCGACCAGTACAGGGCGACTACCCACAACAAAGGCGTAATGAACGGAATCATAGCTGTTGCGATGGCTACTGGACAAGATACTAGAGCGATAGAAGCTGGCGCTCATTCTTACGCAAGTATCACTGGACGCTATAGATCGTTGACGACTTGGAAGAAAGATAGGAGGGGAGACCTTGTTGGCGGGATAGAACTTCCAATAGCAGTCGGAATAGTTGGAGGCTCTGCATCGGTCAATCCTTCTGCAAGAATTGCCCTGAAGATACTCGGTGTGAAAAGTGCTGGGGAGCTCGCTAGGGTTATGGCTTCTGTCGGTCTTGCTCAAAACTTGGCTGCTCTGAGGGCTCTGGTCGCAGAAGGAATTCAAAGGGGGCACATGCGGCTGCATGCCAGAAACATAGCAGTATCTGCTGGGGCCAAGGGCGAGGAAATTGATAGGGTCGCTGCTATCATGGTCAAAGAGAAGGCTGTAAAGTTTGCCAGAGCCAAGGAGATTCTGGCCAAGATCAGAAAGTGATTCTGCCTGAACTCTGCACGCCCCGATGCAGATTAGGTACCCCCTCCCCCGTATATGAAGCGGAAAATGGAGCTTAGATTAGAAGTAAATTAGGGAGGCGAATTCTTTTAGAAGGTTACCTGTGATGTGTTCAATAGCAACCATCTGCACTTATTTCTGGACGATCTCTTGCTCCCATTTAGGATAGACCTCCTTGAGGCTCCTAGGCATCTGATCCTCAAAGACCCTTTCAGCGTACCATTTCGAGCCAAAAGCTACGAACTGCATCAATATCGGGATAGCGTCGATTCCCTTCTCTGTCAAATCCCAGCGGACAAGTTTAGGGCTTCGCTTCTCCTCTGTACGCTTGATAAAACCCTCTTTCTCAAGCTCTTTCAACCTCATGGAAAGAATTCTGGGCGTCAACCCATTGATAGACCTTAAGAGTTCGCTGAACCTCTGTATCTTGCGCATGCTAATATCCCTGATTATCAGAATAGTCCATTTCTTCCCTAGAACGCCAAGGCTCGTGGCAATAGGGCAGTTCTTCAATGACACTGCAGGTATAAGCATCTGGGCAAGCTGGGAAACTATCTCGGAGGTTTCCAAAACCTTCTTCAAGTATAGTCGCTATACTTAGTATAGTATATAATTAGCACTATCATTTTTTTCCCTATCTATTTTTTATAAAAGCACGAGCTTGCAGAACCTATGGTCTTCATAATTGATGAAGGGAGTGTCTTCAAAGCTCCACTGCAGAAGGTCTGGCAGCTCGGCCAGTCAGAGGGGATGCACAACCATGCCAGTATGTTGAATGTCAAGCGTACCATGGAGGGTGAGCACGCAGTCCTTGCCTATGATACCACGATGCCTGACGGAAATATGGCAAAGAATAAGGTTCGCATGACGCTAGTGCCTCCAGTAGGCTTCGTCCTAGAATATTTGGAGGGGCCGTTCGCTGGGACAAAACTGATGCAATATCACATTCCCAAAGGCGATAAAACAGGCGTGACAGTGGTAGGAGAGGTAAAGTCTCCGATGATACCAGAGTCTCAACTGAAGGGAATGATGCTGAAAGGGCTGGAAATGGCCTTCAACGAGGATCAAGAGAACCTCAAGAAGCTCTAGTGATACTATGCTGGCAAAGGCAAGCTTTGCAACACTTGTGCCCATCAAGAAGATGGACAGGGCAATAAAGTTCTATACTGATGTTCTTGGCGGCAAATTGAACATGCGTGCAGAGGGCGAGGTGAATGACACTTGGGCATCTCTCAGCATCGGCAAGAACGATTTCTGGCTTGTCAAGCCTGAGAAGTTCGAGAAGAGAGATCTTGCGTATACGACATTCATCGTCAAGAAGATCAAAGAAACTGTAAATGACCTGAAGAAAGCGGGAGTAAAGTTCGACCCTGCGGAGAAGTGGGGGCCGAAGGATAAGGTTGAGGGCAATGTAACCTATGGGGAATGGGGCGCAAGCGCCTTCTTCAAGGACTCTGAAGGGAACCTGATAATGCTGTGGCAGGATTCCTAACTACAGCGGTTTCCATTTAGTACGCAGGTACAATCCGTAAATTCCACCTATGAACATCCCTCCAAGATGTGCACCGTGAGCCACTCCAGAGGGCACAAACAGGCCTGCATAATCTATTACGGCATAGAGGGCAGCAGCCGCTATCATGGGTAGAGGCAAGAACCCATAGACGAAGATTATCATCCTCGGAGCCAGAACTGCTAGAGCTCCCATAACCCCATAAACAGCCCCTGATGCGCCAAGGCCAGGACTCAACGGATTAGTAGCAGTAAGCATGTATCCGAAACTTCCAGCAATGCCTGACAGCAGGAAGATAGCAAGAAAGACCTTACTGTCTACAATCTTTTCAAGGTATATTCCAAAGAAAAACAGAGAAAACATGTTGAAGAGCAGATGCGAGAAGCCCGCATGAAGGAAGATCGAAGTCAGGAACATCCAAGGCGCTTGAAGGGCAACAGCTGGGATGAATGTTAGGTAAACCCATAGGTTTGTTATCTGCTGGATTATAAATGCGATGATGGAGATTCCTATTAGGATGAATGTCCATTTTCCTGTTGGGTTATACAATTCGCACGAATTGCAAACTAACCATATCTATACCTTGCTAGAAAAGGAGAGGTGCGTTTATTATCTGCCTTGAATAAGGCCCATAAATCAGAATTTTTGGTGTTCGCATGGCAAGCTATTCAGATAACACAATAGAAAATAAGAGACAGCCAAGAGGCATGAGATTTGTCTTCATAACCATATTTGCCGCGATCATCGCTTGGAGTGTAGCAGGTCAACTGACTGTCCTCTGGCTGAACCTTTCTGAATTTGGCGAGCTCTTGGTAAAGCCCATTTACTTTGGTCTTCTGGGCGGATTTGTTCTGGCAGCCCTAGCGCTCATCAGGATCGATATCATAAACAGAAGGTCGCTCTTCTGGTGGGCCATCCTACTCGTTTCCAGACTGTTCCGCTCAAGAGGCATGGTGGAAGCTCTGCCTCCTGAATATTTTGACTTTTCGAGTTTCAAGCTCTCTCCTGCAAGATTTGTACTCTGGCAGGCAACCAAGGTCCTGGTCGGGTTGCTCTTCTTCACTAACGTCATGTTCGGGATGGCTGTATCTGCTGCTATGCAGGGCTGGAACTCCGGCATCAACGGATTACCTGCCCTGCTTTCACTCCCCTTCATGACGCCCTCTCCAGACATGGCTTTCGCTCAGGCTAACGTCATCCCTTTGATTCCCGCTCTTACCCTACTCATCCCTCCAGTACTTTCTGCTTTAGGAGTGAGGCTGCTGCTCTTGGTCGGGGTAACGACTCTCAGCCGAATCATCATGCCGATGATTGGGGCGTATGGTTGGGAAAGGCCTGTCAAAGGGTTTCCTGTAGCAGCTGTTGAAGCGCTTATCGCTGTCGGCCTCTTCTGGAGCATGGTAAACATGTTCTTCCCGTCATACATCGATTACAATACCCGCTACATGATAATCGGGATGGGAGTGGCAGGGCTCCTCCTTGCCATTTATGCAGCCATTGACAGATCGAAGAAGTTCTTTGCTAGTCCAAAACGGCGCGTAATCTATCTTCGATTGGGGGCCATCGTCATGGTCTTTTTGCTTGTAGCAAGCATAGCCGCAGTGAATAGCGGTATAGCAGATGCCAGAAAGCTTGAATGGTTGGGGCCGTACACGGTTCAGGAGATAGCGGTCAACAGGTTTCTTGCAGAGCTAGACAGTGTCAAGGTAGTTCCGCACAACTTCACAGAATCGAGCCCTGCACCGAGTCAGATAAATGCATATGTCGCGCAAGAGAATGAAATTCTAAGCAAGGTCAGACTCTGGGATTGGGAGGCAGGCTTTGCAAAGCTCAAGCCCGAAATAGGCCTGATACCCTATATCGACTTTGAAGATTCCGATATCATACGCTTCAATAGTTCTGTTTACTGGAGCGCCTCCATGAAGCCGATACTCCCTGGCACAGTCAGATCAGAGGACAGATGGTACGCATCACATTTAGTCTATACTCACGTTCCTAATGGCTTCTTGATACTCGATGGCCAAGATGGGAAAATAATCGACACATCAAAATTCTTTCAGCAGAGGAGAATCTACTATGGAGAAGGCGGGTTGCTGCAGGAGAGCTGGGCCGCGTATCCAGCAGGCCGTGAAAAGAGCGACGAGCTCGGGGAATACTTCTACAATGGAAATGGAGGCATATCTGTTGCTCCCCCTTTAAGCTGGCTCTTTGAGCCCAACTTCCTGCTATCGTACCCTGATAGGACCATCCATCTCTTGAGGTATCGTGATGTCTATGACAGGATGCAGCTGCTCTTCCCCTACTTTGAGTACCATCTTTTCGGAGAGAGTATTGACATGTATCCCGTCAAAGATCAAGAGAATACGTATTGGGCTATGCCTCTGATCGTCAGGTTTGACACGGACCATGTCCCTTGGAGCGGGGGCAACGCGCTGATGAGATTCGTCGGCTTTGCTCTGATAGATGCTTACAATGGCAACATCCAACTCGTCATTACTGGAAACGACTACTTCAGCGAGCTCTTCAAGACAGTGTACAGCGAATATGTAAGCGAGATGCCTGAATGGTTCAAGACGCAGGCAAGGTACCCTGAAGAGTTCTACGAATGGAGGGTATCGATGTTCAACTTCTACCATGTCACAGACCCTGCAACGTTCATAGCAGCAAAGGAGTTCTTCGTCATACCAGAAGGTCTTGACACGTATTACATCATAGCCAAGCCCTTGGGCTTCGACAAACCCGAATTCATCGGGTTGCTCTCTCTGGAGCTCAGAGGAGCCGCTGGAAGAAATTTGGCTGGGTACATGGCTGTCAGGAACGACTATCCGCATTTCGGCGAGATGATATTCTATGGGGTTTCCTTGGAGTCTCCGACTAAACTGCTCGGGCCTACGGGAGTCAGAGAGGCTCTGGAAAGGAATCCAGAATTTGCAACGCTTCGCACACTTCTTCGCACTCCACGTGTAGGCGACAACATTCTCTACCGTGTAGGCAACCATGACGTGTATTTCCTGCCAGTCTATACTGCGTCTGGAGGAGGCGTAGTTACCCAGATAGGCACGATTGCAGCGGTCGGAGCAGCCTTTACAGGGGAATATTATGTCGGATTGGGAAATACGGCTGGAGAGGCCTTCAGAGACTACCTTGCAAAGCTTGGAGGCGTCGAGTTACCAAAAGCGCAACCTGAACTCAGCGTCGAAAGCAGGAGGGCTGCTCTAGCATCGATCTTCGAGAGGGAGGGGCTCAGATTGGCCACGCCCGTGTCAACATTTCCCGATGTCTCGTTCTCTGAGGGGGAAGCAAAGTATGTAAGCGAAGCAGATTTGGAGAATACAAGATCCTTGATTCACTCCTTTGTGGACAAGTGGGTGAAACCATACAACACGGCAAGGATTCTGACATGGACGGAGGACTCGAAGGTGAACTTTGGCGTGTTGGTCAGAATTGATGGCCTGCTGGAGCTGCATTACATAACAGTCTTGCTTTCATAGTTTCAGCAAAAAGAGTAGAGTACTCGAGTACTTCACGAATTGCGTTAAAGGTCAGAAGATAGCCGTCTAAGTATAGTTGACAACCAGAACAAGCAACAAGTTTCTTGATAATCAGTTTCTATCTTTCAATCCTACAATAGTTCGATGTCCAACAATCTCTCAATTTTCATTCGCCGTACCTTCATTCGGGTCCAAAATCTGCCACTCATTCATCTAACAGGTAGAGCCTCTCAAGCCCTGGCGATATTCTGTTCTCGCGGGTTTTAACTTCAGGGTACATCTGAACGATATCTTGGAACCTCCCTAGCATGTCATATCCTGCTTGGGTCAGTGTAACATAAACTCTCCCACGTTGATCTTCGCTTTTCACAATTCCTCTACCCTCTAGTGTTCGAAGCTCTTTCTCGAGGGCATCCCACGAAAGGTTTGCTCTCTGCATAATGTGCGTGCGTTTCATTCTCCCTGCCGCGATCACCTTTAGTATGTCTATAACTACTTCAATTTTAGATCTACGAGCCATTATGTCAAGCCATGGATGCGAGTACCTACAAAAGGCTGTAAGAAACGAAGGCCAAAAACCGTTAGACAAGCTTGTTAACAAAAAGCTAATTTGCAGAGCTAACCAACATAAGTTTAGAAGATTAGAACAGTCTGATGGAGCTGTAGCCAGAGGAGTGGGAATCGAGCAAGAGCTCAATATAGATTCAACGCTATAATAGAGAAGCAGGAGCGCATCTATTCAACAGCGGGCACAATAAAATATCAGCACCCAGAAAACAGGCACGACGATCAGTTCTGAGCTTTGTGCCTAGCCTTGCATGTTGCAAAGGAAGATCTGGTCAGAAAGAAATCATACCCTGTTGCATTATCTCAAAGCGATCATAGTAATCTGAAATCCAGATGGCCCGAACTGGACAGGCCAGGGCATAACAATAATTTCAGAAGCATCAAACAGAGATTATCTGTGATGACTACGCACAACAGCAAAGGTACACCCCTAAATACGACAAAATGCGACAAAATTGAACTTAGTCTCTGCAACTAGGCATCACTGCTTGGTCACTGCCAGCTTCACCCTCGCCTGAAATGCTATTCCCGTCTTTGAAGTGCTGATTATCATGGGGCCGACTTTCCTGACAAACGCTGCAAACCCTCGTACAGTCTTTTCTCCTTCGCAGACTTGCTCGTTAGGAATTCTGCAACCTTAATTCTTATGTAGGAATGCTACATGTTGCGCGTTACAAACTTTCTTGCATTTTGGGCATGTCCAGAGAGTTTTTTTATAATTCTACTGCTTGAGTTCAACATTCGGCAACCCCTTGAAAGCCCTGTCTCCAGTCAGAAACTTGACACGAAACTTTTTGGCCATATAATAGCCCAACGCGTCTGCATAAGATAAGTTCAGACCCTCTTTGTTGAACTTCAACCTTAGCTTCATAGATTCCTCTAAATCCTCAAGATTAAAATGTACCAGATACTTTGAAAAGGCATCAAGCACCTTTTTAGCCGAATCTGCACCGAAGATGGAGAGTATCTTGTAGTGAACCTCCATCAGGTTTAGCATTGTAAGGATGCCATCATGCTCCTCGAAATACCATCTGTAATCCAGACGGTCGTTCAGATAAGCAATAACAGCATAGCTGTCGTAGAAGTATTTAGTCACTCCAGCCCTTCCTCATTTCATCCTTTGCACGCTGCAGGTCTTTTATGCGAAATTTCCCTCTCAAGGCTCTGATGTCAGATACTCTCCGTATCGATATTTCCACATCTTCTCCCTCCTTCAAGTTTTCCTTATCTGCAAGATCTTTTGGGATTATGACCCCGAAGGAGTTTCCCCACTTCCTAACTTTCGACTTTATCAAAGTTATACCTGTATCGCTAATTATACACGTATAATTAAGCGTTTCAAAGAGATAAACACGCAAATCACCTTTAGGATTCCCTACAAGCAGGACAGGCAAACCTTCGGGATCGACAGGTCCTTTTCCCTATAAGCGTCGCAATGCTCTCTTCAAAGAAGCAAAACCTTGTAGCACTATATTCATTTGATTCTGGAAAGTTGAATTTCGTCAGAAGGTTAGTTTCAGGATGCAAAAAGATATGGAATCATAGAAGAAGATTGCAGAAAGTAAAATTGTTGCTATAGCGGAGGGCCTTGCACAGCACAGGCTGGAGCCCGTATATCTGATATGGAAGACCCCCCATCGACTTTCCTGATCCTAGAACTGGCAAGAATTTATTAGAAAGAAAGATTAGGCAAGCATAGGGGCAGCTGGTTTGAAACTTACCAGATACCTCGCATCAGCGGTCCTGTTCATTCTATTGCCAATCATTCAAACAACTGTCGAAACTTTTCTGAAAAACGGGAATGGTGATACACCATGTTGCAAATAGAGGACTTTAGTATTTCTAATGTTACGCAGGTATTAATGGATGGACTGCAGCTGATAATGAACGCACTACGACCGATCGCCAGTAGCATAGGGGTAGAACCTTCAACTCTGCTGATTGGATTTTTCTTCCTGCTTGTTATCGGCATAGTTGCTAGCAGAAGCGGCAAAAGAAAGGTTCAGAAACAATACATCCCTCGTCAGATTCATGATTCTAACAGACGGAAAGACATTCCTGCAAGAGCTGACACGGAGAAGTTCTGCCATAACTGCGGAACCAAGATAATTGGGAGCGCAACGTTCTGTCCGAGCTGCGGTGCAGTACAATAGCTATTTGTCCCTCTTTTCAAGCTGACGGGCCTGAGCTATACCTCCAATTACTATTACGAAGACTCCCGCAGCTAGAGCGAGCAAGTCAGATGCGTATGCCTGAAGTGCATATCCGACCATCAACCCTCCAGCTACAGCAGTTGCGAAGGACAGAAACTTGTTGAATATCACTACCCCCAGTATCAATCCTATAAGAGCTGCCAGAAGTGCAACTGCAGTGTTAGGAATCAGAGCCCTGATCAGGAAGAAACTTGCCGCAGCCAGAGCAACTCCCAGAGCAACCCTTGCCAGATAATACGCAATTATTCCTACTATTATGAACCCTACAATCGCACCGACTATTGCTGACGCGCTTCCTAAGATCAAGGCAGATATGGTAAACCCTGTAGCAGCGCCTGCAAGGCCCCAGCCAAGAAGACTAACGTTTTGACGAACTTCCTTCCGAAGAAAGCTAGCCCAATGCCTACTATCAGCAATAATGGGGCTGCTAGAGTGTTGAATTCGTTTGCAGAGGATGCAATACCTCTTGACGCTGCTATGTTGGCAAGAATTTCTATAGCAGCACCAGATATCATCGTGTCATAATCGGAAGTATTGGTATAAAATCTCGATGGAGAATTTTTCTATTATGGGCTGAACATAAGAGAAGCCTGCAAACTCTTAAATCTGTATCCAACAAAAAAGCGCCATGGATAGCGTAGTCCATTTTGAAATCCCTGCAGATAATCCTGAATGTGCCCAAAAGTTTTACAGCGCTGTATTCGGATGGAAGATCAACAGCATGCCCAATATGGCCTATGCTCTGCTAGCTACAACAGAGGTCGGCAAGAACCAGATGCCGATAAAACCGGGCGCAATAAACGGAGGGATGCTGAAAAGGCAGGCTCCAGTAGAGTCAGTCGTCATAACGATAAACGTTGCCAGCATAGACGACGCAGCAAAGAAGATTGCAAAGCAGGGGGGAAGGTTATCAGAGAAAAGATGCAAGTAGGCCAGATTGGTTATGCAGCTTACTTCAGGGATACTGAAGGCAACGTAATTGGCCTCTGGGAAAACAAGAAATGATTAGGCGATTTCTCGCCTAACCTTTACGATCTAACCGTTGGTATTACGGTCACGGTAATTACCGAGCCAGCTCTTAGCACTCCTAATTCGATAGCCTGCCCCGGTGATACGTTTTCCTCCATGTAGATCGACCACTCTTCGAGTGACCTTATCTGCCTCCCGTTGACTGAAACTATGATGTCATTTGCCTGATACCCCTGACCATTAGGTGTGCTGATCCTTTGAGCCGGTATTAGCCCTGCTTTCTCTGCTGGGCTGCCAGACACGACACTGACTATCATTATTCCTCTTGTCGATGAATCAACATTAACTACGTTTGACGTCCTTATGCTGTCGGCAGTAAGTGTCAAGCTGGTATAGCCTACGAAGGGGTGCTCATACTTTCCTGTCTTGATTATCGAGTCTGCGACTCTTTTGGCTATGTTCGACGGGATTGCGAAGTTTATCCCTCCAGACGTTCCTGCATTGGTTATACCGACGACTTTTCCCTGCAGGTCGAGCAGAGGCCCTCCAGAGTTGCCATTAGTTATCAGCACGTCGAGCTGTATTACAGGAACTACCAGTGGCACGTTCTGGACAGGACCTATCAGTCTTCCAAGCTGGCTTACTACTCCAGTTGAAAGGCTTGCAGTCAAGCCCAGAGGGTTTCCTACGGCAACTACCTGCTGTCCGATTTTGAGCAAACTCGAATCGGCTATTTCAAGAGGCTTGGCCTGCTCTGGAAGATTTGTAACCATCAATACAGCAATATCTGCGAACCTGTCCTGACCAGCTATAGTTGCAGTGCTGCTTGTCCCATCAAAGAATTCTACTGTCAGACTTCTTGCTCCCTGCACTACATGATTGTTAGTCACTATGTATCCTGCTGAATATACGAAGCCCGAGCCCAGAGACGAACCCTGTGCGGTCTGCGACCTTACTACGACAACAGCAGACCGTGCCTTCTGGTACACTTCCTCGGGGGTTCCTTTTACTTGCGTGCTTACATTGATTTCTGCTAGGCGCACATCCAAGCCCTTCGTAATAGCCTGCACGGAAGAGTTGACGACACCGACCTTTGCCGAGAGCCCCTCTATGATACTCTGCTGCTGCATCAACCTGTCAGTAAGGGAAGTGAGCTGGACCTTCAGATCATTCAACTGCTGTTCAGCAACGACATTTCGAGAATCGGCACCTTTGAGTGATGCAATCTCTTGATTCAGGGAATCTATTTTTCTGGAAGTTTCCAAAATGAGCTGCTTTGTTGCAGAGACTTCCTGCATCGCGGCCCTCAGCTGGTCGTTTCCGTACTGCTGTCCATTATAACCCATGTATATGCTGGAGGATGCCAGAATCATTGCTATCAGGGAAACTGATATCATCAGGAGAATATTCTTGCTAGGCATAGCCAGAGCGTAAATTGCTCAGGGTATAAGGAACACTTAGGAACAGTTGTTCCGATCTAGAAATCCCACTTTTGATGTTTTGAATCCTGAATGAGTTTAAGTATTTGGTTCTAGTTTGGAAGTTGGCTTGGCAGCCGCCTTTAAGGAGTTCAAACTTGAAACCGTCCTTGTAGGAGGGTCGTTGATAGGTATCTCAGCTATTTCATGGTTCCTTTCGACCTATCCCATGGAGGCTGGCATGATGATGAGCCAAATGTTCGACCTGAACGCTACCTTGATACTTCTCTTTTCTCTGAGCTGGACACTCGGCATGATAGCGATGATGTTTCCAGTTATAGTTCCTATCACGCTGGCATTGTTCAGAGCAGCCAAAAATGCCGACCAATCTATAAAGGAAGGCGGAGGCCCGACGATACCAAAAGCCCTTACATTCGCATTTTCGTACGTATCGTTATGGATTGGATTCGGAATTGCGCTTTACATGCTGATAGGCGTTCTATTGTGGACTGGCAATGCTTTACAGCTTCAGAACCCATATCTTAGGTTCCTGCCAGCAGCAATTGTATTGGCCACTGGGATATACCAGTTCGTGCCATTCAAGGACACTTGCCTGAGCCGATGTCATCCTACCACATTTCTGGTTCGCAATTACAGAGGGGGCATCACAGGCCCAGCAAGAATGGGGGTATCATACGGTCTCTTCTGCATTGGTATCAATAAACCTCTTTATCAGCCAGGGACAAGCTATTCTGTCGACCTTTGCCCTTTCCCGTGTAACCCACTGCATTTTTGCTCAGACCTTAAGAAGAGAGCTAAATTATAAAAGGAGAACCTTTCTCAAAGCCTTAAAACCATCGTTCTAAGGCCTATTTCATGCCGGGGCAGTCAATACTGCCGGTAAGAGCATAACTCTTGGCAACGGTCGCCTAGCCTGGTAGGGCGCAGGCCTGCTAAGTCTGTGGCCGAAAGGCCTCGTGGGTTCAAATCCCACCCCCGGCGTTTAACTGAAAGAGATATGAATTTCATTTTTCCTGCAGTATGTGTTTGGAAAAACTAAAACTTGACGCTGTCGTCTTCGACCTTGACGGGACGCTGATAGATTCTTCAAAGGGCATCCACAGGTGCGTAAGGGAGGTCCTAGCAAGAAGGAGCTACAAGTCATTTGACGAAGAATTCCTCAGCAGGTCTATCGGCGTTCATCCCATCGATGCTATTTTTCAGAGAACGGTCAGGAAGAGCGAAGTAGATGGCTGTATAAGGGAGTTCAAGCAGAGGTATGGCAGGACACTTACGGAGGATGTCGTCCTGCTGGATGGCGCTAAAGAAACTCTTGATGCTTTGATGGAAGAGGGGTACAAAGTTGCAGTATATACACTGAAGATGAAGAACCATGCTTTGAAAGTGCTGAATCACTTTTCGATAAAAGTACATGACATACTTGCTGGGGAGCAGATCGGAGAGGACAAGTCTTCTGGAAGAGGCTTGAAGGAGCTTCTGGACGGCCTTGGCAGCAGGGCATCAAAAAGTGCCATTGTTGGAGACCAGTGGAGCGACATATCTGCAGGCAAGAAGGTCGGCATGACTACCATCGCCGTATTAGGAGGAATGGGGAGCTTTGAAGAATTGAATAAGCTCGGGCCAGACTACCTTATCGGAAGCGTTTCTGATCTGACAAAGATACTTTAGTTAGAAACTGTATTTGCCAGATATGCAAAGAATTTTTTCTATCGTTTTCTATTTAAACTCAAATGCTCGATAGTGCTAAGCTTTTTCGCTTCCGTGCGAATGGATGTTCTTTATCGCTATTTTGTACACGTCTATTGCAGCAAGATATTCCGATATTTCGACGCACTCCTTGCTCGTGTGCGAAAGGTGGGGATTGCCCGGACCATAGGTAACTACAGGTATCTTCAGATTTGAGCCAAGGATGTTCATGTCTCCAGTCCCTGTCTTCTTGACGAGCAACGGATGCTTCCCCGTAACGCTGAATATTGCTTTCATGAAGGATTTAACAAGGAGAGATGACTTGTTCGCTTCAAAGGGCTCAGTCATGTCCCCGACCTCTATCTTCAGTTTTGGAAATGCCACATCTGCTTGGAATTTTTCTAGAACGCTCTTTGCCTGCTGGTGCACCTGATCGCAGGTCAGTGTTGGAGGTATCCTTACATCTATCACCAATTCGCAGACTCCCGGCATGACATTGTCTGCAGAGCCTCCCTTGATCTTAGTCAAACATGCGCTTAGCGTCCCGTACCTGTTATTCTCTTGGCTGTCTTTGTTCAAGTAGCTGGATAATGCTGTCCATACTTCCAGTCCTTTCTCTATGGCGTTTTCAGACATCCAAGGCGCGCTGGCATGCACTGAAGGGGTATCGCAGACTATTCTTAATGAAAGTCTTCCCTTGTAACCTATTGTTATGTTTTCGACGCCGCTCGGCTCTCCAAATATCGCGTAATCTGCCTTTATCCCTCCCTTGATTAATTCCCTTATTCCCTGCGCGTCTCCCTCCTCGTCTGCAACCCCTGCAACTATTATCTTTCCAAAGCCGTTTTCTTTTGCTAGGCTTGATGCGGCCATTACCATAGCTGCCAGAGATGATTTGGCATCTACTGCACCTCTCCCGCAGACCAGTTCTTTTGTAACCTTGACGGGCTGGGATCCCGGGACAGTATCCATATGTCCGCACAATAGTGTCGTTGGAGAGCCTTCCCCGACTTCTCCTATGACGTTGTTCACTGCATCAGTCCTTACGTTCTTGAAGTCGAGCTCGTTCGCCATCTTTTCTTTCAGGAATTGAGCCAGAGTTTCCTCTTTCTTTGAAGGTGAGTATAGTCTGAGGATGTCTGCTAGAAGGCTTACTGCAAGGTCTCTTATCGAATCCACTCTGGCAACCTCTGCTGATTCTTTAGCGCAGAGTTCTGAGGATTATTAGAGTGTTTGTGTTTGCGACGCCCTCGATTCTTCTTACATCGTCTATGCAGGCATTGATCTCTGCTATGCTCGGGGCTGATAAAATGACTGCAATGTCGTACTGTCCCGTTATTTCGTAGACCGTGTCAACGCCCTTCATGCTTTTTAGTTGTTCAGTCATCTTTTGTGTAGGGATTTGAGGGTTCGTCGTTATTAGCGTAATAGCACTTGCACCCTGCTGCTCGCTGACCTCTACGGTGAATTTTGTAATCGTCTTCTTTTCTATCAGGTTCTGGACTCTTCTTCTAACTGCTGCTTCCGATAACCCTATGGTCTTTCCAATATCGACAAAAGAGGTTCTGGAGTCCTTCTTCAGAATCTCTATGATTTTTTGATCTAAATCGTCCATCTGCTAGTGCTTTTGCTGTGGAGGTGAAAAAGATATTGCTATTATCAGTACTCTTTTATCCACGCTAAGGTCAATATGATTTTTGGATGAAACGTAAAGAAATTGACGAAGATTTCTGGCAAGGTTATCAGGCATTAAGCAAAGCAGCCTATGCCAGAGGAGGTCAAGCACTTGAAGCGATTTCAATATTATTGTCAGGTTCTCTAATTGTTGCGACGTTGCCGTTATTGGTGGAAAGGAAGGATATTGTAGGCATGAAAACTGTTTTTGATATACCTTTTCTCAGCGCAGTTCTAGTAGTTGCTCTGATCCCTGTTGTAATAGCAGCAATATTATATCGGACGACAGAAATTGTGAATACAGTTGCTTAGAGCCGATTAAGAAATATGGAACCAAAAACGGGCAAGTTTTATGGTCATCATAATCTAAAAACAGATTTGAATAAATTTGCACCAAATTTTATGAAACTTAGGAAGTGGACTTGGCCTATATTTTTTGCAATTGTTAGTGGAGCTTATTGTGGTGGCATATTCACATTTGCCAAATTCCCAGCGCAAGTGAATGTTATCGTTGGCTCCACAGTCTTGGTTTTGGGACTATTATTGCAACTTCCGCCCTATTTGAGAGTTCGTGATATTAGTAATGATTTAGACAAACCAGAAATTTAGTAGCTATAGATTATGACTGCGACACGATAAATTTAAACGCATATTTTATTTTGGAATCGAGTGCATAGAGTTTAACTATATCCAGTAACCATCCCAAACACAATGTCAAAGAGCAGTCTTGAGAAAGAGCTCAAGCTCATACGACAACGCTTGGAATCTATAGAAGAAGCTTTGGCAGAAGAAGCTACGGAAGAGGACAAAAAAGCATTCAAGCAGGCCATGAAGGAATACAAAGAAGGAAAGACGATACCCTTTAGGCCAAAGGCTCGCAAACCTTGAAAGTCAGCTTATCGAGGAAGGCACAGCAATTTCTAGACCATTCTAACCCTCCCACAAGAAACAGACTCGAAGCAAAGATGGCAGAGCTTGTAAACACTCCCTATACATCGGGCTGCAAGAAAGTAAAGGGCTTACCAAATTCCTACAGGTTAAGGGTTGGAACTTATCGCATACTCTATACGATTACCAAACCAGACCAGATAGTTATATTCAGAATTTCTCCAAGAGAATCAGCCTACGACTTACTCTAAAGATCATTTCAATCTTTTTCTGAGCTCTTCGACAGTCATCCTGACAGCTTTTCCTTCTTGGACTTCCTTTATAGCTTTTTCAAGGTTCTTTCTGAATCTGGATCAGACAACATTTCAATAGTATCAGCAAGGTCGTCAAAATTTCCTTTGATTTTATTCCATTCGGAATACTCTTTCTTCCTGAACTGCCGCATGCCTTCTATATACGCTTCTATTTCTTCCGCTTCAGGTTCTACTTCCGTGACAACTGGCTTTTTCAAACTAGTACAGCCTTATAGCTTCCTCAACATCAGGCATAAGAGTAGGAATCCTGAACATTCGGGAAACGACATTAGCCAGATTCTCAACCTTCCTCCTCTCCCCATGGCAGATAATCACTTGCTGCAGCTTAGGCCTTAGCTTCCCAATAAATCGGATAAGTTGATTATAATCAGAGTGGCCAGAAAAGCCATCTATCTTCTCAACCTTGCAGCCAATATTGACAATCTTCATCTTCCCATCATCGGACATTATGGAAACTTCCCTTGCACCGTCAAGTATCCTCCTCCCCATAGTGCCTGCAATCTGATAGGAAACGAACATCAGCCTATTTTTGTCAGACGGAGCAAGCTGCTCAAAATAATTAATGATAGGCCCTCCTTCTAACATGCCAGATGTAGCCATTATTATCGCGGGGCCCTCACGCAGAGCTTCCTCCCTATTGGATGGATGCTCTATCATAGTAAAGTAAGGAGATAAGAAAGGATTCGGCCCTCCGCTGGAAACCTGCATACGCAACTCCTTGCTCAAGAATTCTGGATACGCAACATGGATGGCAGTAGCCTCAGAGATCATCCCCTCCATAAAGATAGGAGCCTCAGTCAATTGTTTATTCTTCATGTACAGATCCAATACGAGCATTATCTCCTGCGCCCTTCCAACTGCGGGAACAGGAATCATTACCTTCCCTCCCTGCGAAAGCGTCTCGTTTATCGACTTTACGAGGTTCATCTCTACCTCTTCCCTTGCAGGCATAAGGTCTTCCTTTGCCCCGTACGTGCTTTCAGTGATCAGCGTCTCGACTCTGGGATAGTTCCACGTCGTCCCATCAAATAGCATCGTTTTGGCAAACTTGTAATCGCCAGTGTAAACGATGTTGTGAACACCTTCTCCAATATGCAAATGGACGGTTGCAGAGCCTAGAATGTGCCCAGCATTGTTCAATACTAACTTAACGTCTGGAGAAATATCGGTTACAGAAGCATACGGAATCGGAATTGTATGCTGGATCATCTGCCTGACATCCCTCATTTCGTAGAGGACGTTCTTGCCCTCCTGAGCAGCAATCTTTACGTAATCCATGTGCAATAGAGTCATCAAAGCAAGAGTCGGCTCCGTGCAGTAAATTGGTCCCCTGTATCCATACTTGAACAGTGTAGGGAGATAACCAGAATGATCTAGATGGGCATGGGATATGACTACAGCATCTAGATCGTTAAGGTCAATGTCAGCCCAGTCAAACCTTGGGTAAGAGTCCCAAGAGTTCTTGGCATTTGGATGTATCCCGCAGTCGAGCAGAATCTTGCTCTCCTTCGTTGTAACCAGCAGAGAAGACCTGCCCACTTGTCTGAAGCCTCCAAGCGTCATTATCGTGATCTGCGAGTCCTGCGATAGCTTTGGTCGAAAGATGGTCTCGCCCAGAGCCCTGTAGAATCCCTCCCTCTCTTCTGACATGGTCTTCAAAACGTGCTGAATGTTCTGCAGGCTTTGCGACTGGATGTGCGGAGCCTTCTTTATCCTGACCCTCCAGCCGATTTTATCGACTAAATCAGTAGTGTTGAAGCCAGCTTCGGGGGCAAGTATGGAGGGGTTCTTTGCCTCGATAGTAACCTCGCCAGTGGCATCATCAAAGAATATCGTTGCGATTTCAGCTTCTTTGGGTATTGCAGAGTTTATTATCTGGTTGGCTTCATCCTCAGCCTTCCTTATCGACTTGTCAGTTCTGACGACGACTCTCCTTTTAACAGAATTCACAATGTTTGAAATTATATCAGCATGCTCCTGAATGTAGCGGAAGTTTTTAGTGTACAGAGCAATTCTTGGCCCTTCATATTCTACCCTCGTAATGACAGCTTCTGGAGGGATTATGCTCAGGATTGTGCCCATTATTGTCTGCGTAGGTTGTACCTGCGCCTCAGTCAACTCAGCTACCGCCGGAAAAACCTGCTACGATCTTCTGCTTCTCTGCCGCGCCAATTTCGCGCAGACCAGACCCATTGATTGTGACGACGTCTATCCCATCTCCGGTGCCCGCATTCCTCTTTATCGCTGCATGGACCGCTTTTACTGCAATTGGAACGGCTTCCTTCATCGTCAGGTTCTCCGAAAATTCAGACTCCAGTATCCCGTAAGCTACGGGGGAGCCGCTGCCAGTAGAGATGAACTTCTCCTGCGTCAAAGAACCAAACAAGTCGACATTGTAGAGGTCTGCACCCTCTTCGTCGAAACCTCCTACCAGAACATCAGCTATCAATGGATAGAGCCTTGCAGAGAAGAATATGTTTGATGCAAGCCTTGCAGCACTTTTTACTGGCAATGGCTGCTTTCTTTCAAGCTTGTAGATGCTCGCATTGTACTTTATCGCATCAATCACGCCCTGAGCGTCTGCTACTCCTCCTGCAATCGTCATAGCAAGATGGTCATCAATCGTAGCAATCTTCCTTACGTGCTGGTGGGCTATGAAGTAGGTTCCCAGAACCGCCCTAGTATCAGTCCCTAAAACTATGCCGTCGGTGCAGACAAGCCCTACGGTAGTCGTTCCATGTAGTTTCCCTAATTTGCTATCAGAATTTTGCATATCTAGTCTCCTTTAATGGTGAAATTGCTGCAGAAGAGACATGCATCGGGAATTTGCAGAGGTAAATAAATCTTTCAGGCGACTTTGGCCCCAGCAGCAATTTCTTTGTCTGGCTTCAATAGCGACAGAATATCGCCTTCAACGGCTGCCAAGAGCATGACTTCTGATTCAAGTCCAAAGAGCTTCTTAGGTGCCAGATTGGTTACTACTGCAACGGACTTGTTCAGCAGGTCATCCGCAGCATAATTCAAACCGATTCCAGCAATGCACTGCTTGCTCTGCCCTCCAATGTCGATCATAAGTTTCAGAAGCTTCTTTGCCCCGGGGACAGGCTCTGCTGAAACTACCTTCCCTACTCTAATATCGATCTTTGTAAAATCCTCGTATGTAGCTGACAACTTTTCGCTTGGCCTTTATGTTGTAGATATTAATCTCTTAGCTTTACTTCAGCTTTGCCTTCTGCTCCTGAATCTGCTCCTTCTCTAACTTCTTGAACAGAATTTCGGGCTTGCCTATTTTGTGTTCGGGCTTGATTGCTAACTCGCCTGCTGAATCCCATCTTCCAAGCTCGATATTGAGCTGCTTGGCAAGCCTATCTGCAGAGAAAGGTATGTACGGCGCTAGCAGAATTCCTAAAGTTCTTACAGCGTTGATGGAAAGGTATAGACAGTTTTCCTTCCCAACGTTCTGTTTCCAAGGCGCCTTGTGCTGGAAGTATTCATTGCAGGAAGATGAAAATTCCAAAATGGATTTCAGAGCCTTGTCGAGTTCGTTCTTCTCTATCTGCCCTCCGACTATAGAAGCAATCTTCCTGATCTTTTCTGCAAATCTATTGTCCACATCTTCAAACCTTGTCGGTTCTGGGACGACTCCTTCAGCTTTAGACTGCAGCAAGCTCAAGGCTCTGTACAGGAAGTTTCCTATGTTCGCTACCAATTCATTGTTTATCTTTGCCTCAAAATCGTCCCAGTCGAAGTTTATGTCAGACTGGTCGTAGGGCGTAATCCTTGTCAAATAGAAGCGGAGATAGTCTGAAGGGAACTTTTCTAGGAATTCCTTTAATCCGATGTACCATCCCCTGCTCTTCGAGAACTTCTTCCCCTGCAACTGCAGGTGCCCTCTCGTTGGAATGTAGTCTGGAAGTTTGAACTCCTCTTGCAAGCCTAACCTCATCGCTGGCAGGAAAAGGTAGTGATGATAGACGATGTCCTTGCCTATGTAATGGTAGATTTCGGAAGAGTTCCAGAACTCTTTCCCGTTTCTTTTGGTGTTATCTAGGTGCAAAATTGTCGTGGAAATATAGCAGAGATGGTTGTCGAACCAGCCGTAGAATACTTTCCCTTTGGCCTCGTCAAGAGGTATCGGAACTCCCCAAGAAATGTCTCTTGTAATATCCCAGTCTCTTAACCCGTCTTCGATCCATTTCAGGACGTAGTTTTTTACCTCTGACTGCAGTTTTTCATTTGAGGTCAACCATTTCTTTAGATCTGGAGCAAAGCTCGATAGTTTGAAGAAATAATGCAGGCTCTTCTTCTGGATGGGTATTCTTCCGCATATTGCGCACTTTGGATCTTTTATTTCCCCCTGCGTGAAAGCTCTCCCGCAGTTCTCGCACCCGTCTGAATACTGTCTTTCTGCATTGCAATACGGGCATGTGCCAATGATGTACCTGTCAGGCAGGAACTTTTTGTCGAACTCGCAATACGGCTGAATTATGTCTTGCCTGTAGATGTAGCCCTTTTCGTATAGCTTGGTGAAGAAATACTGAACAAACTTGATATTTTCCTTTGAGCTGGTCTTGTAGAAAAAGTCAAACGAAATGCCAAGGGCTGTAAAGTCTTCATAGTCCCTTCTGTTCCAAAATGCGACATGCTCCTCTGGAGTCTTCTTGGCCTTTTCCGCTTCGATCAGGATTGGAGTCCCGAAATCGTCGCTGGCGCAGGTGAATACTACATCGTAGCCCTTCAACCGACTATATCTTGCAAAAATGTCAGGAGGTAAGTATGTTGATGTTATGTGCCCGAGATGGATTTCGCCGTTGGCATAAGGAAGGGCTGCGGTTATGGTAATCTTCTTGTTGAGTTTCCCGTTCACCTGCAAAAATATAGTATGTGATTGCTAATAAGTATTAGCAGAATTTGGAGAGTAAAGTTTCTCTCCCCTTATCCCTTCATCCATTTTGACAAGCTCTTTTTCCTGCATTGCAGATAATTTCTTTGCAATTATTCTCCTTGACGCTGTTCCTCTTTCTGCCTTGACCTCTCTGGTTATCTGTGAAATATTCAGAGGCTTGCCAGCTTTGTGCAGAGTTTCGAGTATGTGCCTTTCGATATCCCCATAGTTCTGATTCTGTGCAGCGTTCCGCAATGAAGAGGCCAAGCCTACAAACGAGCCTACTGCAGATACCACGCCTCGAAGAGTTCTGAGTTCCTGCTGCAAGTCCTCTACAGAGCCAGTTTCTTTCAGTAGCAGTTTCTCTACCCTCTCCAGTCTACCAGCAAGGTCTATCAGCCTTTCTTCAAGGCTCCTCTTGTTCTCTGCCAAGGCTAATCAGCCTGCCAATGCTCAGCGCTTCTGAAAAGTCGGGAACCGCGATCTCTGCAAGTCTCTCGGCGGCATCATCTGTAAAACCTTCCTCTTGGAGTATCTTCCTGGCCTTCTCTGTAGTCTTCTTGGTCTGCCTCTTTGTCCTCCAATATAATGAGAGGTAACCGCGAAAGAGTGCCCCTGACAGTACGCCTGCAGAGGCTAGGACTGACAGCCCTGAGCGTATCTTGCCCATGTTCAGTCCTTTTCTTCGTCGTGGTGCCTCTTGTGTATCACTATTCTGCGCCCGCCGCTTCCAACGACCTTTTCAAGTATGGAGACTGGGCTTGCAAACTGCTGCTCGGTCATCTTCATCGCTGCTTCTTCGCTCATCCCTCCTGCAACGAGTTCCTTGTAGAATACGGATATGGCCCTTGCTCTTTCTCTTGCCTACTTTTCGTCTGCTGCAAGCGTCATGAGTTCCTTTAGGGGCCCGATGATGTCTTTTAGCAATCCCGGTACTTCAGACCTTACCGTCTTGAGGACTTCTCTGAGTTCCTCTATGTCTTCCACTTTGTGCCTTCTTTCCTCCTTTTTTCCGCTCATGGTGCTATTCTGGTTGTTCACCGATAAAATAGATTGTAATAACAAGTGAGCATGTGTGAACACATAAAGGCTGGATCCAATAGACCAAAAAGCCAAATTGGCTAAACATCTATATCATTAAATATCATCTTTCCTTATGAGGATGCTGAAAAATGGTCTTCGGCCTCCGTAAAGACTCCAAAATGGAGGAAATCTACAAGAAGGGTACAGCGGAGGGTCTATTGCAAGGTTATCTCAAAGCAAAAGAAGAAATGGAAGGCAGGATACGAGATTTGGAGTCAAAGGTTGAAAGTTTCAAAACGGTAGAGTTAGAGGTAGAGACCTTGTGTGTCCAGCTCAAAACCGCACAAGATCAAATTAACCTCCTTGGAAGGCTCAATAGACTTACGAAAGACGAAGCCTGATTTTTACCATGCAAATCAACACACCAAAATAGCAGACTAAATCAACAAAGCACAGAAAAGTACGAAAAGGTTAAGTTATCCTTCTGTGATGGCATGATATGCCGACAAATACGAACTTGATGCAGAAGCCGAAGTACATCTTCGTAACTGGCGGCGTTATGTCAGGTCTTGGCAAAGGCATAGTCTCCGGTTCCGTAGCCAAACTGCTCCAGCTTTACGGTTTGAAGGTAACATGTGCCAAGATGGACCCTTACATCAATGCTGATGCTGGAACCATGAACCCGATCATGCATGGCGAGGTCTTTGTCACTGACGATGGAGGAGAAACTGACATGGATTTAGGCACTTATGAAAGATTCCTAGATGTTAATCTGACAAAAGATCATAACATTACGACTGGACAAGTATACCTTGACGTTATTCAGGCAGAGAGAAGGGGAGATTATTTAGGAAAATGCGTCCAGATAATCCCCCATGTGACAGACGCGATAAGGGAGCGGATAAGAAATGTTGCGCTGAAGCATGACGTTGACATTCTGATTGTAGAATGCGGAGGCACAGTTGGAGACATCGAAGGACTTCCATTCCTTGAGGCCTTAAGACAGATGAGGCTTGAGGATGGCTCTTCGAACAGCATGTTCATCCATGTCACGTTAGCACCAGTCCTTGACACTGTCGGCGAAGAGAAGACGAAGCCGACGCAGCACAGCGTGCAGGAATTGAGGAGGATAGGCATTCAGCCTGACATAATCGTAGTCCGGAGCAAGAAGCATTTGACCGACGATTCAAAGAGAAAGATAGCGTTATTCTCAAGCGTGGACATAGGTAATGTAATTTCTAACCCTGATGCTGAATCAATTTACAAAGTCCCCGAAACTCTACATGCGGAAGGTATCCTGCAGGCCATCTCTGAACGGTTCAACCTCAAAAACCAGATAGACTGGGGAGATTGGGCAAAGATTTCAGATTCATTTGTAGAACCGAAAAATCAGATTCAGATAGCCATGGTAGGGAAATATGCCACATTAGCAGATAGCTATGTCAGCGTGAACGAAGCGCTTAGGCACGCGGCAGCAGCCCATAACGCAAAGGCAAAGATGACTTGGATAGAGAGCGAAGAATTTGAAAAGAATCCAAGTGTGCTGAGAAATCTTGACGAATACCACGGCGTAATCATACCGGGAGGGTTCGGAAAGAGGGGAAGCCAAGGAAAGATACTTGCAGCAAATTACGCAAGGGAAAGAAACATTCCTTATCTGGGCCTGTGTTTCGGCTTCCAATTAGCAATAGCAGCATTTGCAAGGCATGTGTGTGGCCTTGAAGGTGCAAATTCTACAGAACTGGATCCTTCAACAAAACATCCAGTAATTGACATCCTTCCATCCCAGAAAGCGGTCTCTAGCATGGGAGCAACGATGAGATTAGGAGGGCATGACATAGACATTGCAGAAGGCAGCATGGCATATTCTCTGTACGGGTCGACGAAGATCAGGCAGAGGCATAGGCATAGATACGAGTTCAACCAAAGCTATCTGGAGATATTCCAGAAAAATGGCTTGAGGTTGAGCGGCTTCAGTGATAACAAGTTAAGAGCGGAGATCCTTGAAATACCATCGCACCCATTCTATCTTGCGACCCAGTACCATCCTGAATTCCTGAGCAGGCCAGGGAAGCCAGAGCCGGTCTTCAGTGCTTTCATTGAAGCAGCGATACGCAGGAAGCAGCCGATAGTTTCTACTATAGGCCTTTAACTAACGCTTTGACCTTCTTCCTATCATGACCGCATAGGCGATTGAAACTGCAGCAACTGCTAGCGCAGCAACGGCAATCTGGTCTGCATAATTCACGCCCGAAACCTGTTGTTCAGGAAGGCCAAAGGCAACTACAACGCCAGGCCTTTCCTCAACTAGCTCAGAACCACCAGTAGCGACGAAGAGCATCATCCTCCCTCTGGCATCGGCCCCTATCCCGACACCTGCAGAGCCAAAGGAATTGAACGGGATTTTGTGCAATAGTTTCCCAGTTTCAGCATCGAGTGCATAAAACGTTCCCACTCTGTCGACAGCATAAACTACCTTGCCGCTCACTGTCAGTGCAGCGCTCTGGTACCTGTTTTCGATAAAGAAGGACCATTTTATCTGCCCTGTTGAAGCGTCTATCGCATATATCGACGAATTCTGGGGCAGGTTTGCAGGGAGCAGGAAGTTGTATCCATCAATAACCTTGTCCTTGTAGGGGATCTTTGCCCTTACGACGGTTCCGCACTCGTTCTGCGAGCTTACGAATATCGTGTTATAGGCAAATGCAGGATGAGCAAAAGGTCCTCCAAGGTTGCCTGGGCAGTGTATCTTGCCCAGAAGGACGCTAGTTGATAAAGTCAGGTTGGCAGAGTTTCCAGCATTGTCGTTTGGAGAATTGAAGCTAGGAGGGCCGATCTTTACAGGATCATAGACTGGCTTGCCAGTTAGGGCATCAAGGACATAGACATAGTTGCTCTTCGATGCACTTATCGCTACCTTCTTCTCCACGCCATTGATGGGGACTTTGGCAAGAATTACGCTCCAGACTGGATCATGATTGTTTATGTCATGCGGAGCTGTCTGATAGTACCAGACCAGTTCTCCTGTTCGTGCATTAAGCGCAACGATAGAGGTTGAAAAAAGGTTTGGCCCGGGCCTTAATGCGGCATCAAAACCTACGGATGACGGGTCTCCAATGTTAGTGTATATCAACCCAGTTTCGTCGTCTACAACCATATAACCCCAAGGGGTCCCACCACCAATAAGCTCGGAGTTCCCCCAGTCTCCTCTGTACGGATTGATATTTCCCTTTGCAGCATCCTTCAAGCCCCAGTCTGGCTCTCCTCCTGCACGCGGAACAGAGAACCATCTCCAAAGCAATTGCTCGCTATTCAAATCATAAGCAGAGACGAAACCTCTTGCACCATAGAAGGCGCCGTTAGACCTTGTAATTAGGATGTCCTTGTAGAATACAGGCGACATGACCCCAAAGTATTGACCTGTATTGCCTGGTATAGCCTTGCACGTATCTGGTAGGGAAAATTTCAATTCTCCCGTTGTAGGCTCAAGGCCGTATATGCTACAGTCATTTCCCTGCATGTATAGAACTCCGTTGTGCAATGTTAAGGATCTTGTTGCAAATCTTCCAGACCACCAAGACTTTGCAAAATACGATGTTATGTTGGGCTGAAAAGACCAGACTTCCCTTCCCGTAGAGCCTTCCAAAGCAATCAGTCTGTTGTAGCCCGTTGCGAAATACACAATCCCGTTTATTGCCATGGGGGTCGTCTGGATTCCTTCCGGGGCTACGCCTCCAACCCCTTTGGGCTTTGCTGGGACTTGGTAAACCCAGTTTGTCTGCAGGTCTGCAACGTTCTGGTTGGTAATTTGCAATTGAGGATTGAAGTTCGTATTGAAAGCATCAAAGCCCGGGAGTTCCCAATTTGCACCTAACAAGGAATTTTGGGCCTCGGCAAGGCCTGAGCTGGACAGGATAAGTAGAATAAGCAGATACGCTTTCACGAACAGTGCTTGGCAAGGGTTGGAATAAAACGTTCTGCTACGTTCATAAGAGAGCTTTCTTTTGAGCTTGTGAATTGAATCGATATACAGCTATCAGCATCTTGCTGGCAGTTTCGCTCATGGCCATGACGAGTCTCTTCGCTGCCTTTATGGTGAGTTTCGGGGCAAACGACAGAAATATCGGTTTCATGCTATTATTGCTGATTTATCTATTCGGAGTGCTTTCCATCCTATCTGCAGTATATTTGGAGAAACTGGAGAAAAGTCGCAGCAAGGCCTTGCAGGATAATAAGTGATTTTATGAGCAGAAAGTTAACATGCGGAGTTTGTGGCTCTCCGTTTACATGCGAGCTTTCTATGAGCTGCTGGTGCGGTGGAAGAAAATTAAGCAACGATGCTATAGAAAGAATATCTAGGTTTGCTGGAGATTGCATATGCCCTTCCTGCATCGCATCATTCGAAACTGAAAGAACGGTTTGAAGGATATTAGTCTGAGCCAACTAGAACTATTTCTACGCGACCAAGGCACCACTAAGCAAGTCTTGGATGAATCCCGGAGAGTGCATACGTTCATGACGGGAAGAAGGCATCAGGAAAGAAGCCCTCCATAATGAATCATAAATATATTTATTCGCCGCAAATAGCCCCTAACCAACTTCCGACTAGGCAGATGGGAGACAACGAACAATAACAAAACAATCCTCGTTACAGGCGGCGCTGGCTTTATCGCCTCAAACCTCAGCGATGCACTCTTGAACCAAGGATTTAGAGTAATAGCCGTAGATAACTTCGACCCCTACTATGACGCAGGGACAAAGAAACGCAACATCACAACTAGCTTAAAACACCCAAACTACAAATTTATCGAGCTGGACATCAGAAATACTTCGGAACTTAACCCTCTATTGAAAACTGAAAACGTAAGACACGTCTGCCACCTGGCTGCTAGAGCAGGGGTAAGACCATCACTGGAAGACCCTAATCCCTACTTTGAAGTGAATTTATGTGGGACAGCAGCGCTCCTCGAAGCATGCAGAAAAAGCGGTGTTGAGAAAATCATCTACACATCATCGTCATCCGTCTACGGAACAGCAAATTACCTGCCTATCGATGAAGGACACCCTACACAACCGCTCTCCCCATATGGCGTCACCAAGCTCTTGGCTGAAGACCTATGCCAATCCTACCATAGAATCTACGGGTTAGACACAGTTATACTAAGATACTTCACAGTCTACGGTCCAAGACAAAGACCTGATGAAGCCATCAACAAATTCCTTACCCAAATACTCAGAGGCGAACCGATAACCGTCTACGGCGACGGAAACCAGCGTAGAGATTTTACCTACGTATCAGACGTAGTCAAAGCAACCATTCTTGCAATTCAAAAAGCAACAAGCAACGCCACATTGAATATCGGTTCAGGAAAGACACATACAGTCAACGAGCTCCTCGAAATTCTTGAAGAAGTCACCTCGCATAAGATCGCTAAAAGGCACATAGAAAGGCACACAGCAGACGTGGGAGCTACATGGGCCAGCATCGAAAAGGCAAAGCATGTAATAGGCTACAGGCCCGAAGTCAACCTAAAAGAAGGAGTAAAAGCATTCTACAACTGGCTTACGTCAAACCCAGCAACTAACTAGGCCTTAAAAGCGAAGACAACGACAGCCGGGTTCTCCCACACTACCGTAAATCCATCAGCCGCCTTATACAGCTCGTACAGGTTCAAAACCGAGCCATCCCTCTCATTTACTACAGTACGCGACACAATAACAAACCTATGGCCCCCAGCAGTGGCCAAAGAAGTAACGTTATCAGGAGGAACAAAGGTGTAGAACGGAACAGCTCTCCCCGTCAGATGTTCGGCGTAGGATAAACGCCAATCACCCACAGCAAGAAGTGATGCATTGGGCAGAGTGTTACTACGTATCCACTTAACAGCATCATAAACCCCCTCATTCTGCTGGCGGAAACCCTCGGAATTCCTAAAAGCATCAGACAACTGAAGAGGTAGCAGTGAACTAGCAAATATCACACCTATAAGCGCGACCAGAACCAAGTTTCGCAGGAGACGTGGTGGTGCCGTAGATTTGAGGACGCCCACGCCATGGCGGCGCACGACTCTCTTAATCTTCATTTGCCCAACCGCTGAATCGATACTCTTCAGACCAACAGCGAAGACGAGGATGAGTGGAAGAAGAGCGTAATAGGCTGATCGCCAAGCGAGACCAGTGCTTGGAGCAGTAGCCCAAACCGCAAAGAACCACACGTAGAAGAAAAAGACCCAAAAGCTCAATCTCTGCTTCAAAACCAGCAACGGAGTAGCGAAGACTAGGGCTAGAGCCAAGAAGGGAAAGGCCTCACTCTGAAGAAAGTAGAGAAACTGCAGGAAAGGCGAAACACCACCAAGGAATGAAGCAAGAGCGGTGCGTGGTGCGCCCGTGATACCACCACCAACAGAGCTCCCCCCTGGTATAGAAAGAATCAAAGAGAGGGCATCCGGGCGAATAGCTGCAACGATCGCGCCTGGAATGGTCAGAATGATGAGCCCCCTCACAAGAAACTTGAACCTAGAGCGAGCCAAGAAGAATGCTAGGGGTATCATCACCCAGAGCGCAACCAAGAAGATCACTATCGTAAAATGTGATAAGTATAGAGCCAACCCGCCAAGAAACAGTAGACCCATCCTAAGCTTCGATGGACCTCCTACATACTCCACCAGCAGCAAAAACACACTTAAAGAAACAAGACTGCCATAGAAATTTGAATAGAGCCCGCTGATAAACAACCCGTACCACCACATCCCCGCAGGAAGATACAGTAGCGCCGCAACAAGTGCAGTGCCCCGGTGATGCAGAACACCATATACAGTCGAATATATCAGAAGTGGTGCCAAGGTTGCAACCACGGCCATAATCCTCTGCATAGCCACAAATGGCTCCAACCCCACCAACAAGACACCCGCACCGATTAGGAAATGCACACCAGGAGGATAACTCACCGAAGACAAATCAGCCCTCCCCTGAAGGAACTCATCAGATAGGGCCAGATGGAGAAGGAAGTCAGCTGAGTAGGACAGTGGGAAGATGGGGCTTAGAGAGTTGAAAAGGCCGATTATACCTGCGGTTAATGCAAGTACGAGTAGTGCGATAACATCTTCCTTGCCAATCCTCACCTCCCTCAGACTTTTTACTCGGAAGAGTATGACGACTGCGCTAGCCACCAAGATAAGAGATAGGTGCACCACAGAAACTGTTCTGAACGTAGCATAAGCCAACAGCAACAGCAGTGGTAATCCTACTAGGCTCAAGCCAAAGGACAAGCCCAGAACATCTGCCAAGCTTCTACCTTGATGATTATTTGTCGCTACAGCCAACGCAAAACCGGGCAGGAGCAGAACCGCAGCGACTGGAAGGAGTTCAAGCATTATTGACAGAGAAAACCATCATACCCATATTAAGAATTTGCATCGAACGAGTCCTCATTTTTGATTCGTACGCTGTTAACGTGATTGTCGTTCAGGCTATTTGTCGGTAGAACGGTATTTTCTAACCTGTTGGAGAAATTCGGGAGACTGTCTGGAATGGCAATTGGAAGATACTTCCTTGTCTGAATCGATGATTTTTGTCGCATTTTGTCGTATTCTGGGGGGAGGGCGTATATCACTGTAATTGCAGGATAATCTTCAGAGAGATTTACTTCTACTGGTTTTAAAGAAAACATAATCTCAAATGGGATATATCCTATTATCGATTCCAAGCAAATCCGGTTTTGCTACGTGAACCATAACGGCAAATGCCCAGAACAAATCATCGTGCCTACCCTGAGGATGCCCATAGAGAATAGTTCCTGCTTGTGAGATTATCCTCTCCTGCTCCCTTATTTGTGATACGAGCTCCTCTGCTCCATGGCTCGGTATAGCAACCTTCTCATGGCTCATAAAGAGCAAGACATCACTTACCATTTCATGTTTAAGCATCGATGTAAACCTCAAGGGCTTTACTGGGAGTCCTAGAGTCTGCAACCTCTCGGAGAAGCTGATTTCGTTTGTTGCATCGACTCCTAGCTGAAAGATAGGGTATTCCTTAGAATATCTGCAGAGATCTGCTTCGATTACAGAATAGTCGACATGCGGCCATGTCTTTAGAGCGATGACTCTAAGCAAATTAGATGCATCTGTTTGACGCAACTGCCCGAGGACGCATGCAGAGAAGTCATGATATCTAGCTAGATCAAGCCCGGGGCTACATGGTAAGGCAGGACAAACTTTCTGAATGTATCGTCACTGATGTACAACTTATGGAAGAAGCCTCTCTGCCCCGCACCCTTCTAACATATCTTATAGCTGACCTGCCGGTCCCGAAGATTTTAATACTTGACCGACTTATCCTACCTAAGGTAGGAAAAAGTGAGAATCAAGGTTAAACTCAGCGAGAAGGGGCAGATGGTAATTCCCAAGGTCGTGCGAGAGAGCGTTGGGCTAAAGACCAACAAGCCCGCCATACTGGAAGTAAAAGAAGGTGTTGTGGAGATAAGACCACTCTCGGATGAGGGTCTGGTAGAAAGGTCTAGAGAGAGGGCAGAGAAGCATGGTGGAGATTTGAAGAAACTGGGTTGGGTATATGGCGATAAATTATACGAAGAGGTATTTGGTTGATATATTTAGATGCAAACTTCTTCATACTTTGCAACTTCGATAGAACAGCAAAAGGGGATAGGGCTAGGCGGATTCAAAGAGAGATACTGGATGGCAGGGAGGCAATAACTTCATCCCTGAGCTTGGACGAAGTCATGTGGGTGATTGTAAAGAATAAGAAAGCTGCAGTTCTGAGGGATACTGTTGAAGACATCTATGCCATGACGAACCTGACAGTAAAAGAAGTAAGCTCCAATATTCCGCTTCAAGCTTTGGACATTATGGAAGAAAGCAATCTTAAACCTAGGGACGCCTTTCACGTTGCCATTATGGAGGATTTCGATGTTAATGAAATAGTCAGTGACGACGATGATTTTGATAGGGTGAGTGGGATTAAGAGAATCAGGTTGTAGTGTACCCCAAAGAAAAATCTAGCACACTAGGTTAATGCGTGCAGTGAAAGAATTCTGGCTTCAATGTACCTTGGGAGGCTCAATCGAATAAAGATATTGGAGTGGGCACAGACTAATGTTCAAAGCGTTTCGATTAATGTATGAATCTTGAATCTGGGGTTCGTACTCTTGAGCAGCTCCTTGAATTGCCCATCTTCCTTCAGGTTTTGGATATCGCTGTCTTCAGTGACTACTGAATCGCATCGGTTTATTGCTGATGAGAGGATAAGGCAGTCGATGAAGTCGCTCAGTATTTTCCTGAGCCGGAAGGCCGAAAGCAGTATTGTATCGTCATGCGTTGGAATTGTCTCTATGTCATCGTTATGGACAATTGCCCTGATGCCTTTGAGCACTCTTTCAGGGGGAAGGGCTCCGTCGGCTATGTGTTTGGCGCTTTTGGCGGAGAGTTCGAATATGCTTATGCTGCTAATAGAGATTTGGTGTCCCTTCCGCTTCAGTTTGATGAGCGAGTCTTTTGGTAGGCCTTTAATGGATATGCCTATTGCTGGTAGGAGGTAAGTTGTGTCTAGTAGAAGTTTCAAGTCTCTACCGTCCTGGACAGCTCCTTCCTGAATCTATGGAATTCATCGACGGTTATTTCGATGCATGGAGGTTCACGTAAAACTTCTTCTAGGCTTGGGACAGGTTCGACCACGAGCCTACCAGCCTCGACCTTATAGATGACCTTCTTACCTGCTCGAAGGCCCAGTTTTTCCCTGATCTTCTTGGGGGGGAATAGTTCTTCTTTCGAACCAACTCGACTTTCCGCCATTTTTCCGACTTACCGAGTAGATAACCGATTTTCGACTTATAAACATTGTATCGTCCTGTTCTGCTAACTCTCTGGCTAGCTTTGGATTAAGGCAACCCGGTAAAGGTTCTTTTAGCAGTTTGATTTGGTCTTACTGCGGATAGATAGTCGTTTGATTAGAGAGCGTTGGATTGTGTCATTTAATTCGGTTTTGCCGCTGGTGTCTTTTGTTGTTGCTCTCTGGGGATCGACTTGGGGTTGGGATGCTGATGGGAGGCTCTGGCCATCGACTTTCATCTACGCTGTATCAGCATATGCTGTCTTTCTTTTGCCGTATGTGGTATTAAGGTTACATGTTGTCAAGGGTTTTGCGAATTGGTTTTGGGTTTTCACTAATCAGACATGCTGTCCACATCCAAAATTTTACAAAGAGAATCACATCCAATGAACTTTACAGGTTGAAATGCAAATCGTCATCATCTTATCGGCTCGGGTAAGGTTCAAATATAAAATAGTTAAAGAAACTTAGTGGGTTTGGGTTTTGACAAAGACAACTGTAAAAGGCCGAAGGTTCACCGTAGTTCTTCAAAAGGATGAAGATGGCGGATACTCCGTTCAGTGTATGGAGCTCCCAGGTGCAATTAGCCAAGGAGAGACTAGGGCAGAAGCGTTGAAGAACATAAAAGAGGCAATTGAGTTGGTGCTGGAAGTTCTAGAAGAGAAGGTCAAGTCTCATAAGCCAGATGTCGAGATAGCTGAAGTTGTTGTCTAATTGGCCCTTCCAGTCCTAAGCTGGCGTGAAGTTCTTAAGGCCTTAGGCAAGAAGGGGTTCAAACCCATCCGACAGAAGGGTAGCCACATCTACCTTCAAAATGAATCAGGAAGATATACGGTGGTTCCAAGACATGCGGGAATTAAGAAAAGCACATTGATGAAGATACTCGCTGAAGCAGGCTTGTCAAGAGAAGAGTTTCTAGATCTGCTCTAGCATCTTTGACTGAACAGACCTAAATATAGTCCTGTAATCTGTAATGTTGAGTGCATGGGTTGGTAAAGGTTCTTTTAGCAGTTTGATTTGGTCTTACTGCGGATAGATGGTCGTTTGATTAGAGAGCGTTGGATTGTGTCATTTAATTCGGTTTTGCCACTAGTGTCTTTTGTTGTTGCTGTCTGGGGGTCGACTTGGGGGTGGGACGTCGATAGGAGGCTCTGGCCATCGACTTTCATCTATGCTGTATCAGCATATGCTGTCTTTCTTTTGCCGTATGTGGTATTAAGGTTACATGTTGTCAAGGGTTTTGCGAATTGGTTTTGGAGGAGATTTGGGCGTGATGGATTTTTAATGCTGTTATGGGGGTTGCATCTAGTGGTCGGGTCGATTGGGCTTATTCATCTTTTCGATTCGAGTGCTTTTTGGCTCGGGAGTATGGCAACATTTTATATTGGCTTTATTATAGCTATACTTGGTGCAATTAGGCTTTTAGTTTGATATTTTACGGTCTGATCGCCCCTCTGGAGCTCTATGAGGATTGATGTGTCAAGTATGATTGACATCTCGATACCCGTATTCCTTCCTTATTTTTGCTACAACTGCTAGCATTATCTCAGCCTCTTTTGGGGTTAAACTTGGTTTTGCGTTCAGTATCTTCTTCCAAGAATCGGAAGGCTTTTTCCTGTACTCAGAAGCGATTTCCCTCAGTAGACTACCCATCTTTTGCTTGCGGGTTTTAGCCATCTCCTTTAACATTTGCCATGTCTGTTCGTCTACATCCTTAATGGTTTTGACCGACACAGGAAGTAATACGATATTACTTCTAATTAAGAAAAATAGCTCAAGAATGCTTCTTCTTGACCTGTGATTGGTGTGATTCGGCTTTTGGCTTGATATTCTGCCGTTCATGCGCGCTTGTGCGCTGGCCTGGGGAAGAATTTCGGCGGAAACGATCGGATTCTGGTTAGGCTTGCCAGCCCTCACATTACCGTTAGACGCTATTCGATTTTCAGCCTGCTCCATAAGATCAAACCTAGAATCAATTCATATATTCCGCCCATAATGTAGGCGTGAGCGATTAACTTGCCTTGCGGGATATCAGGGTTTGTAGGGGAAGGTGGTAAGGATCGCCTGAAAAAAATGGTTGAACTCCTGACGCACCGGGGGCCAGATTCTTCGGGACTATTCCTCGATAGTGGAGTTGGACTGGGGATAAACAGGTTGAGTATCATAGATCTACGAACGGGCGACCAGCCCATACATAACGAGGATGAGTCTCTCTGGATCGTCTTCAACGGTGAAATATACAACTACAAGGAGTTAAGGGAGGACCTTGAGGGTAGAGGTCACAGGTTCTACACGGAAACTGATACTGAGACAGTAGTCCATGCCTTCGAGGAATGGAGAGAGGAGTGTGTACAACATCTCAGAGGTATGTTTGCGTTCGCTATATGGGACAAAAGAAGAAAGAGCATGTATATTGCTCGTGATAGGTATGGGAAGAAGCCTCTTTACTATGCCCTGCTGGATGGTACGCTTGTATTCGCCTCTGAAATGAAGGCGATACTACCTTGGGGCTCTTTCACGATAGATCGTTATGCAATGGATCTTTACTTTACTTACCTCTATGTCCCGTCGCCTTATACCATATTCCGTGAGATTAAGAAACTGCCTCCTGCCAGCTATTTGACTTATTCGAAAGGTGTACTGAAAATAGAGACTTACTGGGACGTGGACTTCAAGCCTGATTCTGACGTCAGGGAGGATGAAATTATGGAACGATTATATGGGACGATGTTAGACGCCGTGCGTATCCGCATGAGGAGCGATGTCCCACTTGGGGCCTTCTTAAGCGGCGGAATAGATTCGAGCACTATCGTTGCGTTAATGGCTAAGCTTTCGGAGGAACCTGTGCATACCTTTTCGATAGGCTTCGATCAAGGCATAGATGAAACGCCATTTGCGAGACAGGTCGCCGAGCTTTACGGTACGGACCATCGGGAACACATAGTTAGTATGAAGGTTTTCGAAATTCTTCCGAAACTGGTATGGCACTTCGATGAACCGTTTGCAGATCACTCCTTTATCCCGACTTATTACCTCTCCCAAGTAACTAGGAATCAGGTGAAGGTGGCTTTAAGCGGAGACGGAGGAGATGAAATCTTCATGGGCTATCCATTCCTATATGAGCCCAACTTATACCGCGCCTATAGACGTGTACCTCGTGGCCTGCGCCGAGCTATGTTACGCTCCATTCTCGCTCTTCCTATACAGGGACAGTTCACGCGTATGGCGAACCATGCCTATGAGAAGGATTACGGCGACCAGCCCGAAACGGAACGATATATTATGAGGGTTACGGCTATTGAGCCTGCTGGGCTAACGAAACTTTATAGTTCGAGTTTTATGAAGGAACATCGACCGAACGACAGCTACAGCTACCTGCGCGAATGGTTGCAGCGATGCCATGCTGACACCGCCCATAAGCTTGATTACGCCACTCTCCACACATATCTCCAAGAAGATATTCTTACTAAAGTAGATAGAATGAGCATGGCTGTTTCATTAGAAGTCAGGTGCCCACTTCTCGATCAAGCTTTGACCGAAGTCGTCGCGAAGATTCCCGCCCACATGAAGCTTAGAGGAGGCCTAACCAAATACATGTTCAAGAAGATGGTAGTCGAGAAGGGTCTCCTCCCTCGTGACATCGCCTACAGAAGCAAGCAGGGCTTTGGAGCACCTATTGATAAATGGCTAAAAAGTGACTGGAAGGATCTCGTATCCCAAGTTCTAGACCCTGTGATTTCCTCAAACTATACAGGTTTCTTCGACCGGGAATATTTGGCTAAGATGTTAAGACAGCCTTACCTGTATTCGGGTCGCCTCTTCTCGATGGTAACATTCGTATTATGGTATAAGACTTACGTTGAAGAGGGGTTTAAAGCTCCGCTTATGATCTAATGTTTCAAGGCGCGAACCTATTCGTCTTTGTGTCCTCATCTTAGGTCTAGAAGTTTCTCATACACCCTTATAGTTTCCGAGGTCATCTTTTCTATCTTGAAGGGTACTGGCACGTAGGGCTGCAAGACACCGGACGCTATCTTATCCGCTGCATCCTGCTCGTCCTCCACAAGGAGTGAGAGTCTCTTTACCTCATATGGAATCTTCGCATCTTTGCGTAAGATAACAGAGGTCCCGCAGGCACGTGCCTCCACCAGAGGGTACCCGAAGCCTCGGTATGGCATAAAATCGATAAAATAGTCAATCGAGTTGTAATAGTCGACGATGTTATCCTCACTAGTCCCCGTAAGAGAATGCAAGGAGAAACTCAACTTCTTCTCCGTCAGAATTGCAATTAACTTTTGCATCCTTGGATGCATCTCCCTGTAGTACCCTATCCGAATTCCTTGATGCGGTTTCCTCTCTCTAGGGGTGAACTTCCCGCTTATTCCAGGGCTTACCATCTTCACTTTCTCCTTATGCTGTGGGAAGATATCGTAAATCTCCTGAGCCGTCTGAGACGAGAGGGCGATTATCGCGTCTGCGCATTTGAAAGACCGTGTGACAATCTGCGAGAAATACAAGCGATAGACTCTTGCAGAGAGGGAGCCATAGTTTACCCACTCTGAATTTCCTTCACTAAGTGGTGCGATGTCGCCGACGGTGACCACGAACGGTTTACCATTCGGCAAAAACACAGGCGAGACTGCATGGACGACTCCCCCGTCGTGTTTGGAAGAGCTCAATTTCACGCCCGCTTTTTGGAGTGAGTTAGTTAGGTCTTTGACGTACCTCTTCACCCCGAGAGAAAGTCTATTCGAATTCCCCACGATTTGGACGAGGATTTCACGTTCGTCAATTGGGTTTCGATAGTTTTCAACTATTTTCAATGGATCACTTCCTCCGATTTGACCTCTAGTCCCGTCTGACAGGACCCCATGGCCTGATGTTTGCTTCCTTCAATCCGAACATGATGGCCATCCCATGAAAGTATCCCAAAAGCGTTACTTTAAGATCCTTGTGATTCCGCCTCGAGAAAAGCTGGAGAGGTAACTCTAGCGTCACCGTCACACAATCGTAGAATCTCCGAAATGCGGAATGGTTCCTTTTAGAATAGAGCAACTTATTTCTCAACCTCATGTAACCCTTCAGGCCTTGAACTCTATCGGAAGTCGCGGAACCAACATGATAGAGGCAAGTTTCATGTAACGCGAGTACCGTGAAGCCCGCTTTCTTCGCCCTAGCTCCAAGATCGACATCTTCCCAATACATGAAGTATGAAGGGTCTATAAGACCGACTCTTTCGAAGACCTCCTTCTTGACCATGCAATTCCATGCGTAATCTAATTCGTTTGATTCTGAGGGCCTGGTGGTTAGGCGAAATGAGCTGACCTTATTTCCTGTCGACGACCTAGAGCCGTCTGGCATGAGTTGATCGGGGGCGACAATCCCAAGGTTAATCGAAGACACCGATTCAAACTGGCTGACAAGCTTCTCAAAAATTCCATTGTCTGTGAATACAAGATCGTTGCTCCCAAGAAAGATATAATCGCAATCGTGAGACAGAGCATAGCTGATTCCGTAATTATAGGCAGCGGTTCCAATGTTTTCTGACAGGGAAATCAGCTTTACATTCGGAAACTCCCGTCTCACCATGTCCTGTGAAAGATCCGTTGAATTGTTGTCGACGACAATGGCTAGGCAATCTGGGAGTGAACTCAAGCACTTTCTCAGCAGTTCCTTTCCATTGTAATTTGCAATAACACAGGCTATCATTTTATGAAAATCGCCAAGGTATCGGGGTAGATTCCATCCCTACTTAGGAGCCATGGCCTTAGGGTATTACGCTTTGCGAAATCATAAGTTGCAAGGCTTAAATTACAATCGTCGACCACGAGAACTCCTCCAGTTTTTAGATGCCGCCAAGCCATCTCCATCTCGAAAGTTACTGTCCTATAGGAATGATCGCTGTCGTGGAGGTAAAAGTCGATAGAACCGAGCCTTGGGAGAGCTGCAGCGAGAAAGTGACGACTATCATCGATTACAAGCTCCCATCGATTGCGAAGCCATCCCGGCACTGCGAAGCCGGTGGGGACACCGTATTTTGTCCAGATACCTGACGAAACGGTCTTGGATATGTCCACAGAAATTAGCCTCCCCTTGCCGTTCTCCTCCATCGCCTTGAGAATCGCAGCTGATGAGCCGCCAAGGAAGACACCCGCTTCCACTGCCATTTCCGGCTTCAACTTTCGGGTTAGCGAATAAAGATAAAAGTAATAGACCGCATTCGCGAAATTAAAAGGATTGAAACTGGCCAGCCCAACTTTTACAGGGTTCCAAGTTTCGTCGAGCCTATTAATGAATGCTTCCATGGACGTTCCATCAATTTTATAGGTAAAACTGTCCAACAGATCTGACATTTGGATTGGAAGCTGGTCGATTCGCCGGTCCCTGTTGCGATATCTCCACTCAACTAGCCTAGGAATTCTTGCACCTATCTTATTTCGAGCCCATAGCGGTAGCATCTTAACAGGCGCCTTGGTGAAAGTTATTCCGTAGAACGACCGCCTTGGTTTATCGACTTGTGGATTTAGTCTCACTCTAGCTTTACTCCCTTTTAGGATTCTCTCAGATCGACTTCCAAGTTGCAGTCCTTCCTAGAGCTGCCAGTAGAGACTGACGTGGATAGATAGTAGAGCGACGACTGCGGCGGCGACGGCGATGTCCGAAACTAGATCATAAGACAGATAAGACCAACGACAGGCTATCTTCTTCCCTAGGCGTTCGCCCAAAAGAGCACCTTTGATTTCATGGTAGAACATGGCACAAGCTGAGACGGCCGACACCATCCCGAGAGCCTCAAGTCGGATTGAGACCGTCCTGACGCTCCTCTCCTCGTGGTTAACGCTCAATTGTCCAGACGCATAACGCGTTCGCATATTTGAACGGTTTTCCATATCTTACACCTTTTACCTCATCATAATCGGCTTGGACCCAAGTTTCTCTGTTCATGCGTTTCATGAATATGCGGGTCGAGAATAATTTTCCGTCATCGACAATTCTGTCCATAGCTGGATTGAATCCCAAGGGGACTGTTGCAACAATCTTACCAGAAGGAGCAAGAAGCATGTAGAGATTTTGGATAGTTTTTATGATTTTCGATTCGACGATATCATCGTCTCCATCCATTCCGATATGCTCCAACGTCGATATGCTAAGAATGAGCCCGTAGCGAACATCTGTAGAGAACTCCATGGCATCCACGTTTTGAACTCTAGGTGCCATCTCATATTTATCTACAATATGGTGGCTAACATTGAAATAATGCGACAGGACATTACCTACTTCAAGGACAGGAAGCGTTGCCCTCTTCAAATAGCTCATGGCTATTGGAACTTCTATACATCTTTCGCTGGCCCAGGTGAAATTATATGGGTGGAAAAAGTAGCGCATCTCTTCGCCTCTAAAAGTGAATTTTCTGCTTGGGCTGAATAATCGTCTGTAGGCATACGATAAATAAGTAAGGAGGCGAAATATCAGGGCGTGATCCAGCATCATCTGACTCTTCTGAAGTCTCGTAGGGCAAGGATTGTGTCTTGAACGTCCCGATGTAGCCTCAGAACTGCATCTTTACGGTCTTGTGGGCTCATGCACGATCTGAAAGCTCGCATGCAGGATCCAATAACCAACCCGAATAGAATAAACGGTAACGCAGGTGCATAGTTTCTGCTGACAAAACGGATTAGGTTTCGCTTATAAATATATGACAAGTAGTGATCAGGAAGCTTCCTGGCGGTCGCTGACCCGACATGAATGATCGACACCTCCCCGTCATGAACGAGCTTAAACCCAGCTTTCCGTGCTCTGAGTCCGTAGTCTACATCTTCAAAATAAGCGGGAGAGTAACGCTCATCTAGCAAACCTATGCCGTCTACCAACGAGCGCTTTAGAATGAAACACGCACCACCCGCGCTATCAGTTTCATGAACGTATGCGCTCTGCTCCTGATTTCTCCCAAATACCGGCACGCCGAGGAAGCTGTCAAGGTAAACTCCCGGTAGCAGCCTGAGTCCCATCGGCTGAGATCGGCCATCAGGACGAAGAAACCTGCAATTTACGATTCCTATTGTCGGGTCGCTCTCGGCCACACCGATCATATGAAGAAGCCAATTGTCATTAACGATGAACGTGTCATCGCTCAAAACGACACAGTAGTCAACATTGTAACGACTCAACGCCAACCTTATGCCTGTATTAACCCCTGCGGAAAACCCCTCATTCCTCGAGAGCCTAATTACGTCAATGTCTGGGAACTCCTTGTTTACCAACTCGGATGAACCGTCACTAGACCCATTATCCACGACGATCACTTTGTACCACGCATACCGTGTATTCTTGAGAGAACTAAGGCAATTGCGCAAAAGCTCCCGATTATTCCAGGTGGGCACAACGATGGCAACTTTCCTAATCTCTCTCTCGCCTCGCCTCTGCATGATACCATCGATTTCGGAACCAATCATATTCGAGACGTCACCTCCTGCTTACCTTCCCCGTCACCGAGGATTATCTTGGTAAGCCTCTCCTTGAATGATTCTTCACTAAACATAGAGATATGCCGACGAAGCTGGGGTAAGTATCTGTCAAACTCACCCTCGAGTGCGAGCATTATCTTACCGGTTGCCTCGTGTTCGGTGCGAAATCGTAACGCGCTGATTGGAACTATCTCTCTGGTTCCACCACTATCATGGACTATAGGGATACACCCCGCTGCGATTGCTTCCACTGTTGCTATGCCAAAATGTTCGTTCTTCATTGTGTGTAGAAATACCTTAGACGAGTGGGCCATGGAAATTATCCGTTTTCGTGGCAGATTGGGGTAGAACAGTATGTTTGCAATCCTACGCTTCTCCGCCTGTTTGCGAAGGTCGAGGTACAGTCTATGGTTAAGCGAAGACGCGACAGCCCCGATGACTCTTACGGGCGACGAGACACCGGCACTCTGTAACGCCTCTGCAATATTGACCTGTTCAAGCTGGTTCTTCTCAGAACTGAAACGTCCTATCGAAATCACTCCATCACGAGTAGAATTCGAGGTTGGCTTCCACTGACTGATTGGAACGGGGAAATAGACAACTTCCGATTCCACGCCCCAAGCTTTTTTGCAGAGGTCTGCAATATACTGGGAGATCGACAGGATTCGTGTTGATCGGACGTTATCTGAAAACATCTTGTAGAAGATACGGTATGGAGCGGAGTAGATGCGCCAAAAAAAGGACCTGATTTCTCTATCCCCCATCAGGTCTGGGTCCGGAGGAAAAAATACATAGGTAAAACCAGGGGTTCTACTTCTTGAGAGGTGGACAACGGGACCTATAGCCTCGAAGACAAGGTCGTAACCTCTGTAACCCCCCATGAGTGCTGCCAGAATTGGATTATCGTAAATGGTCGAACCCGGATCCCATAGCCATCTCCGACTAAAGATTCTACTCTTTAGAGGCTTTTGAAACGTTGCGATGAGTTGCTCACGAGTGACGCGACCAATGCAATAGAGATCAACGTAATGACCCCTCCTTTCTAGCTCTTCGGCTACGCTTAGCCCTACCAACTGATTAGTCGTCAGTTGCGGAAGTGAGGAGATCACGATAGCGATCCTCAATAGGCGTTCTCCATCTGGCTCAGGGAAACCAAGGACAGTGCAACATTCATCGGGTCCAGAATAGCGAGTCTACACAAAGCATCTGAATTCTTTCTCAACATAAACATATTCTGTTCGCATGCGGCCTGTGCACTCATCCGGCTCGGACATAAGTACATTGGAGTTAATATTGCTTCATTTGAATTTTCGGAGGGGATTTTTGATCTAATCGTTGTTCTCCGTCCGGAGTGAAAGACCGGAAACACAGCTCATGGCAATGCGTTGCCTCTTTTGAACGGTTTTCCCAGGTGTTCCTCCACCAGTAAAATTCATGCAAACATGCGGGTACCATTAAACAGACTGCAAAGTGGTTGATGCCCCCACCTGCAAAAGAAATTATCTTTCATCTGACAAAAGGTACATTTAAGTATCGGATTTCTTACTAACTCTTCATTACTCACCAGGGTTCAATATGAGGGTTTTGAGTGCAGGTGACAACGCGAGAATCGGAACGTATCATTCAATGGTTCTTCTAACACACCCGCAAGACGGTGTCCTTCGACCAGAGCATCGAATGGCCACAACTTGACAATGGTTTGATAAAGAGATTAGGGGTTTCCAGAATTGCCGAGTAACATTCTTGTGACAGGCGGGCTCGGGTTCATCGGAAGTAATTTCATTCGCTACGCCCTGGAGAGACACATGGATGTCAGGATAGTCAACGTAGACAATTTGTCTTACGGGGGCAATCCGGCGAACCTGTGGTCGTCCGGCGAAGAGCCTCGTTACAGATTCATTCGGGGTGATATAACTGATAAGGTTCTTATCACAAAACTCGTTCGCAACATAGATGTCGTCGTTAACTTCGCAGCGGAATCCCACGTAGACAGGAGTATTGCCGATTCTTGGCCTTTTATTAGGAGCAATACCGAAGGCGTATTGACTATACTCGATGTGTTACGCCGTAAGGCAGAGGACACCAAGTTGATACAGATTGGTACTGATGAGGTGTATGGCGATATCGTGAAAGGTTCAGCCAAGGAAGATGATAAGTTGAATCCGTCATCACCCTACGCGGTTTCGAAGGCGTCGGCGGACATGTTCTGCCTTGCATACCGGCGGACGTATGGACTCAAGCTGATAATCACGAGGTGCACGAACAACTTCGGTCAGTTTCAGTTTCCCGAGAAACTCATCCCTAAAACAATCATAAGCGCGCTTAAGAATACCCCAATTGCACTCTACGGCTCCGGGAGACAAGTAAGAGACTGGATCTATGTTAAAGACCATTGTGAGGCGTTGGATCTGGTTATCAAGGAGGGGAGAGCCGGGGAAATATACAACATCTCCACGGGCATTGAAAGAGACAATTTTTCCATAGTGGAATCTGTGCTTAAGATAATGAAGAAAGATTCAAGCCTAATCAGGCATGTCGACGACAGGCCTGGACACGATTCCCGGTACAGTTTGGACTCGAGCAAAATTAGACATGAGCTAGGTTGGAAGCCAAGACATGGTTTCCGAGAGTCGCTGCGGGACACGGTTGAGTGGTACATGAGAAACCAATTATGGTGGAAGCCTCTGATAAGCGAGAAGATTCTGAGTCCGGAACCATGGAAGGAGAAGTGGTGAGAGCTGAGAATACTAGTAACAGGGCATACAGGATTCATAGGTTCCAATCTCGTGACATACTTGGAATCACTTGGACATTCGGTCATAGGCTGCTCCAGGAAAACGGGTTGTGACGCAGGTGATTTCGAGAGGATCAAATCTGAGCTGGCGAGATGCGATCTTGCGTACCACCTTGCCGCCGACGCTCGACCTGCTGAAAGCCTTCTTTCTCCCTGGCAGACGGTTGAGGTCAATCTTAGAACTACGACAAACATTGGCTTGGCATGCAGTAAGGCTGGAGTCCCCCTAGTGTATGCGAGCAGCTGCGAAATATACGGGGATTCTTTAGTACCGTTGTTGGAGGAGTCGTCATTGAGACCCACTAATCCCTATGCGGCCTCAAAGCTCGCGTGTGATAGGCTCCTGTTTTCATTCCAAAGATGCTACGGACTCGACGTGAAGATACCCAGACTATTCAATCCGTACGGTCCTCACCAGCAACTCAATAAGATAATTCCCACCCTCTACCGGCAAGCGTCTGAGGGAAAACCGCTAACCGTGTATGGTGACGGGAGCGATACACGAGACTATGTGTTTATCGAGGATATTGCCAGAGGGCTTTGGGAGGCTAGAAGGCTACCTGCAGGGGAAGCGGTTAACTTGGCCACCGGAATAGGCACAACAAGTAAGCAGATTGCAGATATTCTAATTCTGAAGACACTCAGCAAATCCGTAGTAAGGTTTGTCCCGTATCCTGAAATATTCGGAGGGATTAGGAACCAAGTCGGCTCCTACGAAAAAGCAAAGAGGCTGCTCTTATGGGAGCCTAAGACCAACATTGATGTAGGTCTTGATCATACTATAAGATGGTTGAAATCGCTAAATGAAACGTAGCTCAATCAGCGACAGAAAGAAATTTGTGGACACAGTCTCGAATACGCTGTGGGAACATTCGAAACTACGCTCGGCAAATAAAATTCCTTACGCAGGTGTAGTATTCGATAAGGAGGAGGTGAAGGAGGTCGTCGGCGCCCTCTACGATGCTTTCACATCGCGTTGGTTCGCACTCGGCAAACATGGTGATGACTTTGAAAAAGAGTTCAGCAGATACCTTGGCGTAAACCATTGCATCCTTACCAATTCGGGTTCATCGGCTAACCTTCTAGCGGTTGCATCGATGTCAGAATTGAAGAAACTTAGGCCGGGAGACGAAGTTCTGACTCCCGCGGTGACATTTCCGACCGCAATAAATCCACTCCTATTATACAAACTGAAGCCGGTACTTGTGGATGTAACGCTCCCGAGTTACACAGTGTCCGCCGAAGAGCTCAGAAAAGCATCATCGCCTAAGACCAAGGGCATAATGCTCCCGCATCTAAACGGTAGTGCTAGCTACATGCCAGAGATTATCGAACTGGCTGAGAGAAAGGGATGGGTCTTAATAGAAGATTGCTGTGACGCACTTGGTACGTTTGTTGACGGAAGAAATGTGGGAACTTTCGGGCAAGCTTCAACCTTCAGCTTTTACGCCGCTCACCATCTATGCATGGGTGAAGGCGGAGCGGTCTGCACCAATAACGAGGAAGTAGCCACTACGGTCAGATCTTTGAGGGACTGGGGAAGAAGCCTAGGGAAAGAAATTTTCGACCTGAAAAAAGGCAGGAGAATGATCCGGATTGGCGGGGGTTCGACCCTCCCAGATGATTACGAGGCAAGGTACATCTACACCACACGTGGATTTAACCTGAAGCCTATTGACATTCAACCGGCAATGGGTCTTGCCCAGCTCAAAAAGATAAAGTCCTTCGGCAAGGCCAGGAGGCATAACTATAGGTTTTTGCTGGATGCGCTATCCAAATTTGAAAAGTGGTTAATCCTGCCAAGGGCTGCAGAAGGGGTAGATCCAAGCTGGTTCGTATTTCCTGTAATAGTCCGCGATGGAGCTGGATTTACTAGAAGGGAACTCGTTGATCATCTGGAGAAGGGAGACATAGAGACACGTCCTATCCTCGCGGGGAATATTGCTAATCAGCCTGCCTATCAGGATATTGATCTTGTGATCAGAGGCTCTTTACGCAACAGTGGGTTAATACTAAGAGGGGGCTTCTTTGTCGGAGTGTACCCTGGGCTCTCGGAGGCCCAGATGAACAAAATGGTTAAAACGTTTACTTCATTCTTCAGGTCGAGAAGCATTGCCTAACCACGAGACCCGCGTCCAGGCCAGCTCCACCCCAATCTATGAGTTCGAGGAGAAGTTCGCAAGATATGTCGGCGTTAAGCATGCAATAGCGGTTAGCTCAGGAACAGCTGGCTTGATGGCCGCAATGATGGCATTGCAAATGGAGCCTGGAGACAACGTCGTGACCACGCCGCTCACCCATATCTCAACAGCAAACGCGGTTCTGAGCGCTGGCGGAATACCGCTCTTCGCAGATGTAAACAAGGGGACATTCTGCCTGGATTCGGAGAAGGTAGTCGAGGCAATGGACGAGCGTACCAGAGGTGTGATTGGCGTCCACCTTTACGGGCTTCCCCTTGACGTTAGCGCGCTAGAAGAAGTGAGGCGCGAGAAGGGAATTAGGGTCATAGATGACGCCGCGCACGCACTGGGCGCATCCAGACACGGAAAGAAGGTTGGATCCATAGGTGACATGACCGTTTTCTCGTTCTACGAAACTAAACATATTAGGCTCGGCGAAGGGGGTATGATAACAACTGACGACCACGAACTCGCAGAACGTTGCAGGATGGTCAGCTCGCACGGGCAAACCGGGAAATATAATCACACCGCGCTTGGGTATAACTTCAGGCTCGCACAGGGCCTTGCCGAAGCTGCTCTGAAACAGCTCGTCAACATCGACGCCGAAGTGAACCGCAGGAGGCGGCTAGCACGAGTATACACAGAGGAGCTTCAAAAGATTTCTTGGATAAGCCCACAGAATGTCGATTCGAATGTCGAACATTCATATTACATGTTTCCAGTGGTAATAGAAGGCATCGCACCGAAGAAGATAGACGATCTGGCCCGATTAGTATCGTTAGAGGCCTCTTGCCCAGTGAGCAGAGGCTACGGTTTGCTATCATACCAGCAACCGTTTTATCAGAACATTCAGAAGCTGTTTTGGGGTGCCAAACTGATGAAGTTCCCAGACTATTCTAGATACGATCTACATAGTGCTCAACATGTGGTGGAGAGAGTTGTAGAGCTGCCAACAACCGATTCTGTGGATGAGGAAAAAGCCGTCCAGATATCGGAATACCTTGTAAAGGGGTTCAGGAGAGCGAGCTCGAGTTGAGACATTAGAATGCGAGTTTTGCCGGGGGAAGATATTCTGAAATGAAGGGGCTCCTATTGGCTGGAGGTCACGGTACCAGACTGAGACCACTAACTGCCACGGGCAATAAGCATATGTTGCCGATCGCCAACAAGCCGATGCTTCTTTACGGGCTGGAGCAATTGAGGGATGCCGGAATAGAGGAGTTGGCCATTATACTCGGCCCAATAAAAGAGGGCGTCGCTGAGACGATAGGGGATGGTTCCAGATTTGGCATCAAAGTTACCTACCTAAACCAGCCCGAGCCAAGAGGGCTCGCGCATGCGGTTCAAATATCTGAAGGATTTATGAACGGAGAGCCATTCGTAATGTACCTTGGAGACAACCTGTTGAAGCAGAGAGTCGGAGATTTTGTCAAAATTTTTGAGGACGGTGGTTTCGATTGCGTTGTTGGCGTTTCGACCGTAAAAGACCCCACTAGATTCGCTGTCGCCGAGATGCATGGTGATAGAATAGTCAGGCTCACAGAAAAGCCTAGAGAACCGAAGAGCAACCTTGCAGTGATTGGGGTCTATGTTTTCGGGAGCGCAATCTTCGACGCTGTAAGAAAGATAAAATTGAGCTTGAGGAATGAGCTGGAAATAACGGATGCAATTCAGATGCTTCTTGATGACAGAAAGAAGGTTAAGGCTCAGACTGTATCAGGATGGTGGAAGGATACAGGCAGACCCGAAGATCTTTTGGAGGCAAACCAGCTTGTACTTGAAGACTTGGATTCAAGAATGGAAGGCACCCTGTCAGAAGACACCCAGCTGAGTGGCAGGGTCGCCATAGGGTTAGCCACCCGTGTATCAGGGAGAGTGACCATCAGGGGGCCGGCAATAATAGGCCAAAACTGCAAGATAGGGCCCGATGTCTATATCGGACCTTACACCTCCGTCGGAGACGGATGTACCCTCAAAAATGTTGAAATCCAGAACTCGATCATCATGGGAGAGTGCATGATAGAGACCGGGAAGCGCATAACGGACAGCCTTATAGGAAGTTACTCAATCATAACTAACGGAGAAGCGGCGGTTCCTCAAGGACAGAGGCTGATCATTGGTGAGCGATCTTTTGCCCAAATCTGACCTGCCACGAGGCAAGGAAGCGACTGCGGCCCATTTTCCTGTGACCAAGGTATGCTTCATATCACCTTACCCGCCGCAAAAGGGCGGTATATCAGAATACTCAAAGTCCTTGGCCGAAGAACTCGGAAGACACATGAAGGTGACGGTGTTTGCGCAAAAGATTGAAGCACCGGCGGGTGAGGTGGATTCACCAAATGTCTTTGTGAAAAGAATTTGGAAACCAAATTCAATCCTGGCACCACTGAAGTTGTTCAAGGAGACAATCAAGGAAAGCCCGGATGTCGTCCATCTCCAGTATGAATCATACGGCCTCTACGGAATCTTAGATTTTCTGACAACGCCGATTCTCATTATTTTATTGCGATTCGCTTGCAGGAAGGAAGTTATCACCCTTCATAGTTTCCTCATTCTTCCCTCGGAACGCACCCAGGATAGAGATTACATCACATCTGGGTCATCGGGTAAATTCATCAAATATGCATATCAAGTTCTCAGGACGACGGTCAAGCTTTCGCTTCGCTTCGCGAGTACCATTATCGTCCACTCGGACTTCATCGCCATGAGAATCGCTCAGGCAATCTCCCGTGATTACAGAATAGCGGTCATTCCTATCGGTTCTGCAACTTCTGACAACACATACTCGAAAGAGGAGGCAAGGAGACGCCTTGGATTCATTGCCAGCAAAATGATACTCTTCTTCGGGTTCATCAGTGCCTCAAAGAACATACATGAACTTATAGATGCTTCACAAGAAGTATTGAACAAGGATCCTGATGCATTGGTCGTCATCGCTGGAATCCCTGCCGAGTTCGACCCGAACGGGAGAAGATACCTTGACGACCTCCGGAAGCGTGCAGATTGGACGCGAAGAATAGTATTTGTAGATCGCTTCGTAGATACAAATGAGATGGACTTGCTTTTCGCTGCGGCAGATGTCGTGGTCTTAACGTACTCAATAGTACAAGGCAGTAGCGCGACATTGTCAACTGCTCTCGGTTACGGCGTTCCCGTCATAGTCCCTGAGGGAGGAATCGCGGCAAAGGATGTTGGCTTAAACGAGGTTGGTCTGACCTACAAACGGGGAGATGTCGGTTGCTTGGCAGATAGAATTACCTCGATTCTCTCGAATGAGCAATTAAGGGGAGAACTTGCGGTGAACGCCAAGAGGGCTGCACGAACCAGAAGTTGGAACGTCGTAGCCAGAGAGACAATGCGAGTGTATTGTGCAGAAGACGGCCGCAAGACTGCTTAGGTTGGATTTAGGAGCCATTTATTCATCCTCTACATCATGGAATTCTTTCGCAGACAATTGCGAAATTGAACGCATTGTATAGGAGCATCAACGTTTAGGCTCAAGCTCGGCTGCGATGACTGGATGAGATAAGTGGCACTAAACTAGACTTCGATACACAATCACTGCGAGGGACAAACCACAATGGGACTCTTTGACGGAAGTCGAGATATGCGTCGGTCAAATCATTTATTGTCCAAAAGGTTAGTTGAAGAACTAGAATAATCAGGGGTGAATTATGAAGAATCGACGTGGAGAAAGTCAAGAATCTTGACCGACGACTCCCTTCAGCAGTCCCGAGATGAGTACATGTACAGAGAATCGGAGGAGAACCATAGAGATAAGTCATTCGCCCTGTGAATAATTAGAGAAATCTGGAAAGAGGCGTCTAAGACGTTGCCATACGTGCCAACTGCCTGTTGAGAGGCGGCTTGGAGAGTATCGAGCCCATGGGTTGCGATGAGGTTGTCAGGAGAACCTCTCAGTTCGTGGGGACGAAGTTTAGGAGAAGATGTTTCCCCGCCTAAATAGACAAGCAGTATGTAGGGCGTTTGAATAGACATGTTTGCGAGCCTCTCTCCGCGACTGTGGACTTTCGCAGAGGTCAACATCGGTAAGCGGCGTGCACTATCACGTCTGGCCTAATTTCTTTCATCACTTTGACAATTTCGTTCTGGCTTTGCAAGTTTATCCGAACCCGAGTACCAAAAGAAGGCACATGTTTATTGTATAGCGAATAGATTTCATGAGCTCTGGAAGCCTGTACTACAAATGCTAAGCCTAAAAGACCGCTCGCACCAGTTACAGCAATCTTCATGTGTCTACCACCTTAGCTTCCGAGGTGTCGGATGGAGCATCTTCTCATCGGTCAGAAGCCTCCACCATAGTTCGTTCTTCACGTACCACTTAACAGTCTTCTTTAGTGCTTCGCGAAACGTATGTTTCGGCTTCCAGCCGAGTTCACTCCGTATTTTTGAGCTGTCTAGGCTATACCTCTGGTCGTGGCCGGGCCTATCCTCGACGTATTCGATCAGATTCTTAGGCTTCCGTAAGATGCTTAGTATCTCTGAAACGACTACAATGGTCTCAAGCTCGTTGCCAGAGCTAATGTTATAAACTTCGCCACTTCTGCCGTCACGGATAACTCTGTCAATCGCTGCGCAATGATCCTCGACGTATATCGTCTCTGATGTTTTTCCCAGTGCCATAGACAGGAACCTTCATCTCCAGAGTTGCTCGAATTATCGCCTTCGGTACCAGCTTCTCAGGGAACTGGTAAGGGCCGAAGTTGTTTGTGCACCTGGTAATAAGCGTCTTTAAGCCATATGTCCTGTGGTATGCATGAATGAGCATACTCGCTGCAGCTTTTGATGCTGCATACGGGGATGAAGGACAGAGTCTGTCCTTTTCTTTGAAGGAGCCATCTGCGATATCACCATATTCTTCATCCGTTCCAACCTGAATGAATCTGATTTCTTTCCTTGCCTTCCTCATAGCTTCAAGGATTGAATAGACACCCAGTATGTTGGTGCTGACGAAACTTTTGGGATCTGATATGCTCCTATCTACATGTGTTTCAGCCGCAAAGTTAACTATTGCATCGGTTCCATTGACGAGCGCTCTAGCAGTCTTCTCATTCGCGATGTCACCCTTGATGAAACAATAACGCGTATCATCGTTTAGTACTTGGAGGTTATTGCGATTCGAACCATATGTGAGCTTGTCCACATTTTTGATTTGAATTGATCCCTCTTTAGCAATAAATCTGATGAAGTTACTTCCGATGAAACCAAATCCGCCTGTCACGGCGAAGGGCATGATCAGTTTATTCCCCGCGTGCTCTTAGTAGAGCATTCAGTTGCAGACCGTCATTATAAAGTGAATCTGTCCGGTGCGTCATAAGCTTTGCTGCAGTAAAGGCGTACGGCAGCAAAAAGATACGGTGTCGTTTGCTGAAGACTGAGGTTACTAGCATTATGCCCGTTTCTATGAAACAGTCTATCAATAGCTCAACCCTCAAGAGAAGAGCTGACATACGGCTTCCGTACTTAGACTCGAAGTAGAGACGCCCTTGATATCCCCAAAAAATTGAGCGGTACCCTTTGTGTCCACGGGCTCCTAGATGAATAATTGTTGCATCAGGATAGTAGACAACACGATAACCCATTCGCCGTGCTCTTAAGCACAGGTCAACAACATCCTCCAGAGAGAGAAAGAAACTCGAATCATATCCTCCCAGCTCCAAGAAAAGTTGCCTCCTAATTAGCAAACATGCCCCAGAGACAAAGAGAACATTTTGAGTGCCATTTACGGTTACTCTGCGTCGCTTCTGGGAAACTATAGTCAAAGGGAGCTTGAGCCACCCAGCAGCAGTAATGCGTATCGGAGCCCAAGTCGTAAAGAAACTTGGTTCAACTGAACCGTCACCAGAAAAGATTCTTGGGCCGACAACGCCAACATCTGGGTGCGAATCAAGGTAAGCAGCCAGGAGTCCAATTGAACCCGGTTTGATTTCTGTATCGGGGTTTAATATAAGAATGTATTCTCCTGAGCACGCATTCATTGGTTCATTGTTTGCGCGCGCAAGTCCTACATTGTCTACGTTCAGAATGACCCTTACATTCGATGTTTTTAATCCCCGTAGGATCACACGGAAGTCAACATTAGAAGCATTATCTATTACAAAAATTTCCATTGGAGTTGACTCACGATTTAAGCTATCTAGGCATTGCATGAATTCCTCCTGTGCATTGTACGTGACTATTACCACTGAAACTTTTGGGTGTACGGATGGTGGCAATATCTGATAAATCTAGAAATCCTCCTTTTAAGTACTGTGCTATTTGTGTTGGACAACTATTCTCCCGCGGGGTGTAATCCTTATGAATAGGTTGCATAGCGATACCTTCGCCGCCATTTCTTTGAAGAAAGAGTCAGACCTGTAAGGTTCTCCGTAAGTTTACTATTTTCTCTATAGCTGCAACCCTTGCCATGGCTAGATAATCCTTCCCTGTCGTCTTGTACTCTGCTAATGGGCTATCTCTCAGATGTAATAGCGATACTTGTGGATGCCCAATTCTTGTCATCCTATGTACCCTTTTCAAATGGAACTTCCTAATCAAACTATTTGCTATCCTGTCGCTATGGGCCTCGATTACAATTGGGGTTTCCAACTTCCTATGATAACCAAGCAATAGCTTCTCAGCTCCTTCGATGTCCATCTTCATAAGATCATGCTCTAAAGAGAGATGATTTAGTTTAAAGAAATCGTTCATCATGACGACATTAAGGCCATTCTTTTCGACGTTTTTTCAGTATCAAAAAGGCAGAAGGAGCTGGCTCTATTGATATTACATTCTCAGCACCAATCGCCAAATAAAATGCAGCGGTTTTACCGCAACCTGCTCCAATGTCAAGAACAGTAAGACCAGCAGGGTCGACAGGAAGGTAGAATTGCTCCCAAATTTCTAGCTCCCGCGAAACAAGGTCACTATACTCCTTGGGAAGTTCTATCTCATGCCCATAGAGTTTTATTAGGCGACTAACAACCGTGAAGAACTACGACCTTCGCCGTGACAAAATATTAAGTATTATTTTAATTGTTCCCAATCCTGTAATACTCCAATCGAATTGTTCAGCTGTTTTCTTGCAATTTTGCGATAACTGCGCCAATAATGCCCTATCTTGGTAAAGTCGTCTTATGTAGTGTGACCATAGATGGTCCC
>Ga0194128_10000096_pt1 | contig 146733 bp, 117 predicted proteins | sample TA2KigCa65mmetaG_FD_148650 | JGI IMG/M metagenome (GOLD analysis project Ga0194128, IMG submission 148650) | Freshwater microbial communities from Lake Tanganyika, Tanzania - TA2015037 Kigoma Deep Cast 65m | ecosystem: Environmental > Aquatic > Freshwater > Lake | place: Tanzania: Lake...
TATCGCCCAGTCCCAGTGGAAACTCATGCGCATCGCAAAAATGGAAACGCGCCTCTTCCTGCCCAGCAAAGACTTGGTCGCCCTCCTCCCGCCCGGCACCGATCCCATCAACATCTCTGCCCACATCTTCTATCAGGACGCCGACGCCGCACAGTCCATCCTCAAACTCTCCCGTTACGAGTCGGCCGCCCGCCGCGCCTACAACCAGTCCCTGAAACAGCTCTTGCAGCTCCAGGCCCTGCGCCGCAAGCTCGCCCAAACTCCCGCTCCTCAACCGGATACGCGGAATTGCAAAACAAACCCAATTCCGCCCCCCGAAAGCCCGGAAATCCAGGAATCACTCACCGAATTCCTCCCCCACGGCACGCTCCCGTGGCCCGAAAAGCTCTTCCCAGCCCAAAACCCGCTCCGAAGCTGACTTTTCACGAACGAACCCGGCACTCTCTACCCCCGACGTGTATCTACTGACGCGGCAGGCTCCGCTTCCTCGTCTCCAGCTCCACTTCTTCTGCATCCTCGAGCGCCGCAAAAAAGTCGAACCCGGTCAGCTCCTCCACTTCCCGTACCGTTACCGTGTACTTTGCGGTTCGCATCAAAGCAGATCACAAAGTACTCGTGATCCCACTCCTGCCCCGGACACGCCGGCATCCCAAACCGCCCTGTCTGCGCCACGGCCGGCAGCAGCAGGATCGAGAATACGGTAACCAGTCTCACACTCTCTGTATCGGATGAATTAAAACATTTCTTTATAGAAATGTTTTATTAAGTCCGCACCGTTGCTGTATCGCTTTACCCCTCGTTTCTATTCCCCGCCCCTACCCGTCCACCGCTTCAGCCGCCGCTGGTACGTCTGTGACCTTCCCACGTCCCGCAGGATCTGCCCCTTCAGCGCCTGCGCATCGGGGAACTTCCGCTCCGCCCGCAGCCGGTGCAGGAACTCCACCCGGATCCGCTCCGGCGATGGCTCCTCGAACCCCTCCAATAGGAACGTCTCGATGTTGATCTGCTCATCCCCGCCGAACGTCGGCCGGAACCCCACGTTCGTCACCGACTTCCAATTCCGCCCCCTCGCCGCATCATGCGTCCGCGTCACGTAAACCCCGCGCGCCGGCAGCACCTCCGCCGCCGGATTCAGATTCAGCGTCGGCACCGTCTGCTTGGACCCCACTCCGTGCCCTCCCACCACCGGCCCCTCCACAGAGTAGTGACGGCCCAGGAACCGCGCCGCCAGCGCCATTTGTCCCGCCTGCACCAGCCGCCGCACTTCGGTGCTCGATACCATCCGCCCCCGCAGCGTCACCGGGCCCGCGATCTCCACCTCAAAGCCGTGCTTCGAGCCCAGCTGCCGCAGCAACGCCGTGTCCCCCGCCTGCCGGTTCCCGAACCGGAAGTTCTCACCCACCAGCACGCCCTTGGCTCCCGCCCCTTCTACGAGCACACGCTCCACGAACTCCCCCGGCGATTGCAGCGAGAACTCGCGGTCGAACTCCAGAACCAGCGCCTGCTCAATCCCGTGCCCGGCCATCCGTTCCATCCGCTGCCCGATCGTCGAGATCAGCTTCGGCGCGCGGTCCGGCGCCACCACGCACGCCGGGTGCGGATCAAACGTGATGATCGATGCCTTCACCTTCAACCGCCGGCTCATCTCCACCAGCCGCTTCAGCAGGTGCTGATGTCCCAGGTGAACTCCGTCGAAGTTCCCCATCGTCACCGCGCTCGGGCCAAACGCGCCCGCCGCTTCCCGCAGCCCACGGTACACACGCATCTCAGCCGTCCACCGTGATTTCCAGACCGTCGTAGGCCAGCCGCACATGCTCCGGCAGCCGGTTCTCGGTCTCCTCGTGCGCCAGGTCGTGACAGACGTGTGTGAAGTAGGCGCGCCGCGGCCCCAGCCGCTCCACATGCTTCAAGCTCCGCTCCACCGTCGAGTGCGTCGGATGCGGCTTGTGCCTCAGCGCGTCCAGAAACAGCACATCCAACCCCTCCAGCATCCCCATCGATTGCTCCGGAATCTCGCTATGGTCGGTCAAGTACGCGAAGCCTGGAAACCGGAACCCGTAGATCTCATCCCGCCCATGCAGCAGCGGCACCGGATGCACCTCCGTCCCGAATAGCTCAAACGGTCCCGAGTTCAAAACCTTCGGTTGCAGCCGCGGTATGTTCGTCTGCCCAGTGCTCTCCGAGAACGCGTAGCGGAAGCAGGTGAGTACCGCCTCCACCGTCCGCTCCGATCCGTAGATCGGTATCGGCTCCTTCTGCCGGAAGTTGAACGGCCGAACGTCGTCCAGCCCCATGATGTGATCGGCGTGCCAGTGCGTGAACAGAATCGCGTCCACCCTCTCGATCCGCGCCCGCAGCGCCTGCTGCCGGAAGTCCGGCGTCGTGTCGATCAGTATGCTCTTGCCGCCATACCTCACCAGCACCGACGGCCGCAGCCGGTTGTCCCGCGGATCCGTCGACGTACAGACCTTGCAGTGGCACCCGATCGTCGGCACCCCGACACTGGTGCCGGAGCCGAGCACGGTGATCTGCAAGCTCTCCGCCATTCAGGACTGCTTGTCCGATACCTGCACAAACCGGAACCGCAGCTCCGTTACCGAGTTCTCCAGGTGCCGCTGCTCTTCCAGCGACAGGTTCCCCTTCGTCTTCTCCGCCAGCATCGCCAGCATGTCGATCGAGTGGCGCGCCAGCGGAAGATTGGCCTCGGGCTCCTTGCCGTCTTCCTCCGCCGGATACATGCCCAGGTGAAACTCCGCCTGCGCCCGCAAACTCGCTACCAGCAGGCCGAAACTCGCCGGAGGAAGGGGAAAATCCTGCTCATTCTCGCTCATCGATCCACCATTGTAACTCGCCGGGCGCGGCGCCTTCGAATGCTACAGTGAAGGTTCATGGACGGTGTTTTCGTTATCGACAAGCCCTCTGGCTGGACCTCCCACGACGTCGTCGGCAAGATGCGCCGCATCGCCAACACCCGCCGCGTCGGCCACCTCGGCACGCTCGATCCGATGGCCACCGGCGTGCTCCCCTTGGTCGTCAACCGCGCCACCCGCCTCAGCCAGTTCTACGCCAAAAGCGAGAAGGTCTACGACGCCGTCATCCGCTTCGGCGCTCAGACCGACACCTACGACATCCAGGGCAAGATGCTCGGCGAAGAGGTCCCTTACACCGTGACGCCGGAGCAGATGGAGCACATGATGGCGCCCCTGCGCGGCAAGATCCAGCAGAAGCCGCCGCCCATCTCCGCCAAGAAGATCGGCGGCACGCCCGCCTATAAGCTCGCCCGTAAGAACATTCCGGTCGACCTCGCGCCCGTCGAGGTCACCATCCATTCCATGGAACTGATCGGCTGCGACGGTCCGGAGGCGCGCATCAAAGTCCATTGCTCCGCCGGCACCTACCTCCGCAGCATCGCCCATGAACTCGGCCTCGCCGCCGGCTGTGGCGCTTATCTGAAATCGCTCGTCCGCCTCGTCTCGGGCGACTTCACGATCGACCAGGCCCACACGATCGAGGCCCTTGCCAAGCTCGCCGCGGAAGGACGCCTTGAGGAAGCCATAGTTCCCGCCGCGCGCCTGCTTCCCGAGTTTCCCGCCGAGGTCGTCGATGAGATCACCGCCGGCCAGATCCGCCAGGGCCGCGACTTCCGCACCAGCCCCTTCCGCGTACGCAAGGACGCGCGCTACGTTAAGGCTCTGACACAGGATGGCGCTCTGCTCGCTATTGGCGAAGCCAAGCTCCCCAACGTCTACCACCCGATCATGGTGCTGTAGTCTTCATCACCAGCAACGTCACATCCTCGGCCAGCCAGCAGCAGCGCCGGGCAGTGGCCCGCATTCACCGCCTTCAGCTTCTTCCGCGCATGCAGGCGGTGAGCTGCCAGCGTAGCTGGCCCCAGATGCGCCGGATGAAGGAAGTTTCCGCCATCGGACTCCCTATCGTACGTGGGAAGATAGAAGCACGGGATGCGGAATCTGCTCGCCTTCGCGGTTCTCCTGTCGGCGGTCCCTGCCGCCGCGGCCCGTTTCCAGATCATCAACCACTACGGCGATGTCGCCATCCAAGTGACCGGCGGCGATCATATGTTGATCGGCAAAAGCAGCCCGGTAAGGCCGATTCAAACGGAAGATGTCGTGCTTCGCGAGCAGGGCGGAGTGACGGTAGTGGAGGCCAAACCCGCCGATGGCGCGGTGGTGCATCTCAAGGTGAACCTCCCGTTCCATTCCGACGTCTATGTAAGAACCACGAGCGGCTCCGTTGCCCTGAGCGGACTGTTGCGGCGCGCGGTCGTGAAGACCGATACCGGCGCGGTGGCTTTGGAGGCGCCGTGGTCGATGACGCGGCTCCGAGTGCAGTCGCAGCAGGAACCCGGCAAGACGAGGCTGCCTGCCGGCTTTCGCTTCTCCCGCTCCAAAGAGAGGGATGGCTGGCGTCTGCGCGACCGCATAGATGAGGACCGCGTCTACTATGGCGCGATCGTGGTGGAGGCCGAAGCGCCGCAAGCGCTCGAACTCGCCGACCTGCCGCCGCCTCCCGATGCACCGGTCAAGATGCCGTGGCAGGCTCCGCTCGTGTTGGAGCAGTTGCGGGGCAGACCGCCTGCTCCACGTGCCGAGGCGCCTCGTCCCGGCCGCGAAACCGATACCGGTTCCGACGGCATTGTCTTCTCCACCGAGGTGCGCGTGGTCAACCTGACCGTGGCGGTGAACGATGCCGAAGGCCGCCCGGTGCTCGATCTCGAGCGCGGCGATTTCCTGGTGCTGGAGGACGGCGTGCCGCAGCAGGTCAGCGCCGCCGGTTCCCACGATGTCCCCTTCAACCTCGCATTGCTCATGGACCTAAGCGGCAGCACGCAGCGTGACCGAGACGCCATGAAGGAGGCCGCGCGCAGGTTCATCGGGATCACACGGCCTCAGGACAAGGTGGCCTTGTACGCACTGGCGAGCGACTGGTTCCAGGTGGTGGAGCGTCTGGCGGCGGACCGCCAGAAGCTCCTCAAGATCATCAATGGCATCCCGCCTCTATCGGGCGGTTCGCCGATTTACGACACCATCGTGCTCAGTTACGCCGAGGAGTTCTGGGCTCGCCCATCGGAGCGCAACGCTCTCATCGTCATCAGCGACGGCATCGATAACCAGATTCAAGGACTAAGAACTCCCTCCGAGACTTCCTTTAAAAAGCTCCGGCAGGCCGCCGAAGGTTTCCATGCGCTGATTTACCCGATCTTTCTTGATCCCTTCGACAAGCTGCCGCCGCCCGGTTGGTCCAGGAAGGCGAAAACGCAAATGGAGGAGCTGGCCGCGGCCACCGGCGGCCGCCTGTTTGCCGCGCATTCCCTCCAAGACCTGGAGCCGGTCTATGCGCAAGTGGCCGAGGAGTTGCGCAGCGTCTATAGCGTCGCTTACTCTCCGAACAACCAGGACTTCAACGGAGCCTGGCGGCGTATCGAGGTCCGTGTGAACCGGCCTGGAGTGAAGGTGCGAACGCGCCAAGGTTACTTCGCACACTAGCCGGAGCCAGTGGTATCCTGCGAGACTGTGCCGCAGTTAACCGTATTGCAGTGGGTGTTGGCCGTGGTGTGCGCGTTCTCGGTGGGAGTAGCCAAGACCGGGATGCCGGGGCTGGGGATTTTCGTGGTTCCGACGATGGTGTTGATCGTGGGAGACGCGCGCCAGTCGGCCGGCTGGCTGCTGCCGGTTATGTGCACCGCGGACGTGGTTGCGATCTACTTCTGGAGACGTCATGCGGCGGCGGGGCGGCTGTTTTCCCTGACGCCATGGGTGGTGGTGGGCATGGTGATGGGAGCATTCGCGCTGAGCTGGGAGGACCGCGTCTTGCGGCCCGTTGTGGGTGCGATCGTGCTGGTGATGCTGGCGATCTTTCTCTACCGGAGGTTCCGGCCGTCGCTGTCGCCTTCCTCGGGCGCGTTGCCTTATGGGGTGATGGCGGGCTTTGCGACAACTGTGGCGAACGCAGCCGGTCCGGTGATGAACCTGTACCTGCTGAGCAAGCGGCTTCCGAAGGAGGAGTTCATCGCAACGGGCGCATGGTTTTTCTTCATCATCAATCTGACGAAGGTTCCGATTTACTTATGGCACGGGCTGATCACGCCCGTGTCGCTGCGATTTGACGCGGCCATGGCGCCGGCGGTGCTGGCCGGGGCGATCATGGGGCGATGGCTGGTGGAACATATCCCGCTACGGGTGTTTGAAGGGGCCGTCGTTGCGCTGACGGCGATCTCGACTTTGATGCTGTTCCGATAGGAGGGGACATGGATCGAAGAGATTGGATGCCGCAGGTGCCGTGCGGGTTCCTGAAGGGAATGGCGGTGGGCTTAAGTTTTCTCGGCCGGCTATATGATGAGGGCGCTCCACTGCGGGTGGCGCTGGCCTATGAGCAAGCGACGGATTGGCACAAGAAACACCCGCCGCTCAGTTGAGCGGGAGGTACTTGATGCAGACGGGCGCGCCGATTTCGATGTTCTGACCGGTGGGGGTGAGCCGGCCGGTGGCGGCGTCGATTTTGAAGACAACCATGTTGTCGGTGTTCTGATTGCCGGCGATGAGGAAAGAGCCGCTCGGGTCCATGTTGAAGTTGCGCGGGATCTCGCCTTGCGTCGAGGCATGCTGCACCGGGGTGAGTGTGCCCTTGGCGGAATCGATCGCAAAGACGGCGATCGAGTTGTGGCCGCGGTTGGAGCCGTAAAGGAACTTGCCGGAAGGATGGACGAGCACCTCGGCGGTGGAGTTGTTGGCGGTGAAATCGGCGGGCAGCGAGGTGATGGTCTGCAATTCCGCGAACGAGCCGGCCTTGGCGTTGTAGGAGAAGGCGGTGACCGTGGATTGCATTTCATTGATCACGTAGGCGAATCGCCCGCCGGGGTGGAAGGAGAAGTGGCGCGGGCCGGCGCCGGGCTTTACCTTGGCGTAGGGCGGATCGTTGGGTGCGAGCGTGCCTTTGGCGGGATCGAATTTGTAGACGAGGATCTGGTCAAGGCCGAGATCGGCGACGACAGCGAAGCGGTTGTCGGCGGATAGATTGACCGAGTGGGCGTGCGGTCCCTGCTGGCGTTTGGGATCCACGCTGGAGCCGGCGTGCTGCATAACCGAGGAATGCTCCTTGAGGCTTCCGTCGTTGTTGATGGGAAGCACGGCGGCGCTGCCGCTGCCGTAGTTGGCGGCCAGCAGGTTCTTGCCGGTCTTGTCGACGTTGAGATGGCAGGGGCCTGTTCCGCCGGAGCCAACCGTATTCAGCAACGTGAGTTTGCCGGTGGACTTGTCAATGGAGTAGGCGTTGATGGCTCCGGACTTCTGCTCGCTCACCGAGTAAAGAAAGCGCTGGTTGGGATGGATGGCAAGGAAGGAGGGGTTGGCGGTTTCCGCCGCCAGACCGAGCGGGGTGAGCTTGCCGGCGGAGTCCATGCGGAAGGCGTAGATGCCTTGGCTCTTGCCGCGCGTGTAGGTGCCGACGTAGACGAGGTAATCTTTGGCGGGAAGAGAGGAGGCGAGGAAGGCGAGGGCGAGCGCGGAGGCGGCCAGGTTGCGGAGTGATCTCATACGTATCATCTAATCGCAGGTTGTGAGGCTCACGCAAGCGGACTACTGGGGTGTGGCGCGGAAGAGAGTCATTTCGCCGGTGGAAAGGTTCATGGAGGAGAAGAAGACAGCTCCATCGGCGAAGCTGACGTCCTGCACGTCACCCAGCCATTGGCCGTTGAAGATGCGCTGGCCGGAACGTATGGCGACCAGATCGCGGCCGTCGGTGCGGCGAAGCAGGGCGGTGGGGCCGCCGTCACGCAGGTCGGCGAGAAAGGCGATGTCGCCGGTGGCCGACACCTTGAACTGGCCGCCGAAATGAAACCACTGCACGGTTCCGCCGAAGGAGAGCCGGTCGCCGTGGGAGAGCACGGGTTGCCAGCGCGGGCCGTCGTGGACGGAGAACTGCTCGAAGCCGTCATATTGCAGCGACACGTAGAAGCGATTGCCGGAAGCCTGGAGATAGCGGAACCAGTTCAATCGCCTGCCGCCGGGGCCGGCTTCGCCGATTTCGGCGATCTTGCGGGTGACGCCGTTGTCCCACAGATAAATGCCATTGCCGGTGGGGCTGCCCGCGACGTAGGCAACGCGGCCTGTTTCATCGATGGCCACCTCGTTCGGCCAGAACAACACAGGGCTGGGCGTCATGACGACGCGGGGAGCGCCGCCGGATTCCGGGTAAAGCAGCAGGGCGTCCTGGTTGTTGTGATGCGCCAGCGCGGCGACCTGGCCGCGGTTGTTGAGCGCCACTCTTCCGCGGATCTCGCCCTCGGCGAATTGGCGAAGCTGGCCTCCGGAGAAAACGTAAAGCCGGGAGCCCAGCGTGGTATGGACGGTGATGACGGCGTTTCCGTTGGAAGAGGTGGCCATGTCGCCGATGGAATCAACCAGCCCGCCGCCGGGCAGCACGCCGCCGGGGGGAAGAATGACCGAGATGGAGTTACGATCGGCTCGAAGCAGAAGTCCGCCCGGGGTGCGGAGAAGGCGCGTATTGGCATCTCCCGCGTTGCCCAGGTTGCGTATGTCGAACTGGTAGCGGCCCGAGGATTTGACCGTCTGTCCGGCGTCGACGACAGTAGAGGTGCCGGAGGAGGAGAGGCGGCTAAGACGAGAGGCGACACCTTGCCCGGCCGCGAGCAGAAGCGTCGAGCCGTCGGCGGCGAGGAGAGCATCGCGAATGCCGGGAGTATCGCGATGCCAGGCAACGGTTTCCAGTCCCGCGGCATGGAGCCGGAAGAGGCCTGTTCCCTGATCCGTGTTCGCGCTGAACAGGATCTCCTGACCGCGCACGCTGTGCAGCTGATTGGGTCCGTGGATCTGAATGCCGCTGAGCAAGCCGCCTTGCATGACGCTGGACCAGGCTCCGCCACTGTAGCGGGCGATCATGCTGAAGTTGATACCCCAGACGTGGAGGTAAATGTCCCCGGAGGCGTTCACCAGCGGCTCACCCATGCCGTTGACACGGTTGCCGAGGAGCGTGTCGCCGCGGGCCAGGAGCCTCCGGAACTCGCGCCCGTCGTATTGGAACAGGGCTTGTTCGGAGTTATTCGATGCGGCAAGAATCACTTGTCCGGAGCCGTGGAGGGAGGCGGACATGCCGTCGGGGATTCCGAATCCAGGGAGCCTGGAAGTATCGATCCGCTCGATCCGACCGTCGGTGTGGCGCAGGAAGAGTTGCGCCCTTGCATTGTCGCGGCCAGTGAAAACGAAGCGTCCGTCGGCGCCAATGGCCTCCGAGGAGAGGCCAAGACAACAGTGCCCGTCGGGTTGCGGGATGGTTTCGGGAGCGCCGGAGGCCGGGTAACGGGCGAGGATCTGCCAGGGCCATTGGTTGAGTTGCAGCAACACGAGAATATCGCCGCGCTCATTGGTCGCGAGGTTTTGAATCGACTGGACGAGGGCGCCGGCGGCCACATCGCCGGAGGCAACGACGGAACGAAACTGGCCGCCGTCGTAAACAAGGACCGCGGCGCTACCATCGGAGAGCACGGACAGCAGGACATGGCGCGAGCCGGCGGGTCTGACGCGGTCCATGCGCAGGAGGCGCACGGGAGAAACGTCTAGGCCAACGGAGGGAAAGGCCTCGATGCGGAAATCGGGCCTGGGGCGGACGAGGATAGCGGCCTGCGCGGAGTAAGCGGGCCCAGCGCCAGGGCTTTCGATGCTGGCTTGAAGGGAAGTGGTTCCGGCGGCGACGCCGCGGACCAGACCTGATGAGTCGACGGCGGCGACGGAAGTGTGACCCGTAGTCCAGCGGAAGGCGATGCCGGCGATGGCGCGGCCTGCGGCGTCGAGAGCGCGAGCCGTGGCGGGCGCAGACTGGCCTGCCTCCAACTCCACGCGAGCGGGTTCGATCAGGATGCGCGCGGGCTGCACCCAGACGGTGAATTGAGCGGCGGTGTCACCGGCGGCGGCCTCGATTTCGGCGCGGCCGAGCATCAGGCCACGGATGAGGCCGCTTTCATCCACCATTGCCACGGCGGGATTAGAAGTGCGCCACAGTGGCGTGACCGAAGACAGGCTCTCGCCGAAGGGTCCATACGCGCGAGCCTGCAATTGCAGTGTGCCGGCGCTGAGGAGCCAGTTTCGCGGGGCGGCGATTTCGAGCCAGGCAGGGGAGGATTGCGCGGCCAATGAGCAGGTCAGGGCCAGAAGCAGGCAGGCGCTAGTTGAGCGGTTCGGCGACATAGAGGCCGTACCTCCCCATGACATCGGTGGCGCCGAAGAAAATGCGGCCGTCCTCCCGGAGTTGCACCTCCCAGAAACTGACGAGCAGGTCGCCCTCCTCGGTTTGGGCGAAGGGCAGATGGATGGAACGGAAGGCGCCGCCGGTGTTGAACTCCAGGGAAGACCCGCCGCCGAAGTTGCGGTTACTGGCGACGGCGGTGTCGCCGCGGAGGTTGGCGTCAAACCTGGACAGGTTTTGGAACTGGCCGCCATCAGGGAAATTGGCGCCTTCGGTAAGCGCAGGTCTCAAGGCGGCGCCGTCGTAGTCGGCGAGCTGGCCGGCGATATTGAGATAGAAACGATCGCCACGGGCGATGATGAAGTTGATGTTTCCCAATTGCCTGCCGGCGAACATGCGGTCGGCACGGGAGAGCAGGGTTTGCCACCTGCCGCCCTGCCAGGCGAGCAGGGCAGAGAAGGGACCTTGATGAGAAACGGTGGCGAGGATGCGGCCATTGGAGTCCAACGCGAGCTCGTTCCATCTGTCGATAGGCGCCCCGATATCCTGACCGGCGCGCCATAGCAAGGTGAACCTGCCGCTGTCCCACAAGTAGAGCCGCTGGGGATTGCCGCTGAACGGGGTGACAAAGACAACCGCGCCGCTGTCATTGACGGCGAGCAACTGGAGTTGGTTCAGTACCACGCCCGGCTCGATTTCGGCGTGCTGCACGATGATCCGTTCCAGTTGACCGGCTCTGAAGCGGACGATGCCGTTACCGTTGTCGAAAAAGAGATCGCCGGCGGAGTTGCCGAAGGCGCTGCCCGGGCCGAGGAAGCCGGTGGCGGGGAGGGTGTCTCCGTGAAGCAGCCGTGGAGTCAACAGGCCGGTATCCAGTTCAAAGATGCTGGAAGGGTTGCCGAGCCGTAGGAGAACCGGACCGGCGCGCAGTCCCGGGATGAGGGTTCCGGAAAAAGGCAGGTTGAGGTTGGCATCGGTCTGAACGGGGAGGCCGGCCTGGGCGAGCAGGCTGCCTCGGCCGGCGGTTCTGAACAAGACGAAGCGGTTCTCGGCGGTCTCTGCGTGAACGATGGCGTCGCCCGAGGAGGTCCAACGGGCGCTGTAGATCTGGGTGAGGGGCTCCCCGTTGGGGGCGATGGCGCCTAGAGAAACGAGCGAGGCGTGCTGCGAGCCTGGCTGCCAGCGATAGAGGCCGAAGCCAGCCTGGCCCTGGCCTGTGAAGAGCACGGCGGAGCGGTCCACCGATTGGATGTTCACACAGCAGCCCGGAACGGGGCTGGCGGCGAGGGAACCTGCAATCCGTAGTATCTGCGTGGCGCCGGAGGCGAGGTTGGCTAGTGCCGCGGCCTCGCCTGTGGAGGCGACGGCGAGATTGTGGACGCGGACGACGCGGGAACCGGCGAAGGAATCGCCCGGTGCGAGGATTTTTTCCGGAGCCTCGCCCCGCCAGCGGAAGAGGGAAGTTTCATTCGAAGAGGGCGAAGGGCGAGAGATGAAGAAGACGTCGCCGTTGTCGGCATGGCCGAATTCGGAGATGTCGGCGGAGGAAACAAGCTCGATCCTGGTTCCCCCAAGGAGGCGGAAAAGGCCAGGCTGGTTAACGGAACTGCCTGGAGGCCGGTGGCTGGCCTCCAATAGCAGATCACGGTGAATGTTGAGCGAGTTTCTAGAGAGGCGGGAGGGGGAGAAGCCGGCAAAGCCGCCTGTTTGGGCGCCGGACACGAGCAGGGTCTGGCGGCGGCCGGCGGAGAAAAGAACCAGCAATGACGGCGAGGTGAATGTGTTGCAGATCCCAGCGACGTCGGCCCGGGCGTTGATGGCCAACTGGCAATCGGAAAAGTTCTCTCCCGCCGCGGCAGGCTGGAGGCTGCCGTCGTGAATCATGACCGAATCGGCAAGCCCGTCAAGGCTCGCGACAAAGGCGGCGTGGCCGCTTTCGTTGAGCGCGACGTTTCTTGCATTGCGGAGCTGGAACTGATGGCGGACGTCGGCGGAGGAGAGCAGGCGGCGGACGCGGAATTGCCTGGCGGCGCGGATGTTGACCGTGGCGGAGCCCCAGATCTGTTCAATGCGGCCTGGGGCGAAGGGGTAGTTGAACTGGGCGCGCACGGAGACGCGGGCCGTGCCGCGGGTTTCGAGCATACCATCGCGCGAGATAATGGCGGCATTGATCTGGCCGGCGTTTGCGCCGAGCACCTGCCAGGTGAAGGCGACGTTGGGAATCGGCTCACCGTTGATGTTGAGAGCGCGTGCGGTGAACTGCTGGGAGTCGCCGACTGTCATCTCACGGTCCGGAGGGTCGACTTCAATGCGAAGGGGGATCATTTGCAGTTCGATGGCGCCGCGGACGTTGCCGGACTGGGCAGCGATTTGAGCAAAGCCCAGATCGGAGGCGGTGACCATACCGGAGGAGTCGACCGAGGCGACGCGGGCGTTGGTGGAGCTCCAGGTGAGGGGCACGTTCGGCATGAGGTCACCGTTGGCGTTGCGCGCGGTGGCGCGGAACTGGAGACGTTCGCCGACGATGATGCGTGAGACGGCGGCTTCCACGTGAATGCGCGCGGGTTGCTGGGCGAGCGCGGCCACCGGCAGGAGCAAGGCGAATGGGAGACCTCTCATCCGAACACTTCCTGAACGGGCACGTAGTCGCCGCGGGAGGCATGCGGGACGTACTCGAACAGACGGCCGGTGGGAGTGTCGGTGATGCGTTTGGTCCAATTGATGCCGAGGGCGGAGTAAATGGTGGCGACGATATCTTCCGGGTAGATGGAGCGCTGCTTGTGCCATCCGGGTTCGATGACGCGTTCGCCGTTGGCGTCGGTGGCTCCGATGACGCGGCCTCCCCGGACGCCGCCGCCGAGCATGGCGACGCTCATGGCGCTGCGGTGATGATCGCGGCCGCCGCGGGTGTTGAGGGGACCGGGGGTGCGGCCGAACTCGCCCATCATGACGATGAGGGTTTCCGAGAGGTGGCCGGAGTCGGTGAGGTCTCGGATCAGCGGGCCAACGCCAGAATCAAGAATGTTGCACAGGGTATAGAAATTGTTGGGGTAGCGCGTGTCGAACATGCTCTGGTGCGTGTCCCAGCCGCCGTTGAAGATGTTGATATAGGCGACGCCGCTGCGGGCGCGGACTGCGTTGCGGGCGATGATGCAGGCGCGGCCGAAGTTGGTATTGCCGTAGCGCTCGTTGTCCTCGTTCGAGAAACGGAAGACGTTGGCGACGGCCTCGTCGTACATGAGCTGGCGTGCGGCTTCGTAGTAGGCGCCCTGCGTGGCGACCAGCGGATCGAAGGGAGCCGAGAGAAGCGGGGCTTCCAGTTCACGCAGCATCTTGTACTTCTCTTCGAAGCGGGTCTGGCTGCGGTTGCCGTAGAAGTTGTGCTGGATGGTGGAGAAGCCGCCGGGATTGGCGGGGGCTTCGAGCGGCTCAAAGCGGCCGCCGAGGAAAGTGGCTCCCTGCCCGCTGCGGCCGTTGAGAGTAAGGAAGGGAGGAAGGCGGGCGTCGCGGGCAAGCTCGAGAGCGGTGACGGCGCCGATGTGCGGGGTTTCCGCGAGGAAAGCGGGGTTGGCCGGGTGGGCGGTTTGCAGGTAGAACTGGCCGCGGGTGTGTTCGGCCTCCCAGCTGGAGACGGAACGGAGCAGGCAGAGATCAGAAGTGAAGCCGGAGAGCTGAGGAAAGAAGGTGCGGCTGAGGACGATGGGGCCGTGCTGCTCCAGGGCGACATCGGGTGCATTCCACTCGGCGTCCTTGACGTCGAAGGTGTCGAGATGGCTGGGGGCGCCATCCATATTGATAAAGATGCAGACCCTGGCAGTGGACCGTGGAGTGACGGGAATGGAAGTCTCTTGAGCGCGGCCGCGCTCGACCACGGAGGCCAAAGCACTGAAGGCGCTCATGGCCTGGAGCCATTCGCGACGGGTGAGGTTGGGGAAAGTTCGGTAGCGCATGGGTGCCTCAGTGATTGAAGAGGAATTCGGCGCGGTTGAGCAGAGCCCAGGCGATGTCGCTGAGCCAGAATTCACGTCGCTCGGCGGGGTTGGCGGAGGGGCTGCGATTTTGGCGGAGAGTTTCCCTTTCCAGGGAAGTAGGAGGGCGGCCGAGGGTGGCGAGGAAGAGTTCGGTGACGGCTTCGTCGTCGGAGAAAGTGGAGGCAAGAAGACGGCTAACGCGGGTGGGGCGGCTGAAGAGGGTGCGTTCGACGACGGTGAAATCGTTCATCAGGAAGAGGACCTGGACGGTGCTGCCTTCGGCGGTGGTGGGCAGCTGCCACCAATCGCCGCGGCCGAAGCGGGTGAGGAAGGTGCGGATCGAAAACGAGGTGCGGGGCTCGGTGGGGTCTGGCAGATCGACAGCGCGCTCGATGGGGTTGTCAAAGCCGATGACGGACATGGGCGCCTCGGTGCCGGTGGCGGCGGCCATAGCGTCGTAAATCTCCTCGGCGGAGAGGCGGCGGGGGAAATGCTTGGCGAAGTAGCGGGAATACTCGGGACGCCACTGGCCTTCGTACTTGCTGGAGAGCTGATAGGCGCTGGATTCGACGATCAAGCGGATGACGGGGCGGAGGCGGTAGCCGTTGTTGATAAAGAAGTCGGCGAGGGCCTCGAGCAGCTCGGGATGAGTGGGCTGCAGGGTCCAGGGCGCCGGAGGGGGACGCTGCGGATTGATGCGGGCGAGGTCCCAGGCGTTGGCCGGATTGACGATGCCGGTGCGGAAGAAGTGTTCCCAGAGATAGTTGACGGCGGCGCGGGCGAATTGGCGGTCGGCGGTGATGATGCGGGCGAGCTCGCGGCGCCATTCGCCGCTGGCCGGCTGCTCTTCGGTGAACAGGTAGGAGGGCTCATAGGCGCCGGCGCGAGGAGGGCGGGCGCCGGGATTGTTGGGGTTGACCTGGCCGTGGTAGACGCCGGAGGGAAGGTCGGTGATGACACCTTTTCGCTGCTGGCCGAAGGCGTCGACGCCGACTTCCTGGATGACCATGCGGGAGAAGAAGGCGGACTGGCGCATGAAGTCCGTTCGGCGCTTGGAGGTGAGATAGAGGTTGATGTCGTCGAGGAAGCGGCGCCCATCGTGGCAGCTTACGCACTGGGTTTGGACGCCGAGGAACTGGCTGGTGACGGCGTTGGTGAGGGTGTCCCAGGTGTCTTGAATGGGGTCACCTTGTTGGATGCCGCGCATGATGAAGTTGGGCGGAGCGAAGCGGTGGGTGTCGCCGGAGGCGGCAATGAGCTCGCGGGCGAACTGGTCATAAGGGCGGTCGCGCTGGATGAAATCGCGGAGGTAGTTGTGGAAGAGGTTGCGGCCGTCGATCCCGATGAGGTTGTAGTAGCCGCTGGTGACCTGGAAGCGGTTGGAGAAGTAGAGGGTCCAGTAGCCGGTGTAGGCGGGGGAGCCGAGGAGGGAATCGATGAGTTGAAGGCGCTTGGAGCCGTCCTGGGAGGCGGTGAACTCGCGGACCTGATCCGGGGAAGGGATGCGGCCGGTAAGGTCGAGCATGAGGCGGCGGAGGAACTCGGTGTCGGAGCTGAGGGGAGCGGGCTGGATGCCGGCGGCGGCCATCTTGGAGAAGATGTGGTCGTCGATGAAGTTGGCGCTGGGGATGGCGGGAGGGCGAGGGGTGCTGCTGTGAGTGGCGGCGAAGCGGGCGAATTCCTTTTCCTGCGTGCGGGCCGATTCCCAGCGGAGGCGGGTGGGAGTGGGGTAGAGGGGGCAGGATGCGCGGAGGGCGGGCAGGCAAATAGCGAATAGGAATAGCCGGAGTGCCCAGCTTCTGGCCATATCTGAGATGTCCTTAGGGAGAATCATATGGCCGGGAGGAGCGGAAGGCAAGCGGCAAAGAGCGGCATGGCTGGGGTGGCCAAATTAAGTTTTTTGAAGGAGGCTGCAGAATTTCGGAGCCGGCTTGATTTCGGTGAGGGAAGCGATATACTGCGGCAGAACAGCCCAGAGGGCACCATGAAAAAACTACTGTTTGGAATATTGACATTAAGCATGTGGGCGGTTTGCGCGCATGCACAGTCCACGTTCGGAGTGATTCTTGGAACGGCGAGAGACGCGACGGGAGCGGTGATAGAGGGCGCGACGGTGAAGCTGACCAACGTCGGGGAGAACACGTCGCGGGAAACGAGGACGAACGCGACGGGCGATTACGAATTCCAGAACAGCAAGCCAGGCAGCTATGCGGTGTCGGTGAGCCGTGCGGGTTTTCGTGCATTTACGGCGACGGGGGTTGTGCTGGCGGCGCGGCAGACGGTGCGGCTGGACGCGATGCTGCAGGTGGGAGAAGTGACGCAGACGGTGGAGGTGGAAGCGACGGCGGGAGTGATCGCGACCGATTCGCCGGCAATCACCTCGACGCTGACGGCGGTGCGAGTGGCGAATCTGCCGGCGAACGTGCGTGGGAGCGGGAATACAAGTCCTTATGCCTTGATAGCGACGCTGCCGGGAGTGCAGGCCGACAACGGCAATGCATTTTCGATTCAGGGCGGGCTGCCGGCGCAATCGGAGTCGAGCGTGGACGGGATCTCGATCACGGCGGTGACGGGGAACAGTCCGAACCGGAACCTGTTTCCGTCGGTGGAGTCGATCGCGGAGATCAAGGTGCAGGGTGTTGGGAACACGGCGGAATATGGCGCTCCGGGAGACATCACGACGATTTCCAAGTCGGGCGGGAACGAATATCACGGGGCGCTGTTCTGGTACCACCAGAACAGCGCGATGGACGCGCGGACGTTCGGGCAGAACCGGCTGCCGTTCAAGATCGGGAACACGTTCGGGGGCACGCTGGGCGGACCGGTGAAGGTGCCGGGGGTCTATGACGGGAAGAACCGGACGTTCTTCTTTTTCACCTGGGAATCGCTACGGTTTCCGCGGCAGACAACGATTCAGAATTCGGTGCCGACGCCGCGGATGCGGAACGGCGATTTTTCGGCGGAGGGGGTGAACATCCGCGATCCGTTCACGGGGCAAGCTTTTCCGGGGAACGTGATTCCCGGCAGCCGGATCAACGCGATACCCAGGGCTATCCTGCCGTTCTACCCGCTGCCAACGGCGGGCGGGGAGCGATTCGCGGCGGCCAATTTCGTGGACAACCGTTCGGCGAAGCTGAGCTCGGATCAGTGGGACGCGCGAATGGACCATCAGTTCAGCACGCGGCATTCGGTGTTTGGCCGATACACGAGCAAGAACAATCCCTCGATCCGGCCGAACAATCTGTTGCTTCCCTCCGATACAGGGTTCACCGATCACCGGCAGGCGGTGGTGACCTACACGTACACGATCCGGCCGAACCTGCTGAACGAATTCCGGGGAGGGATCTCGTATGCGCATTCGGGTTCGGATTTTCCGTTCGACGGGCGGAGCTTCACCAACAGCCTGAATTTGCGAGACATTCAGCGGGACATCTTTTTTAACGCACTGCCGAATTTTTCGATCGACCGTTTGACAAGCTTCAATAAGGGACGCCCTGGGTTTTCGGTGAGCTGGAACACGCAGTTCATCGACAATCTGACGTGGATCAAGGGGCGCCACACATTCAAGTTCGGGGCTGACATCCGGCGGCTGAGGGCGGAGACGAACCTGGGATTCACGACCGGGGACAACTACGGCGACTATATCTTCAACGGGAACTTCAGCGGCGCGCCGTTCGCGGATTTCCTGCTGGGCGTGCCTGTGACCACGTCGATCGCGGTGGTCAGCAGGGATAACGATGGGCGGGCGACGCATTACAAAGCTTACGCACAGGATTCGTTCAAGCTGACGCCGAGACTGACGCTGGACCTGGGCGTGCGGTATGAGTTTCATCCGGGGTACACGGACGCGGGGCTGAACATCGCGAACTTCGACCGGACGATTCCGGTGACAGGGCGGGTGCTGATCATGTCGGATCCGGAGGCGCGTCAGTTTCTCGCGCCGGGAGTGCTGACGTCGGTGAACGCCTGCCCCGGCGCGGCGATTGGAGGTGTGCCATGCACGCCGTTCGTGACGGCGAAAGAGGCGGGGGTTCCCGAATCGCTGCGGCGGAATTACTATGCGCAGTTCCTGCCGCGGGCGGGATTCGCCTACCGTCTGAACGACAAGACGACGATCCGCGGCAGCTATGGGATGTACAACATGATTCTGCTGGGCTCGATTTTCTTTTCGCTCACCGGGACGGTGCAAAGCGACGTGCGCTCGTTCAACAACGTGGGCGCCGATGGCCGTCCGGTGTTCCAGCTGCCGGACACGCGGACGCCTGGGAGCGGCATCCGGTCGAGCGCGCTGGGCACGTTCGAGTTCCGCACCGCGAACCAGATCGACATCCGGCCGCCTTACATGATGCAGTGGTCGGTCTCGGTGGACCGGCAGGTGAGCAACGACGTGGGGTTGCGATTGTCCTATATCGCGAACAAGTCGACGAATCTGCCTTGGGCGCCGGACCTGAATCAGCCCGTTGCCTCGACGGAGTTTTTCTCGCGCAGGCCGCTGACGGATCGGCCATTTCCGAACTGGGGATTGATCTACAGCCGGGACGCGGGAGCGAATTCGCTGTACAACGCGCTGCAAGCGGAGTTGAACCGGCGTTACTTCAAGGGGTTGGCGTTCACGACGGCCTACACGTTCGCCAAGCATCTGGGGGATAATGCCGGGCCGAATCCGGGAGGCTTCGCGGGAGAAACAGGTGGCGGGCGTGTGACCGATTCTCACAACCGGCGAGGGGACCGCGGCGACGTGTACGCGACCAGGCGGCACCGTTCGATTTCGACGCTGGTGTACGATTTGCCGTTCGGGAAGGGGAAGCGGTTCGGAGCGGGTGCGTCGCGGGTGTTGGAGATGCTGATCGGCGGCTGGAGCGGGTCGACGATTCTGTCGCTGCAAACAGGGCCGTTCATGACGCCGGTATTTTCCGGCGGCGATCCGTCGGGTACGAACGCGCCGAGGCGGGGCACGCAGCGGCCGGACCGGGTGGGGGAAGGCGCGGTGGCCAATCCTGGAATCGCGCAATGGCTGGACCGCAGCGCGTTCCTTTGTCCGGGCCGCGCGGCGGGCGCGCTGCAATTCAACTGTTCAGTGGGCGTGGTTCCGGGGCGCGACCCGGCGCCGATCGGACGGTTCGGCAATTCCGGCGTGGGCATCCTGACGGGGCCGGGCACGGTGGGCTGGAACCTGGGATTGTCGAAGCGGCTACAGTGGACGGAGCGGATGTCGCTGAAGCTGGAAGGCAGCTTCACGAACTTCATCAACCGGAACAATCTGAATGACCCGATCCTGAACGTGGCCGATAATAATTTCGGGCGGATCACCTCGGGGCGAGGAATCGAGTTCGGCGGAGGACGCACCGGGCAGGTGGCGGTCAGGGTGGAGTTCTAACCGCCGCCGGCTGTAGGTGGGGCTCAGGGTCTCGGCACGATGCGTGACAGGAGCTTGGAGATATCGAAGCGTGTGCCGACGAAGAAGCGCAGGTCGTCGGTGGCGGGGTCGTCCTTCCCCTTAAACCCGATGTTGGCGTTGAAGCCGATGTAGAAGGGGGATTGGGGGATCTTGAACCTGCCGCCCAGTTCGGCGCGCCAGGGAACGGGGCGATCCGCGCGGCGGAAATTGGTGAACTGGCCGAGGGCGACGTCGAGAAAACTGATGAGCTCCGGGGCGACGGTCTGGCGGCGCGGGTCGAGCAGGAAATGGCCGAAGCGGAGGCCATAGCTGTGCATGGTGTGGAGGCGGCGGAAGAGCGCCGGTGACTCGCGGCCGTCCTTGTCGACCTTGACGGGGCCGGTGGGAGTGGCGAGGACTTGGAAGCGCGCGAGTGGAGCGAAGAAGAGGGCGTTCTCGCGGCCGTCGAACTTCCAGTTGGCCCAGCGTGGCATCTTGGGGGCGTAGATTTCCACGCCGATGAGGGCGGAGTTGGACTGCTGGAAAAGCTGGAGGACTTCGGGAGCCGCGGCGGTCCTGCCGCCGGCCACGCCGGCCTGGGCGAGGCGGGCTTCGAAGGCGGTGTTGAGGAGCCAGCCGCCGGGGACTTCGGAGGGGTCATAGCGTGCGAACTCCTCGAGGGCTTTGTCGAGATTTTCCAGGCGTGCCATCAGGAGAGTTCGGATCGTGCGCATGTTGTTTGCCGTGCTGAGTTTCTCTTGATAGGTGTTGTAGATGGTTTGTGTCGTCTGGTAGCCGGCGGTACTCCATCCAATGCTGGTCCCCAGGGAAGTCATGTCGAAAAGCCCGACGTGGGATTTGAGAATGGTGATCTGCGCGCGTTCCGAGGCCAGGCATTCGGCGTTGCTGAGGCTGGATTCGAGGTTCTCGATCGCCTTGGTAAGTACGTCCTGGAAAGCCTTGAGGGCCTGAACGGCAAGACTAACCATCTCGGCGCGTTCCATTGGAGTGGCGTTGTCGCTGGTGAAGTTTGGGAAGCGCTTGTCGAAGTCATGACCGTCCCAGCGGTCGACTGTTTCCTGAAGCTGTTTGAGTTCCTCGGCGGCGCGGGCGGGGCGGCCGCAGGGGTTGGCGTAGCGCTCGGGGAGGGTGGAGTGCCAGTTGACGTCGATGTTGAGAGCGAGGAAATAGTCGGCGGAGGTGAATTCGCGCTTGCGCTCCTTCTCTCCGGCAGCCGTGTTGGTGTCAACGTCCTGGTTGGCGACGGTGGCGCCGGCGCTGAAGTAGGCGCGGACGCGGCCCCAATCGAAGCCGACGGTTTCCACCAGGGCGTAATCGGTGGTGGCGCCGATCTCGCCGCCATCTTTGAGTGCGGTGACGCGGACGGTTTGTCCGGCGAAGAGGCGGCGGTTCATGCCTGCGGTGAAGGTTTGCTGAGGCTGGGTGGCTGTGGCGGCGTTGACGGATGCAGTGTCGAAGTCGGCGAGCGTGCCCTTGGGGTCGAAGACTTCGGCGCGGACCTGGTCGGCGGAGCCGATGACGGCGCCTTTGATTACCTGGTCGCCTTCCTTGGGAGGCTGGAGCAGTATACGGACGGTGTTTGCCTTGACTTCCACCTTGTCGGATTCTGAACTGGAGGGTCCGGCAACCCAGACGAGCCAGCCTGCGAGGAGTTTGCCTTCATACTTATCGTCAAGCTTTTTGATGGCGGCGGCGTTATCTGCGCTAACGGAGCTGAGGGCGAATTCCAGCTGGCCTTGGTTCTCGGCAGTGGCGCTGGCAGTGAGAATGTCCTTGGCTTCAGTTCCCTTGATCTTGATCTGAAGCTTCCACTCACCCAAGGCGTGGACCTTGGCGCGGATCTTGGATTGTCCGGCAAACAGAGGCGCGTTGATCGCGGGTCTTATCTGGGCGGAAGAGGTTGCCGGGAGCAGGATCGTGCAGAGAGCAATTAGTTTTCGGAAAGTGGTCATGAAGAGCCTCCTGGTTCATCAGACCGTGAAGGGGGCGGCTTTTCCTTCCTGGATCGAGAAGAAATGTTTAGACCGTGAGGCGAACTTCAACGCCCTGTCGCAGACGGGAGGCAACAAGTCATTCACGCTGCAGTCGACCGAGCTATCCTGGGAGGCGATCACACCGCCGGGAGCGCCGCCGGGGCTGATGCAGCGCATGAACGGGGGGAAGGGAACGGTGCGATACCGGCGCGCGTTGCGGCCGGAGGTTTTCCATACCAACTGGTCTTATGTGGATCACGCGGTGGCGCCGCCGGGCGCCTCGATAGGCAGGCACCGCCACGAAGGCGTGGAGGAGTTCTATTAGGTGATGGCGGGCGAAGGCGTGGTGAGCATCGGCAAGGAACAGGCCGTGATCAAGGCGGGCGAGGCCGTGCCCGTGTTCCTGAACGAGGTTCATGGGATGGAGAATCAGGCCGCTGCGGATTGGGAACTAATGATCGCCGGGGTTGCCCGAACCAAGTGGGCGCTGGACACCACCGACGTGCCGTGAACGGCCCTCAGCCGGAGGAGTGAAATTCATCCGCCATGGCGCTGATCCAGCTCTTGAGCAGCCGCCTGTGTTCCTGAAGGACGGAGGAAGCTGCGTCACTCCGAGCCATGTTGTGCGATTCGCCGGGATCGGCCAACAGGTCGAAAAGTTGCTCAGGCCGGGCGCCGCCGTTGAAGCGGACGTATTTGTATCGCGAGGTGCGGAGCATGCGGCCTTCGCGGGATTGGCCGCCGTAGAGGAGCTCGGAGACGACGAAGGGGCGGGTGAGATGTTGTCCGGTGAGGGCAGGGCGGAGGCTGACGCCGCGTTGGTCAGGAGGGGGAGCGATGGAGGCAAAATCGCAGAGGGTGGGGAGAATGTCGGCGAGGGAGGCGAGGGAGCGGCGGTCGACCTTGCCTTGATCGACGCCGGGGCCAGCGATGATGAGCGGGACCTTGGCGGTTTCCTCCCAGAAGGCCGCCTTCTGGACCCAGCGGTGCGCGCCCATGCCTTCGCCATGATCGGAGGCGAAGACGACGAGGGTGTTGCGGTCCAGTTGGGTGTCGTGGAGGGCTTGAAGGACGCGGCCGATTTCGCGGTCGACATCTTCGACGAAGCGGTAGTAGCCGTGTAAGTAGTGGCGGACGTCGTCGCGGAGCCATTGGGAAGCGATGCCGACGGCCTGCGACATGAGATCGTAGCCGGTGGTGCGGTGGTATTGGAGGAACTCGGGCTCGAGGGGATCGACAGCCATGTTTGCGGGCGCGGGCGGGAACTTGCCGATGTCGGGGTAGGAGTGGGCGCCGGGATGGGCGCGGATCCAGTCGCAGATGTCGTGGGGGTTGAGGAAGGAGGCGACCATGAGGAAAGGGTCCTTCTCCTTGCGGTTGCGGAGCCAGGCGGCGCAGTCGGTGGCGAGCGGGCCGTCCATCTGGGCGCCCTTGCCGGACTTGGAAGAGATGCGGCGGAAGCCGCGGACGTCGCCGTTGGGGCGGGGAAGATGCCACTTGCCGCCGTAGACGGTTTCATAGCCGGCCTGGGTGAAGAGCTCGCCCATGGTGGCCATTCCCGCGTGGATGGCCTGGTTGTTGGCGCGGACGCCGGTTTCGTGCGGCATGCGGCCGGTGAAGATGGAGCCGCGCGAGGGCGAGCAGACGGGATAGGTACAGTAGGTTTCCGAGAAGCTGACGCCGCGAGCGGCGAGCGAGTCCATGGCGGGAGTTTGGAGCCACGGGTTGCCGGCGGCGGAGAGGGCTTCAGGGGATTGCTGATCGGTGAGGAGGATGAGGATGTTGGGGCGCTCGACGGGTGCGGCCAAGGAAGCCGCCGCGGTGGAAAGAAAGCTCCTGCGAGTCATGATGGCAAGGGTTTCCGCTCATTGTTGATATACTGAGCATACCGCAGAGAATTTGGGGAATTGAGGGGCGGCAGCGGTGAACCTAGCGGGGCCTGGCAGGTTACTTGTGACGACAGAACCCAAGATCGAGCGATCCACTGAGGAAGGCACCAAGGCCGGGAATTATTTTGTCTCGAACTACCCGCCATACTCGTTCTGGAAACGGGAGCATGCAGGTGAAGCGCAGGCTGTGATCGGACGCCCGCCGGCGGTGGATTCGCCGCTGGGGATCTATGTGCACATTCCGTTTTGCCGGAAGCGGTGCCATTTTTGCTACTTCAAGGTGTACACGGACAAGAACGCCTCCGAGGTGGATGGGTATCTGGATTCGCTGATCGCGGAGATGGAGATCTACGCGAGGCAGCCCTATGTTGGCGGGCGGAAGCCGTCGTTCATCTATTTCGGCGGCGGGACTCCTTCCTATATTTCGACGACACAGCTGACCAGGCTGGTGGAGGGGATGAAGGGGCTGTTGAGCTGGGACGGCGCCGAGGAAGTGGCGTTTGAATGCGAGCCGGGAACGCTGACCGAACCGAAGCTGCGTGTGATCCAGGAACTCGGCGTGACGCGGCTGAGCCTGGGGATTGAGAACTTTCACGATGAGGTTTTGCAGGCGAACGGCCGGGCACACCTGTCAAAGGAGATTTACGCGACATACAAGCTGGCGCGGGAGATCGGGTTTTCGCAGATCAATATCGATCTGATCGCGGGAATGGTGGGGGAGACGGATGAGAACTGGCGGAATTCGGTGCGGCGGACGGTGGAGCTTTCTCCGGAGAGCGTAACGATCTACCAGATGGAGATCCCCTACAACACGACGATCTTTCAGGAGATGAAGGTGTTCGGGGAGACGGTGGCTCCAGTGGCGGGCTGGGCGAAGAAGAGGGATTGGGTCGGCTACGCGTTTGCGGAACTGGAGAAGGCGGGTTACACGGTGTGCAGCGCCTACACGGCGGTGAAGGATCCGAAGCAGCGGTTTTTGTACCGGGACATGCTGTGGCAAGGGGCGGACATGCTGGGGCTTGGGGTAGCGTCGTTCTCGCATGTGCAGGGGGTGCATTTTCAGAACGAGCACGAGTTTGAGATTTACCGGGAGCGGATCGCGCGGGGAGAGTTGCCGATATACCGTGCGCTGAAGCCGTCCGATGAGGACCGGATGATCCGAGAGTTTGTCCTGCAGATGAAGCTGGGGCGTGTAAGGAAGTCGTATTTTCAGGAGAAGTTCGGCGTGGATGTGGAGCAGCGGTTCGCGGCTCCGCTGGAGAAAATGCAGGACGAGGGAATTCTGAATCTGGAACAGGGCACGCTGAGGCTGAACCGCGAGGGGCTGTTGCGCGTGGATGGACTGCTGCCGGAGTTTTTCAAGCCGGAACACCGCGTGGCGAGGCGGGTGTGAAGCAGGAGCGGTTTGATGCGATCGTGATCGGCGGCGGCCCGGCGGGGGCGGCGGCGGGGGCGGTGCTGGCGAGCAAGGGGCGGCGAGTGGTGATCCTGGAGCGCGAAAAGTTCCCACGGTATCACATCGGCGAGTCGCTATTGCCGTACTGCTACTTTCCGCTGGAACGGCTGGGGTTGATTGAGAAGCTGAAGGCGTCGCACTTTCCGAAGAAGTACAGCGTGCAGTTTGTTAGCACGGAGGGGCGGCTATCGGTGCCGTTCTACTTTTTCCAGCACTTCGAGCATGACGCATCGATGACGTGGCAGGTGCTACGCAGCGAGTTCGACCAGATGCTGCTGGACAACGCCCGGGAAAAGAGCGCGGTGGTGCTGGAGGAGACAACCGTGCGGGAGCTGTTGCGGACCAACGGCGCGGTGACGGGAGTGCAGGCGGTTTCGACGGGCGGGAGCAGCGTTCAGTTTCATGCGCCGGTGACGATTGACGCGACGGGGCGCGATGCGTTCGCGGTAGGGCGGAACGGTTGGAAAGTGCGCGATCCTTATTTGAACAAGATCGCGGTGTGGACCTACTACAAGGGGGCGGTTCGCGATCCGGGGTTGGATGAAGGGGCGACGACAGTCGCGTTTGTTCCGGAGAAAGGCTGGTTTTGGTACATCCCGCTGCCGGAGGACATGGTGAGCGTGGGTGTGGTGGCGGAGAAGGAGTACCTGTACCGGGACGCGCGGGAGCTGGAGACGATCTTTCAGCGCGAGGTGAAGAACAACCGGTGGATTGAGGATCACCTGGCGCCGGGCGCGCAGACGGGGCAGTATTTTGTGACGGGCGAGTTTTCCTACCGGTCGCGTTATTGCGCAGAAGATGGATTGGTGCTCACCGGGGACGCGTTCAGTTTTCTGGACCCGGTCTTTTCCTCGGGCGTGTTTCTTGCGCTGCGCGGCGGGGAGATGGCAGCCGACGCCGTGGATGAGGCGCTGGCGGCGGGGGATGTGCGGGCGGAGCGGTTCGCCGATTACGGGGCGCGGTTGTGCGAGGGGATTGAAGCGATGCGGAAGCTGGTGTACGCCTTCTACAACCCGCGGTTCAGCTTCAAGGAGTTTCTGATGGAGTTTCCGCAGCTGCGCGGAGATTTGACGGATTGCCTGATCGGGAACCTGTATCGCGATTTCGAGCCGTTGTTTGGGGCGATGGCGAAGTTCGCCGATGTGCCGGCACCGTTGCCGCATGGAGGGGCACAGAAGAAAGAGGCGGGGAATCTGTCCGGACATGCGGCCGATTGAAGCGGAGCAACTGAAGAAGCTGCTCGATCTGCTGAAGGCGGTGCGAGCGGGGAATACATTTTACCGGCGGAAGCTGGAGGCGGTAGGAGGGATCGGCAGCCTGGAGGAGTATTCGCGCCAGATTCCGTTCACAAGGAAGCAGGAGTTGATGGAGGATCAGATACAGCATCCTCCCTTTGGGACGAACCTGACGTATCCGCTAGCGCGGTATTCGCGGTTCAGCCAGACAAGCGGGTCGACGGGGAAGCCGATGCGGTGGCTGGACACGGCCGAGAGCTGGGACTGGATGCTGGGGAACTGGCGGCGCGTGTTTGACGCGGCGGGAGTGACAAGGGAGGATCGTATCTTCTTAGCGTTCTCCTTCGGCCCGTTTCTTGGCTTCTGGACGGCTTTTGAGGCGGCGGCGAGAGTAGGGAATCTTTGCATTCCCGGCGGCGGGATGCCGAGCGCGGCGCGGCTGGGGGTGATCCTGGACATAGGCGTTACGGTGCTGTGCTCGACGCCGACGTATGCGATTCATCTGGCGGAGGTGGCGGCGGCGGAGGGGATCGACCTGGGCCGGTCGCGGGTGAAGAGCCTGATCGTGGCGGGGGAGCCCGGCGGGAGCATCCCGGCGACGAGGCGGCGCCTAGAGACTGTGTGGCGCGGCGCGCGCGTGTGGGATCAACATGGGATGACGGAGGTGGGTCCTGTGAGCTATCCGTGCCCGGTGCGAGAGGGCGTGTTGCACGTGATGGAGGATGCTTACTACGCGGAGGTGATCGATCCGGCGAGTGGTGAGGCGGTGGGCGGCCGAGGTGAGTTGGTGCTGACGAACCTGGGACGAACGGGGTCGCCGCTGCTGCGCTACCGAACGGGAGACATCGTGGAGCGGGGTCAGGAGACGCGCTGCGCATGCGGAACGGAGGATATGGCGCTGGAGGGCGGGATATTGGGGCGGACGGATGACATGGTGGTGGTCCGCGGAGTAAACGTGTATCCTGGCGCGGTGGAGGAGATCCTGCGCTCGGCCGGCGGCGTAGCGGAGTACCGGGTGAAGGTAAGCGAAAGACAATCGCTGGTGGAGCTGAGCATCGAGGTGGAGCCAGAGACGGCGCATCACGGCGATGAGGGGCTGGCGCACCGGCTGGAGGCGGCCCTGCGGGACGCGCTTTCGTTGCGGGTTCCGGTGACGATTGCGCCGTGCGGGAGTCTGCCGCGGTTCGAGATGAAGGCGCGGCGCTGGGTCAGAGGTTAAGCCGATGCAATCGCCGGTGAACGTGCAGATAGAAAGCGTGCTGCTGACGGTGATTGTGCAACTTGTAGTGATCATCGCGGCGGCGCGGCTGTTTGGGGTGATTTTCCGGAAGATGGGCCAGCCGCAGGTGTGTGGGGAGATTGCGGCGGGGTTGATCCTCGGGCCGTCGCTGCTGGGCGGAATGTTCCCGGAATGGTTCGGGAGGATTTTCGATCCGGCGGTGAGCGGCACGTTCAGCGTGTTGAGCCAGCTGGGGCTGGTGCTGCTGATGTTTCTGATCGGACTGGAGTTCGATTTCGGGCATCTGGATGAGAACCGGCGAACAGCAGTGTCGGTGTCGATCGCGGGGATCGCGCTGCCGTTCGCGCTGGGATTCGGGTTGGGGCGTTTTCTGCACGGGCAACTGGGCTTGCAGGTGGCGTGGATCCACTTCGCTCTGTTCATGGCGGCTGCGATGTCGATCACGGCGATACCGATACTGGGGCGGATCATGATTGAGCTGGGGATCAACCGGACGCGGATCGGGTCGCTGACGATCTCCGCGGCGGCGATTGACGATGCGGCGGGCTGGATCATTCTGGCGCTGGTGACAACGAGCGTGCGTTCGGCGTTTGACCCGGTGAAGCTGACGGTGATGATTGGGGCAGTTCTTGTGTTCGCGCTGGTGATGATGATGGCGGTGAGGCCGGCGCTGATTGGGTGGGGGCGGCGTGTGCTGGCGAAGAACGAGGATCTTTCGATGAACGCGCTGGCGGGGCTGTTGATTCTGGTGCTGGTGTCGGCGGCGGTGACGAACCTGATCGGGATCTTTTCGATCTTTGGCGCGTTTTTCTTAGGAGCGATCCTGTACGATCAGCAGGAGTTGCGGGAGGCGGTGAAGCGGCGGCTCAGCGATTTCGTGACGGTGTTCTTCCTGCCGATTTTCTTCACGTACACGGGACTGCGGACCGATATCGGGACGATGAGCGGGGCGGGGATGTGGGGTTACTGCGGGCTGGTGCTGCTGGCGGCGGTGGTGGGCAAGTTCGGCGGCTGCACCTTGGCGGCGCGCGTGAACGGGCTAGGGTGGCGCGAAGCGTCGATGATCGGAGTGATGATGAACACGCGGGCGCTGATGGAGCTGATCGTGGTGAACATCGGCTACGATTTGGGAATCATTCCGAAGAACGTGTTCTTCATGCTGGTGTTCATGGCGGTGTTCACGACATACATTACGGCTCCGTTGCTGCGTCGGCTGGTGAGGCGGAGCGAGGTGGAAGGGCAGTATATGCAGTCGGTTTTTGCGCGATCGCGATAGGCAAGTTGGCTGCCTATTATATGCCCAATCCAATCACGGAGAAAATGCCGTGGTGCTGGAGCCGGAAGCTAGTCGGCATTATGCACATGGCAACCGAACAAAGGGAGCGGTCTGGCCGCTAACGCTAGCGAGGCGAGAGGCCACCAGGCCCGTTGAGCGTTACGCCTCAGCCAGCTCTCCAATGGTGCGTGTGACCGTCAGGAGTGAAGGGGATCTGCGACGTCGAGAAAGCCGAAACGGTGGAAGCCCATGTCGCGGGTGAGGATGGTCCGGATGCCATGCTCGCGCATGAGGATGGCTGTGTGAGCGTCGTGCAGGATGTTGCCGCGGAGATCGGAATGATCCTTGAAGAGATCGCGCGCCACGGCCGCATGGCGGCCGGTAGGCGAGAGGACCGTTAGGGAAGGGCTGGCTAACAGGGCTTCGACGAAGGCCCATGCATGTTTCGCGGACCAGGGTTTTGCCAGCACACGGGGATGCGTAACCACGCGGAGGAATTCATAAACGATTGGCCAGGTGAGGAACCAGGGGTCGGGTTTGCCGCGGATGCCTTCGAGAAGCCGGCGGCAATGGGCGTGCTCGGCGTAGCTCGAGCAGGCAGCGTAGAGCAGGACGTTGGTGTCGAGCAGCATCAGATCTCTTCCATAGCTTGGTAGAGCATGTCGCGGTTGGAGACATCCACCAAAGCCCTGCCGCCGTCGAAAGCGGGCAGCGGAGGCATGTCCGGGGCAGGCTTGGCGCGGGTCTTAAGATACTGGCGCAGTGCGGCGTCGACAAGGCTGGACATGGTGGTGGACTGTTGGATGGAGAGTTGCTTAAGCCTTTTGAAGACATGGTCGTCAATGATGAGGGTAGTCTTCATATGGAAAACCATACCGCATGGATGGATGTATGTCAAGCTCCCAGCCCGCGGCCGAGCATGATCATCCTCGCCGTTGCAGGCGGACGGTGCGGAAGGGTTGCATGCCGCGGAGGCCGTCTTCGGGTTCGCCTTGTTTCCAGGCGAAGGAGCGGATTTCGATGTGGTCCGGGGTGAAGTCGACGATGGAGAAGCCGTTGCGTTCGACGGGCGGGAGGGGCTGTTCGAGTTCGAGGGTGAGGGATGCGAGCGGAGGAGTGCCTCGGGCGGAAGAGGGCCACATGTTGCGGCCGGTGGAGATGGGGCCGGTGAGCAGTGTTTCGACGGGATTGCGGCGGAGGTCGGCCTTGCCGGTTTGGAAGATGCGGCCGTGGGCGTGGGCGTGCATGTCGCCGCAAAGGAAGAGCGGGATGCGGTTCATGGCGGAGGCAGCGGCAAGCAGGCGGTCATGCTGCGTGCGCCAGCCTTCCTGCCAGAAGTATTTGGGCTTGCCGAGGCCGAGCTTGCCGTTGTCCTGAAGAACGTCCGGGTACCAGTCACCCCACTTGCCGGCGCTCCAGGCCAGTGGAAGGGAGGGGACGTTGACCAAGTGGGCGGTGTCGCGGGAGGCCATGCGCTGCATGATCCACTTTTCGGCCTCTTCGGGGATGAGCGTGGCGGCGGGTCCGGCGAGGGAGGTGAAGCGGCGGCAGTCATAGATGAGCAGCTCGGCGAGGTTGCCGTAGCGGAGGGTGCCGAAGCTTTCCGAGAGATTGGCGGCTCCGGGTTCCTGCAACCCGAGCGGGCGGTTGGGGTCGGGGAGGAATTCCGGATAGAAGAGGCGCTGGGTTGCGCGGGCCATGCGGAGCATGAAGGGGTCTGGAGGGAAGGTGACGATGTGGGGGTGGGCTTCGTCGTTCTCGAAATAGTCGTGATCGTCCTGGACGAAGAAGACGGGAGTGGAGCGGAAACGGGCGCCGTAGAGGGAGGCGATTTGCGGGTGGACGGCTAGCTTTAGTTTGCGCTCGTTATCGGTGCCGAAGACGGGAAGGGAGCGGTCGAAAACGCCGACGCGGGAGAGAGCAAACTTGGATTTGCCGAGGCGCTCGGCGGCCCAGCCGACGCGAAGGTCCCAGTAGACCTGGTCGCCGATGGCGACGGCGGCGTCGGGCTGAAAGCGGAGACCGTTTTCGAACATGGCCTGGCGCTGGGCGAGCGGGAGGAAGGCGATGCGCGGGCTGTCATGCTCGGGCAGCTCGGGGTGGCCGCCGGCGCAGGTGTAGATCATGAGACGGAAGCGGCTGATATTGGCGGAGGGGTCGGGGAAGGTTTTGAGCGGCCACTCCTGGCAGAGCGGTTTGCCGCGGGCGTCGAGGAGGCGGAGAGTGTGGGTAGTGGCGGGTTTGAGGTTGTCGAGGCCGAACGACCAGTAAGTGCCATGCGAGTCGCCGCGTAAGCCTTGCGCGGAGCGAGCGCCGGCGGAGAGTCTGGGCGGTGCGGAGAGCGGCTGTTTGAAGCTGACCTTGACAAGGATGCGGTTGTGGTTGGCGGCGGGAAGGATGTGATCGACGCTGCCCGAGTCCCAATCGGCGGCGTTGAGGGCAGCGGCGCCGAGCAGGCCGAGCATCTCTCTGCGATTGATGGTCATCGCAATTCCAGCTGAACTTTGCCGTCTTTCATCGAGGCGTTGCGGACGCCCCGGAAGCCTTCGGGGATCTCTTCGAGGAAGATGGTGAACTCGGTGGAGAGTTTTTGGCGGCCACCGATCCAGCGGTAAGAGGGGACGCCGAACAGGGAGCCGCGCTCGACGCTTTTGCGGAGGCCTTCGGCGAAGGGGGAGCTGCCGAATTCCATGCCGCGGGCGACGGCTTGCGAGTTCCAGGGGATGGTGGCGTTGGAGCGGTTCTCCTGCCAGTCGGCGAGCCAGAGATTGCCTTCGGTGGGATAGAGGTAGCCGATCAGGAGGCGGTAATCGGAGTGGTATAGGGTGAAGAACTGCTCGGGGCGGGATTGGTCCATGAGGAGCGCGACGTAGGCGCCTGCGTTGGGCCGGGGCTGGAAGACGCGGAGGTCGGTCTTGTTGCCTTCGTGGTTGATGCCTGTGGGCCATTCGACGGGCGATTCGGGTTTGAGGGAACGGTTCTCGGGACGGCCGGCGCTGACGAGTCCCTTGGTAGCGGAGGCGTCGAGGTAGTTCTTACCGGGTTCGATGAAGGGGTTGCCGAAGGTGGCGTGCTGCATCCAGTTGATGGGGCGGTCAAAGGGAGCGAGGTTTTCGATGGATTCCTGGATGCGGACGTGGCGTTTGCCGCGCTCGAGCGTGACGGTGCGCTCGACGCGGAACTGGGTTTTAGGCAGGTGGGCGGCGTAATGGAAGGTGACGGCGTTTGCCGTAGTGTTGGCGCCGGTTTTGTGCCATTCAACAATACCCGCTTCGCCGTGATTGCCGAGACCGGCGGCGGCTTCCTCCGGCGATGGCGGGCCGTAAAGAGGGAAGCAGAGCAGGTGGCCCATGTAGCCGCTATGGAGCCAGCGGTGGGGACCGTCGCCGTAGAGGGCGTCGTGTTTGGCGGGGTCATATTGATAGGGCTCGATGGTGGGGTAATGGGGGACGCGCATCGGGTTGATGCTTGTCTTCGGGTTGTTGGAGATAAGGCGGGCATCGGCGATGTGGCCGCCGCCGCGGAGGAGCGCGATGCGAACGAGGCCGTTGTCGAGCACCCAGGCTCCGCGGCCGTGGAGGGATTCCTCCCGAAGCGCGGGCGCCTGTGAGTAGGAGAGGGTGCAGGCGAGGAGAAGGAGTAACCAGGACCGGGGAAACATGCACCTATTGTATTGTGGGTTGGATGAACTGGATTGGGCGGATCTTGCTGGCCGGGGCAATGACTTGCTGCGCCTTTGGCGCGGAGTGGATTTCCCTGTTCGACGGCAAGACGCTGGAGGGTTGGAAGGAAGCGCCGTTCCGAAGGCGGGGAGAGGTGCGGGTGAAGGACGGGATGATCGTGATCGGGAAAGGCCACCTGACAGGGATCACGTGGAAGGGGGAGTTTCCGAAGGCGGGCTACGAGATCCGGTTTGAGGCGGCGCGGCTGGAGGGGAGCGATTTTTTCGCGGGAATCACGTTTCCGGTGAACGACTCGCATTGTTCGTGGATCAACGGGGGCTGGGGCGGGACGGTTGTGGGGCTTTCGAGCCTGGATGGTGACGACGCGTCGGAGAACGATACTTCGACGGTGAGGGAGTTTGTCCAGGGGCGGTGGTACGCGTTCCGGCTGGAGGTGACCAAGAACCGGATCCGCGGCTGGATTGATGAATCGCTAGTGATTGACGCCGATATTACGGGGCGCCGTGTGGAACTGCGGCCCGGAGAGATTGATCTGAACGTACCGCTGGGGTTCGCGGCCTATTCCACAGTGGCCGGGTTGCGCAAGATAGAGTACCGGCGACTATAATACCGAGTGAGCAAGGAGACATTTATGAACCGACGTTATTTTCTGATGGGTTCGGCGGCGGCGACGGCCACGCGAGCGGTGCGTGCGGCGCAAAGCGCGAATGAAACGGTGCGCGTGGCGGTAGTAGGCTGCGGCGGGCGCGGCAACAGCCACATGGGCGCCTGGACAAGGCTGCCGAACGTGGAACTGGCGGCGCTTGTTGACGTGGACGACTCGCACTCGGAACGATACATCGGAACGCTGCAAAAGCAGGGCAAGAAGCCGGTGCCGACCTTCCGCGACATCCGCAAGGTACTCGAGGATAAGAATATCGACGCGGTGTCGATCGCGAGCCCGAATCACTGGCACGCGCTGCAGACGATCTGGGCGTGCCAGGCGGGCAAGGACGTCTACGTCGAGAAGCCGTGCTCGCACAACGTATTCGAGTCGAAGCAGATTGTCGCGGCGGCGCGGAAATACGGCCGCATGGTGCAGCAGGGCAGCCAAAGCCGGTCCTCGCCGGCGCTGCAGGAAGCGGTGCAGAAGATGCGCGAAGGGGAGTTCGGCGAGATTTACATGGCGCGGGGATTATGTTTCAAGGCGCGCAACACGATCGGCAAAACTCCTGTCGAGCCGGTGCCGCCGGGCGTCGATTACGACATGTGGCTGGGGCCAGCGCCTCTGCGTCCGTTCACCAAGAACCGCTTCCACTACAACTGGCACTGGTTCTGGGATACGGGCAATGGCGACTTTGGCAACCAAGGCATCCACGAAGTGGATATCGCGCGCTGGGGCCTGGGCGTGACGCATCCGACGAAGGTGAGCGCGATCGGCGGCAAGTTCATGTTCCTCGACGACGACCAGGAGACGCCGAACACGATGACCTGCGCGTATGAGTTCATGGTGGACGGCAGGCCGAAGATGATGTCGTTCGAAACGCGGCACTGGTACAGCAATCACGAGGCCGGCATCGGCGGAGAGCGCGCGGGCAACACCATCGGCAACACGTTCTACGGCTCCAAAGGCTACCTGGTTATCGACGGCTATAACAAGTACTGGAGTTTCATGGGCGCTGACGGCAAGCCGGGACCGGCCCGGACCGAGCGCGATGCGCATTTCGAGAACTTCATCGCGGCGGTGCGCAGCCGGAAGCGGGAAGATCTGACAGCGGAGATCGAGGAAGGCGCGATGTCGTGCACGCTGATGCACTTGGCCAACGTGTCTTATCGTGTGGGCCGCACGCTGCACTGGGACGAAAAGACGTGGACGGTGAAGAACGATCCGGAAGCGAACAAGCTGCTGACGCGGGATTATCGCGCGCCGTATATTGTGCCGGCGAAGGTGTAGCGGGGCGGCGCTATACTGAAGGGGATGCCGGCTGTTACTGAAATTGGCAGTCTGATATCCCGACGCGAAGACATCCGAGGCGGACGGCCTTGCATTGCGGGGACAGGTGTATCCGTACGTCGAGTGGTCCAATGGCATCAAATGGGCCAAACGCCGGAGGAGGTCGTGCAGACGCCCGGTGGTCATCTGTCGCTTGCGCAGGTTCATGCCGCTCTTGCTTACTATTACGCGAACCAGGCCGAAATCGATGCCGATTTGGCGAACGAGGAACGCGAATCCAAGGCCTTGGAGCGGCAACACAGTCGCTGACCTGGCCCCGTGAGCGGCTACCAGCTTTACTTCGATGAAGATTCGATGCACAGCGGGCTGGCAGCGGCTCTTCGTTCCCGCGGCATTTTCGTAATTACCGTTCTTGACTCTGGTTTGGTGTCCGCCTCGGATGGAAGACAGCTGAGCTTTGCGACGGATTCTAAGGGTCCGCGCGGAAGTTGGAGTGGCTGGTATGAGAAATCGGGTAGAGTTCCTGGGCAACTGGGGCTGATCGCGGCATAATCAAGCAATGAGGCAATTTGCTTTAGGACTGTCGTTGACGGTGGTGGTGTGTGCGCAGCCGCGGGGTTCGGCGATTGACCGCGGCAAGCTGGTGGATCTAACGCATGCTTACAATGAGCAGGCGATCTACTGGCCGACGTCACCGCCGTTCAAGTGGAACAAGGATGCGTGGGGGAAATCGGAGGCTGGATATTGGTATACGTCGGCGACTTTCACCACCTCCGAACACGGCGGGACGCACCTGGACAGCCCGATTCATTTCGCGGAAGGGAAATGGAATACGGGCGAGATACCGCTGGAGCGGCTGATTGGGCCGGCGGTGGTAATCGAGGTAACGGCGGCGTGCGTGCGGGATAGGAATTACCTATTGAAGCCCGCCGATATCGAAGAGTGGGAGAAGCGGCATGGGCGGATCGGCGAGGGCGATATCGTGCTGATCCGCACCGGGTGGAGCAGGCATTGGCCGAACCGGATGGCGTACATGGGATCGGACAAGCCGGGCGATACGGCGTCGCTGAGCTTTCCCGGGATCGGGGCGGAAGCGGCGCGGGTTCTGGTTTCGCGGAAGCCCGCTGGTGTGGGAATCGACACGGCGAGCCTGGATTACGGGCGGTCGAAGGATTTTCTGACGCACCGGATTCTGAACGGCGCGAACATCTACGGGCTGGAGAACGTGACGAACCTGGAGCGTCTGCCGGCGGCGGGCGCGACATTGATCGCGCTGCCGATGAAGATCCAGGAGGGCACCGGAGGGCCGGTGCGGATCGTGGCGGTGCTGCCGTAGTTATCGAACCGGGATTCTCACTTCGCCGCCCAAGATCCATGCGGCGCTCAGCTGAACGGTGGCCATCCCTGGAGTTGTATCGGCGGGGATGCGGAAGTTGACTTGATAGTTGTCCGCAGTGTTGGGATAGCCGCCGGCGTAGAGGAACTCGCTTGGGTTTCCGTTGACCAGGACTTCCACGGGGGAAGTTGCGACATGCACCGCGCCTGCGGGGAACAGCTGTCGCGGATCGATGCCGGGCCGCGTCGGTCCCAGGCCGGAGGCGTAGAGTGTGAGGACTTCTCCGGGCTGAGCGGGTCTTTGGGCGGTGACCAGGGACGAATCGCTTGCGTGCACGATGGCCGGGGCCGAGCCGGTTAGCAAGACTTCGGGCGTCTTGAAGGGGATCAACTGGATCACGATTTGCCATTGTCCGCCGGTGAATGTGCGGCGATTGATGGGGTTCTCCATCGTCGTCGTGCCTCTGGCGGCGAAACTGGCGGTGGCCGCCTGGCCTCGGGCTCCATAGAAAGCCCCGGTGCCACCTGTCACAGCGAAGTTGCCGGTAGGCGCGGATCTAGGCGCTCCTAAGGGGGAGACTCCACCGGTGAGACCGGTGAGAACAATGGCGCCGACGCCGGAACCATCAGCCTGCTGGATCTCCATGACGATGTCCATGAGCGCGCCTCGATTCACATCGGCGATGGCCTGGCTGGCGCTGGGATTGGTGTTCAGGTTGAGGGCGGAGTACCTGGTCATGGTTGTTCCTCGAGCGCGCTGGCCGTTGATGACGGCGATGTCGGCGAGGACGTAACCGGGTGAGAAGGTGCCCGGTGGCACGGGGTTGGCTTGCGTGGCGGAGGAAGCATTCCTCGCCGGATCGGCGAAACTCTCATGATAGGCGACGACGTTCTCCATCTCGATCGTCAGCACCGTAGGGGGTGCGATCTGGGCCTGTGCCTGGAATCCGAGTATCACGGCCAGGATCAGACTTTGTTTAAGTACGTGCATTGTTGATGCTCCTAATTGAGATTCGGCTCTGCGATCAGGCAGCGCCGGATGGTCTAAACTACCTGGAGGAAGGAGGCTGGGTCCTTAGGGAATCCTGAAAGAGTCCTGAAAGGCTTCTGATAGACTTCTGATGGAGGATAAAGGGCCGGAAACCTATAAGTTCGGGGAGTTTGTGGTGAACCTCTCCGAACGTGTGCTGTACCGGGACGGGAGGCTGGTACCGCTGACGCCGAAGGTGTTCGAGACGCTGGCGGTGCTGGTTGAGCGGCAGGGCAAAGTGGTCCACAAGGCGGAGCTGTTGAAACTTGTGTGGCCGGACAGTTTCGTCGAGGAGAATAGCTTAACGCAGAACATCTCGGCGCTCCGGAAGGTGTTCGAAGACAAGTTCATTGAAACGATCCCGCGGCGGGGCTATCGTTTCGTCGCGGCGGTGGAGGCGGATAAACATGCCGAACCTCGAAGGCGGAATCGGCGGTGGATCTGGGCTTTGGCCGCACTGGGGGCGCTGCTGGCTGTCTCGGCCGTGGCGTGGAGGCGAAAAGCAGGTCCAGACCGGCGCGTGGAATCGCTGGTGGTGCTGCCGTTCGTGAATCTGACGGGCGAGCAGGCGGATGAGTATTTCAGCGACGGACTGACCGAGGAGCTAACGAACAGGCTGGCCCAGATTGCCGGACTGCGGGTTGTGGCGCGGACGACGGCGTACCAGTTCCGGAACAAGCCACAGGACATCCGGTCGATTGCGCGGCAACTGGATGTGACGACGGTGATTGAGGGAAGCGTACGGCGAGACAAACAGAAAATGCGGGTAACGGTGCAGTTGATCGATGCCGGCAGCGGGTACCATCTTTGGTCGCAAACCTACGACCGGGAAGAGGGGGAACTGTTCCGCATTCAGGAGGATATTTCCGCCCAGGTTGCGCAGATCATACGTCCGTCAGTTGTCTCCATCCGGCCGGCGGCGGCAATCAAGAACCGGGAGGCTTACAATCTCTACCTGCTGGGGCGCTATCACTTGAACCAACCCGACGATGAGGCGGTGAGAAAGGCGATTGCCTACTTCCAACAGGCCACCGAAAAGGAGCCTGATTACGCCGGCGCCCATGCCGGCCTTGCGGAGTGTTACTTGAAGCTGGCTCAGCACAACGCGATAGGGTCGGTTGAGGCATGGGGGGAGGCGCAGAAGGCCGGGCGCAAGGCAATCGAGTTGGATGAGAATCTCGCCGAGGCGCATACCACGCTGGGCATCTCACATCTGATTCTGGATTGGAACTGGGAGGCGGCGGAGCGGCGGTTCCGGCGTGCGATTGAGCTGAATCCGAACGAAGCGAACGCCCATCATTGGTTTTCGCATTACTACAGTGTGTTTGGCCGTTCCAGCGAGTCGTTGCGGGAAAGCCAGGAAGCGCTGAAGTTGAGTCCGCTGGACCCGCGTATCAGCGGCCACCTGGTGTTTCATTATTTGCGTGCGCGGGATTTTCCCGGAGCGATACGTGCCGGAACGGAGGCGCTGAATCGTGAACCGGAGAACAGGCTCGCCAAAGTTTTTCTGGCGTATGCGTACGAGTGTGCCGGTGAGTGGGATAACGCGGTGGATGCCTTGACACGATCGGCCGTGCCGCATGCGGAGGAGGCAGCTCTGCGAGCGGCCTTACGGTCGGAGGGTCCGGCGGGCTATTGGCGTGTGAATCGTGATCATCTGGCGAAGTTGGAAAGGCCGGACCACGTGCGGTTGGCGGTTTGCCACGCGAGGCTCGGCGAACCGGAGAAGGCATTGGCGCAGCTGGAGCAGGCTTTCTGGAGCCGGCGGCCGGACATGATTCACATCAAACAGGAACCGGCGTTTGATTCCTTGCATGGGCAGCCGCGATTCCGCGCGCTAGTGGAAGCGATGAGGCTTCCGTAAGCCGGGTGTGAGCAACTGGCTCCCCGTGAATCCGCAGGCTTGCGCTGCTTCTTGTGGGGCCACCTTATTGCCGGCGCATCAGGCTGTGCTTGCGGCTGTAGGTGAAGTAGATGACCAAGCCGATAGCCAGCCAGACGAGCAGGCGCGTCCAGTTCTCCTTGCCGAGGCCGAACATGAGGGCGAGGTTGAACAGGATGCCGAGGATGGGGACGAGGGGAACCAGCGGGGTCTTGAAGGGGCGCGGGAGATCCGGCTGCTTCTTGCGCATGACGAGGATGCCGCCGCAGACCAGGACGAAGGCGAACAGGGTGCCGATGCTGGTCATCTCGCCGACGATTTGAATGGGGGCGAAGGCGGCGAACAAGGAGACGAAGACCATGAAGAGAAGATTGGAGAGCCAGGGGGTCTGGAACTTGGGGTGGACTTTGGAGAACAGGCCGGGGAGCAGGCCATCGCGTGACATGGAGAAGAAGACGCGCGACTGGCCGAGCAGCATGACGAGGATGACGGAGGTGTAGCCGGCGATGATGGCCATCTTGACGGCGGTCTTGAGCCAGCCGTAAGGAGTGCGGTCGACGGCGACGGCGACGGGGGCGGCGTCATCGAGGAGTTTGAAGGGGACGATGCCGGTGAGCACGTGGGCGAACAGTACGTAGAGGACGGTGCAGATGGCGAGCGAGCCGATGATGCCGATGGGCATGTCCTTTTGTGGGTTCTTTGTTTCCTGTGCGGCGGTGGAGACGGCGTCGAATCCGATGAACGCGAAGAAGACGACACCGGCGGCGCGAAGCACGCCGCTGAGCCCGAAGTAGCCGAGCGTGCCGGTATTTTCCGGGATGTAGGGAACGTAGTTGTCCTTGTTGATATAGGCCCAGCCGAAGAGGATGAAGACGATGACGACGGAGACCTTGAGGAAGACAATGATGGTGTTGACGCGGGCCGATTCCTGGATGCCTATCATCAGCAGGGTGCTCATGGCGCAAACAACGATGATGGCGAGGAGGTTGACGACGCCGCCGGCGCTGGAGCCGTCGGGGTTGGTGGCCCAGGGGGAGTTGGCGATGGCGGCGGGGATCTGGTAACCGAAGTCGTTGGCGAGGGAGACGACATAGCGGGACCAGCTGACGGCGACAGTGGCGGCGCCGACGGCGTATTCCAGCACAAGGTCCCAGCCGATGATCCAGGCCATGAGTTCGCCCATGGTGGCGTAGGAGTAGGTGTAGGCGGAGCCGGCGATGGGGATCATCGTGGAGAATTCGCTGTAGCAGAGGCCGGCGAAGGCGCATCCGATGGCGGCGATGACGAAGGAGAGAGTGACGGCGGGTCCGGCGTGATTGGCGGCGGCGATACCGGTAAGGGAAAACAGGCCGGCGCCGATGATGGCTCCGATACCGAGCGCGATCAACTGGGTGGAGCCGAGGGTGCGTTTGAGCTTATGTTCACCCTCTTCGGCCTGGGCCAGGATCTTATCGATGGGTTTGGTCGCAAAAAGGCTCATGCGGAGACCTCACTTTTCTTTCGCCATAACAAGTAGACCGGGATGCCCAGCAGCACGATGATGAGTCCGGGCCAAGTGTAGCTGGGCTTGTAGAGCAGCAGAAGCGCTTCAATCAGGCCGGCGGCGAGCATGTAGAGCAGGGGCAGGAGGGGATAGCCGAAAGCCCGGTAGGGCCGCTCCAATTCAGGGCGTGTGGAGCGGAGCCGGAAGATGCCAGCGATGGTGAGCACGTAAAAAAGCAAAACAGCGAATATAACATAGTCGAGCAGATCGCTATAGGTGCCGCTGAGGGTGAGCAGGCAGGCCCAGACGCATTGCACGGCCAGGGAGACATTGGGGGTGTGGCGTTCGGGGTGAACGCGGGCGACGGAGCGGAAAAAGAGGCCGTCGAGGGCCATGGCGTAGTAGACGCGGGCGCCGGCCAGGATCATGCCGTTCATGCAGCCGAAGGTGGAGATCATGATGGCCACGGCCATGACCTGGACGGCGACGGGGCCGAGGATGGCGGAAGCGGCGGCGGTGGCGACGCGGTCTTCCGGAGCAGTCTGAATGGAGGCGAGCGGGAGCACCATCAAGTAGACAAAATTGCAGGCGATGTAGAGGACGGAGACGATGCCGACGCCGAGGGCGAGCGAGAGGGGAAGGTTGCGTTTGGGGTTGCGGGTTTCCCCGGCGGTGAAGGTGACGTTGTTCCAGGCGTCGGAGCTGAACAGGGCGCCGACCATGGCGACGCCGACGATGCGGATGGTGGTCCAGCTCCAATCGGCGCCGGCCCAGAAGTCATCGAAGTTGGCCGAGAGCGCCTCCTGGTTTTTGCCGACGGCGATGCCGAGGGCAACGAGGCCGAGCAGGGCGCCGGTCTTGGCGACGGTGAAGATGTTCTGGATGAGAGCGCCGAGGCGGACACCGCGGGAGTTGACCCAGCTGAGGAAGACGAGCACGGCGATGCCGAGGAGCTGCTGCGTATTGACCTTGAGCGGGCCGAGCGAGAAGACGATGTTGGAGGCGGCGAAGAAGGGGAAGAAGACGCCGGTGAACTTGGCGAAGGCGACGGCGACGGCGGCGATGGTACCGGTCTGGATGACGAGGAAGAGCGTCCAGCCGTAGAGGAAACCGTAGAGGGGTCCGTAGGCTTCGCGCAGATAGACGTACTGGCCGCCGGCGTGCGGCATGGCGGCGGCAAGCTCGCCGTAGCTGAGAGCGGCGGTCAAGGTGAGTAGCGCGGTAATGACCCAGGTCATCATCATGAGGCCGGGAGAGGCGACCTGGCGGGAGATGTCGGCGGCGACGATGAAGACGCCGGAGCCGATCATGGAGCCCATGACGATGGTGGTGGCATCGAGCAGGCCGAGGCTTTTCTGAAGGCCGTCGGAGCTTGTGGGAACCGATGTTTGCGAAGAGACTAACCGGTCAGACTGCGCCATTCCTGAACACGCCTCCTGATTCTATCGGTGGTGAGATCGTCGGGTAAAAGATCGCTGATGACGGCGACTGAGTCGGCGCCGGAGTCAAACACGGCGAGGCAGTTTTTCCGTGTGATGCCGCCGATGGCGGCCAGGGGAAGGGAGGTGAGCGTCCGCCATTGCTGAAGTTGGCGGAGGCCGACCTCGGGGTCTGGGTTGAGTTTGGAGGCGGTGGAAAAGATGGGGCCGAGGGCGAGATAGTTTATAGGCTCGGAAGCGGCGGCGAGCAGCTGCTCGCGGTTGTGGGTGGAGAAGCCGATGGGTGCGGCTGAGGAGAGGATGCCGCGCGCATGATGAGGAGGGAGGTCATCCAGGCCGAGGTGGAGGCCGGCATCGAGCAGAAGGGCGAGGTCGGCGCGGTCATTGACGATGAACTGGGCGTGGAAGCGGCGGCAGAGCGCGGCGATCTCTTCGGCATGCTGAAACAAGGCGCGCGCCGGCGGGAGTTTGCAGCGCCACTGAAGGATTTGCGCGCCGCCGTCGAGCATGGACTGGGCGGCCTTGACGGCGGGAAAGTTGCGCGCCTGGAGGGTTTCCACGTCGAGGATGGCGTACAGGCGCGGCAGCGTCATGCAGGCAGACTGTTCATGATAGCAGGCGTTCTAGCGGGCGGCGTTGGCGGCGGGCGGGGTTCCCCGTTCCAGCAGGTCGCGCACGACACCCATGGCATAGCTGGCTAGGAAAGGCTTCTGCATTTGGATAAAGCCATACCGGAGGCAGACGTCTTCGTCGGAGGGTTCGAGGTGTGCATCGACCATGAGCACCACATGGCATTGCGGGCACTTGTGACGCAGTTTGATACCAAGATCCAGGCCGTTGCCTTCTTCGAGAAGAAAATCAATGAGGATTACGGCCGGCTTGATCTTGGCCACTTGTTTCAAGGCCTCGTTGCCGGATTCCACCGTAGTGACGACACAGCCGGCGTCGGTCATCCACTTATCGAGAAAGCGGAGCAGGTCGCGATTGTCGTCGACGATCATGATGGCAGGGTGCGCTGGCTCGCTGCGGCGGGCAGTTGCATCGCCGCGGATGAGGAGGCCGCTGTCTGCCCGTTCGACTTTCACCAGGGCGCCAGGCTCGATTTCCCCTAATGCGACCATCTTGGCCAGGGGTTGGGTGAGGTGGCGGTGGACGGTGCGCTTGAGTTCACGCGCGCCGTACTTGGAGCTGGTGCCTTGCGCGAGGAGGAACTGGCGGCTGGCCTCCGGCACTTCAATGCGGAAGCAACGCTGCCCGAGGCGGGTGTTGACGTGCTGCTGGAGCTCTTCGATCTGATGGTTGAGGATTTCGCGATAGGCGTTTTCATCGAGCGGCTGGTAGGTGACAACGGCGTCGATGCGGTTGACAAATTCCGGGGAGAAGCGCTTGCGCACGGCGGCGAGGGCGATGGCCTGGAGCTTGGAGGCGACCTCGCGCTGGTCGGGAGCAGCGCCGGTGCGGAAGCCGAAGGTGGGGTCAAGCTCCTTGGTCATCTCCTCGGCGCCGAGGTTGGAGGTCAGGAAGATGAGGCTCTCTTCGAAATTCACGGTGGTGTTGTCGCCTAGGCGGAGAGTGGCCTTGTCGAGCACGCCGAGCAGGAGGCGGGTGAGCGAGGGCGCGGCTTTTTCGATTTCATCGAACAGGACGATGGAGAGATTGCAGTGATCGGACGTGGCGGCGCGGAGCTGATTCTGGTTGAGCATGGCCTGGGTTTCGCGGTGGCCGAGATAGCCAGGCGGGGCGCCGATGAGCTTGGCGACTTCGTGATCGAGCTGAAACTCGCCGCAGTCGATCCTGACGAAGCTTTTCTCGGAGCCGTGGAGGATTTCGGCGAGGACTTCCACGGTGCGGGTTTTGCCGGTCCCCGTGGGGCCAAGAAGAAGGAAGATACCGACCGGGCGGCCCGGGGGCGCCAGGCCGGCTTGTGCAATCTGCACGTAAGGAACAATGAATTGAATCGCTGAGGGCTGACCGACTACTTTCTGACGAAGCAGGGTAACCAGGTCATCCCCTTCAGGGATGGGGCTCCTGGTTGGTGATGACATCGCTCTCTCCCTAAGACTGCGGCCTCATGGGCCGGCTTATGGCGGGGCGAACCACCTCCACAAGGGGACCGCCGTGCCTACTGCGAACGTCCACCGCCTTCGCCTCCGCGAGGAGTGGCTGTTTCGGCGCTGCGCGGCGATTCGGCGGGGGCCGATGGGGCCGCCGCGGCTCCCGTGGAGCCGGCAGACGGCGAATAGCCGTCATAGCTGCGCTGCGAGGTGACCGTATACCCGCGATTGGCGTCATAGCGCGGACCGCTGAAGCCCATCGAAGAGACAGCGGGCGCGGTGACGCGCGGCGCATAAACGGCATAGACATTTCTCGGGCAAAAATAACCGTAACCGAACGGCGAGTAAAGACCGGCACGGACCGGGACGAAGGTCATCATGCCGTAGAAGGGATTCCACAACCAACCGGAAGTGCGCCAGTTGACATCGCTTTGGCGGACGGAGTTGGCGGCGGAGATATTGGCCAGCGCGAGATAGCCGGCGCGGCGGGAACTCCAGCGGTGGAGCGGGTCGCCGGATTCGGTGTCGAACTTGCTGATCGCATACTGACCATACAGGGCCACGCGCGAGGATTTCTTGGCGGTGAGCTTGCGGTCCCCTCCCACCACCTCCGCTGCGCCGTCATAGACGCGCAGCTCGGCAGGCTCACTGTTGATGCGATAGAGGCCGTTTTTGCGGACCATCACCGTGGCTTCGCCGAGGCGGAGGGAAATGGTGAAATCGGAGAGCACCTCGACCGCTTCGAGAAGAGCCGCGCCGTTGAGCAACTCAAGCTTCGTGTCCTGGAGGCTGTTGTTGATCATCCGCACAGCGGTGTTCTCGGCGATGCGTAGGAAAACGCCGGGAGCAAGCAGCAGTTCGACGCGGCCGAGCTCGGTGCGCAGCACCTCGCCGGGCTTGACGTCCTTGAACTGCGTGAAGCCCTTGGTGGGGTCCGGAGTATCGACGGTTTTGCCGGCGAGAAAGACATCGCCTTCGGTGTAGTGGACGAGGCCGGCCTTGGTGCTGACGACTTGCTGCGCGAGGGCAGCGGCGGTGGTGAGGGCCAGGATGAGGATGCTGAGCTGACGCATGGCGCTCCTTCCTTTCTAATACTGCTGGGTTTGAGGACGCATGTCAACGGGTGGCCGTTTCGCTAAGTTGCGAGAAATGTTAACGTTGAGTCATGTTGAAGCGAGAAATGGCGGTGATGGCGGCCACGGCGGCGCTCCTTTGCGGGCCTCAACTGGCGAGAGGTCAACAACTTAGCATCTCCTCCCAGGAGTTGAAAAACGGGATGAAGGTTCTTCTGCATCCGGACCGCGATATTCCCAACGTGGCGATGTATCTGTTCTTCAAGGTGGGTTCGCGCAATGAGCGGCCAGGCGTAACAGGCATGTCGCACTTCTTCGAACACATGATGTTCAACGGGGCGAAGAAGTATGGTCCCAAGCAGTTCGATATTCAGATGGAGAAGAACGGCGGGCGCAACAACGCCTACACGGCGCGCGATGTGACGGTATATACGGACTGGTTTCCGAAGACGGCGCTGGAGCTGATGTTCGATATGGAAGCGGACCGGATTCGCGACTTAGGTTTCGAGGCGAAGATCATTGAAAGCGAGCGCGGGGTGGTGTATTCGGAGCGGCGCTCGTCGGTGGAGAACAATAACATGGGATTGCTGTTTGAGCAGGTGAACGCGGCGGCGTTCACGGCGCATCCCTATGGATGGCCGGTGATCGGGTGGGCGTCGGATATCGAGGCCTGGACGGTGGAGGATCTGAAGCAGCATTTCAAGATGGGCTACGCGCCGAACAATTGCGTGGTTGTGGTGGCGGGCGATGTGGAGGAGGCGGAAGTGATGCGGCTGGCGCGAAAGTACTTTGAGCCGCTGGAGAGGCAGCCGCCGCCACCGGCGGTGCGGACAAAGGAGCCGGAGCAGAAAGGCGAGCGGATGGTGGTGGTGCGCAAGCCGGCGCAACTGGGAATGTTGATGGTGAGTTATCCGATTCCGGAGTCCTCGCACGCAGATTATCCGGCGCTGGAGATGCTGGCGGCCGTGCTGACGCAAGGGCGCAGCTCGCGGCTATACCGGAGTTTGGTGGAGGAGAAGCAACTGGTGTTGGGCGTGAACGCCAACGTCAGGGAGTCCCTGGATCCGGGCCAGTTCATGCTGATGGCGCAGGTTCGGGCGGGTGTGGAGCCTGCGGCGGCGGAGAAGGCCATGCTGGAGGAGATGGAGAAGCTGGGACGTGACGGGATCAAGCCGGAGGAGCTGGAGAAAGCGCGCAACCAGATGCTAGTGGATCATTACCGCCAGTTGAAGACGATTTCGGGGAAGGCGAACCTGATCGGGCAAGCGGAGGTGTTTTATGGAGGCTACGGGAAGCTGGCGGAGAGGCCGGAGCAGCTGCAAAGAATCAGCGGCGAGGATGTAAAGCGGGTGGCCGGGACATATCTGGCGCCGGTGCGTCGCACGACGGGGATGCTGATTCCGGAGAAGGCGGAGGCAAAGCGATGAAGCGGCTACTGATGGGATTGATTCCGGTTTTGTTGTTGGGGCAGGTAAAGCTTCCCCCGGCGGAGCGGCAGGTGCTGGCGAACGGAGCAGTGTTGGACCTGATGGCGCGTAAGGATGTGCCGATGGTGAGCCTGCGCGTGGTGATCCGGGGCGGAGGGGAGGCGGACCCGGAAGGCAAGGCGGGATTAGGCTCGATGGTGGCGGAGCTGTTGCGGCGCGGCACGGCGACGAGGACGGCGGAGCAATTCTCCGAGCAACTGGACGGAATCGGCGCAGTGTTCAACGCGCGCGTGGATGAGCAGAGTGTGGTGCTGGCGGCGGAGTTTCTTTCCAAGGATGCGGCGGCGGCGCTGTTGCTGATTGGCGATGCGTTATTGAGGCCGTCGTTTCCGGAAGAGGAAGTGAAGAAGGCGCTGGCTCAGCGCATCGATGCGGCCAAGGCGGCGAAGGACAATCCGGGAATGGCGAATTCGCTGTACTTCCGGCCATTCTTTTTTCCGGCGAGCCATCCCTACAGCCGGCAATTGAACGGGGATGAGCTGAGTCTTGCGGGCATCTCGCGGGACGATATCGTGGCTCATTACCGGCGGCTTTATGCAGGCAAGAACATGATCGTGGTGGCGGCCGGGGATTTCCAGGCGGGCTTTGCCAGTGCGCTGAAGGACGTGATAGGCAAGGCGCCGGCCGGGGAGGCGTATGTGTGGCGCAAGGCTGCGGCGCCGGCGGGGCGGGCGGGAAACCGGCTTTTACTTGTAGACAAGCCGGATGCGACGCAGACCTACTTCCTGATTGCGCAGCCGGGGATTCACCGGACGCATCCGGATCGTGTGCCGCTGTGGATCGTGAATACGCTGTTCGGGGGCCGGTTCACCTCGATGTTGAACGATGAACTGCGGGTGAACAGCGGGCTGACCTACGGTGCGAATTCGCGCTTGCAGCAGGACCGGCTGAGCGGAGCGATCGCCATCAGTTCTTACACGAGGACGGACGCGACAGCGCAAGCGATCGATTTGGCGCTGAAGGTGCTGGGCAGGTTGGTGAGCGCGGGGATCGATGCGGAGCAACTGGCTTCGGCGAAAACCTACTTGAAAGGCACGTATCCGCCGGAGAACCTGGAGACCAGCGATCAACTGGCCGCGGTGTTGGGCGATATTGAGCTGTATGACCTGACGCGCTCCGAGGTGGATGATCTGTTCGCGCGGATTGACGCGGTGACACTCGAGGAGGCCAACGCGGTGGCGCGGAGGTACTTCAAGGAGAGCGGGCTGCAGTTTTGCCTGCTGGGCAATGCGGGAAAGATTCAGGAAGCGGTGAAGAAGTATGCGCCCGGGATGCGCGTGGTGAAGGTGTCCGAGCCGGGAATCCGCGTGCCGGAGTTTTGAGGATCAGCGGAATTCGATGGCGGTGATTTCGCCGGCGGTGCGGCGGGAGGCGTCGGACTTGGAGATGTACTCGACGGCAACGGGGCGAGGGGTTTGAGGGCCGCAGCGGAATTCGAACGTGATGGAGGAGGCGGTTTTCAGCAGCACCTCGCCGGGCTTGTCCACCCACAGGTGAACCGGCTTGCCGGCGGCACGGATTTGAAAGCGTGCCGCGGCGCCCAGGCATTCAATGTGTTCCAGAACGCCTTCCACGCGCGCATCGCCTTGGGGCATTTTCCAGCTGTCGGGGACGTAGACGGGCGTCTTTGCGGTGGGGGGCACCGGCGCGGCAGCCGGGCTGGAGGTGAGCTTGAGCGCGGCCTGCGCCATGTCGAGTTCGTGGGAATTGGAGGCGGAGTCGGCGGCCTTGCGGGCGGCTCGGCGCGCTTGTTCGTTCCGGCCGAGGTGGTGATAGGAGTATGCGAGTGCGTGCCAGAAATAGGATTGTCGGGGAAGGACGGCCACGGCTTGCTCAAAGGCTTCGACGGCATCCTGATGGCGGCCTTTCTGGGATTCGGTCAAACCGAGCAGGAAGTGTGCTTCGGCGTGTTTGGGATTGCGGCCGATGGTTTCGCGGAGGTAACGTTCGACTTCGGCGGGATCGGCGCCTGATTCGCGCAGCAGCATGGCGTACTCGAACAACGCGTTGGAGGTGGCGCGCCCGGAATCGATGGTGTTGCGGAGACGGCGCATGGCCTCCTGGTTGCGTTTCTGGCTGAGATCGATGAAAGCGAGCGCGGTTTCCAGTTCGGCGGGATCGATTCTGCCGGCGGGAAGCTTGCGCAGGCGCCTTTCGGCTTCCTGCGCGCGACCCATGCGGAGAAGCAGGTCGACGAGGACGAGCTCCGCCCTGCCTTCTTCCATTAGTGTGATCTCGGCTTCCATTTCCCGCGGCGGGCGCCAGTAGACCGGGACAGTGGAGAAAGGATTGGCGGCGTAGGCGCGCAGATCGGAAAGGGCGGCGTCGAGGGTTCCACCGAAGGCTTCTTCAAAGGCGAGAGGCCAGGGGATGGCCTGATCGAGCAGTTCGGCAAAGCGCGGCATGTTCTTGCGGTAGCGCGAGCTGAGATTGAGCATGTGGACGAGGGCCCAGCTTTGGGCATAAAACACGCCGGCCTTGTTTTGTTCGTTGTAATATTCCGAGTCGCGGGTGACGCGGCTCAGCTCATTGCCGGTGAGCCAGTTCCTGGAGCCAAGCGTGCGGAGGTGCGCCGGAATGGGGGCTCCGAGCAGGATGCTTTCGCCGCGGGCCTGTAGGGTGGAGTAGAACTCGGCGGTGCCCTCCTCGAGCCAGCGGGGTAGGGAAGCGGAGCCGTGATGAAGGACCAGGTGAACGTATTCGTGGAATAGGGCGCGGTATTGATCGTCACCGGCGAGGATGACGATGTAGTCGCGCTCGGGGCCGCCTTGATAGAAGCCGCGGGCGCTGGGAGACGGGCTGACGGCGCGGAAGTCGCGCTGGGAGGAGAAGAGAAAGACGCGGACGGGAAGAGGGGCGGGGCGCGCGACACTCCATTCCAGGAACACGTGGCGGATCTGTTCCAGGTGCGCCAGGGTCTGGCTGCCGGTGCGTTCGCCGGCGTCGGTGAAGAGTTCAAAGTGGGGAGAGGTGAGTCGCAGCCATGCGCCGTGAACGGAGAAGGTGAGCAGGAGGGCGGCGGCGCAGAGTTTCATGGCAGATCCAGCAGGCGCGCGGGATTGGTTTTCACCATGCGTTCGATCTCGGCTATGGTGAGGCCGGCCTCGCGGAGTCCCGCGAAGATCAGCTCGAGACCGTCGGGGTGGAGCGGATTGCCGGCTTGGCCGAGGTCGCTCGAGAGGATGCATTGGTCGATGCCGGCGGCCTTCATGGCGCGGGCGTAATCGGCGAAGGCAACGCTGCGGGTATGGCCGACCATGGCATTGCCGACGAATTCAAGGAACGCGCCCATTTTCGCGGCTTCGCGCATCTGATCGATGCTCATGGAGACGGGGCCGAGCATGGCGTGGGTGACGACGATTTGCGTTACGCCGCGGCTTCTTGCTTCGCGCACGAGCATGAGGACCTCGGTGGGGCTGGAGTGTCCGGTGGCGAGTACGAGGCGGTGCTTGGCGATGAGATCGAGCACGGCCAGCACTTCCGGCAGGGGCTTTCCGTCCTTGGAGACGCTGACGAAGGGGCGGTCTTCGCGATTGGCTTTGACCTGGTTCTCCGCGTCGAAGGTGGGCATCCAGACGAAGCGGCCGTAGCCGCCTTCCACGCGCGTCATGCGCTCGACGGCGGACGGGTTGATGCCGCCGACGGCGCGGTTGAGGGCGATGCCGCCGAAAGCTTCCAAGCCGGGCGCGCGTTTGCGGGCGAGCCAGGCGAGGCTGGCGGTGGGTTCGTAATGGTTCTTGAGCACGACGGCGCGGACACCGCGTGAGCGCATGAGGGCGGAGATTTCCAGCGCGTCAATGGAGCGCGGAACGCTGTCCGGCCCCGAGTGGACGTGGATGTCGACGACGCCGGAAAGAGATTGCGCCGATGCGCAGGAGAAAATCGATAAAGTCAACAGAAATAATCGTTTCATCCGGTCTTGCAACCAATATAGCCTCGATAGAAATTTTAGATTGGACCCATCATGCCGCGCATCTTACCCTGGGAGAGTGATTCCTGTGGAGCCACAATCGGAGCTTATGCCATCAAATCCTCAGCTTGATTTTCTGCACAGAATCAGCGGGATCGTGAGTTCGGAACGAACGATCGAGGAGATGTTGGGCGAGTTAGTCGGAATGACAGCGCAGGTGACAGGCTGCGACGCGTGCCTGGTTTATCTGCTGGATAAAGATAACGGAGAGATCGTGTTGCGGGCCTCTCAGGTTCCGCATGCGAAGGAACTGGGCACGCTACGGCTGAAAATCGGCGAGGGAGTAACGGGGTGGGTGGTGGAGCACAAGTCGGTGGTGGCGCTGCCGGCGAACGCGTCGGCCGATGCGCGCTTCAAGCGGTTCAACGGGCTGGTGGAGGATACTTATGAGGCATTCCTGTCGGTGCCGCTGGTGAGCGGCGGCGACGTGATCGGCGTGGTGAACGTGCATCACCGTGAGCCGCACCAGCATTCAAGCGAGGAGATTTCGCTACTGACGTTCATCGGGGAACAGATGGGGAACGCGGTGGCGCGCGCCAACCTGGCGCAGGAGAATGCACGGCTGCAGGAGGAACTGGAGACGCGGAAGGTGGTGGAGCGAGCCAAGGGGATCCTGCAACGCAGCCAGAGCCTCAGCGAGGAAGAGGCGTATCTGAAACTGCGCGGGGAAAGCCGGCGGATGCGGCGGCCGATGAAGGAGCTGGCGGAGGCGATCATCCTGGCCGATGAGCTGAACCGCGAGCGATCCTTTTAAGGAACTCGCCCGCACAACGGAGCCTGGCGCGGGCGGGAAGAAACCGGTTCCTTGCCAGTTTGGAGGGCCGCGCCGGCCCTGTGCGGGCTCCTGAGCGCGGCCTGATCGGTTAGCATGGGTTAAACCGGCGCACGCCGGCAATGGCCTCCGTGAAACTGACCGATAAATACACACAGCAGAGCGGCAACGTCTATCTCACCGGCATCCAGGCGCTGGTGCGTCTGCCGCTGGAGCAAATGCGGCTGGACCGCGCGGCGGGACTGCGCACGGGCGCGTTCATCTCCGGATATGAAGGATCGCCGCTGGGCGGCTACGACATGGCGCTCCAGGGATCGATGGGGCTGCTGGAGGAGCATGGCATCCACTTCCAGCCGGCGGTGAACGAGGATTTGGCGGCGACGTCGGTGTTCGGAAGCCAGATTTTCCAGGTGCTGGGACAGGGAAAGGTAGATGGGGTCGTGGGGATCTGGTACGGAAAGGGGCCTGGCGTGGATCGCTCGGGCGACGTACTGCGTCACGCGAACCTGTCGGGTTCGCCGGGGCTGTGCGCGGCGCTGGTGCTGGCGGGAGACGATCATGCCTGCAAGAGTTCCTCGATTCCGCACCAGAGCGATTTCAGTCTCTATAACGCGGGAATTCCGATTTTGTTTCCGGGCAACACGCAGGAGATTCTCGATTACGGTCTATACGCGATTGCGCTGTCGCGATTCAGCGGGGCGTGGAGTTCGCTGAAGCTGCTGACGCATATCTGCGACGGCGGCGGGACGGTGGCGGTGGGGCCGGAGCGCCATCGTTTCCGGAACCCTGAAGCGTATGAGAAGAAGACCGATGCGCGGCTGACGCCACCGCTGACGAACGCGCTGGAGGCGGAGACGCACTGGCGGAGGATCCGCGCGGTGCGCGAGTTCGCGCGCGCGAACCCAATCAACCGCTGGCATGGCGCGCGGGAGCAGGCGTGGCTGGGACTGGCGACGGCGGGCAAATATTACTACGACCTGATGCAGGCGCTGAGCGATCTGGGGATCGGGCAGGAGGAGCTGAGGCGGCTGGGGATTCGGCTGGCGAAGTTCGGGATGACGTTTCCGCTGGAGCAGGGGTTTTGCGAGGAGTTCGCGGAGGGGCTGGAGACGGTTCTGGTGGTGGAGGAAAAGCGCAGCTTTCTGGAGTTGCAACTGCGGGAGGCGCTCTACAATTTGGCCGCGCGGCCACGGATATTGGGCAAGCAGGATGAAGAGGGCGCGCCGCTGCTGCCGGCATCCTACGAGATGGACCCGGACGGGATCGCGCGGAACATCGCGAAATACCTGACGCGGCGGCAGGGACTGGAGAGCGTGGAGCGGCGTTTGCGGCTGGTGGAGGAGATTGCGGCGCGGCCGCGGGAGAAGTTTTTCGTCCGCACGCCGAGCTACTGTCCGGGCTGCCCGCACAATCGCAGCACGCTGCTGCTGGAGGGGCAAGCAGCGGGCGGCGGCATTGGCTGCCACGGGATGGGGATTCTGATGAAGGATGCCGGGCGCGGCTATGAGTTCGCGACACACATGGGAGGCGAAGGGGCGCCGTGGATCGGGATGTCGCCGTTCCTGGAGCGGCGGCATATTTTCCAGAACATGGGCGATGGGACGTATTTTCATTCGGGCGCGCTGGCGATTGAGGCGGCGATCGCGGCGGGCGTGAACATCACCTACAAGATTCTCTACAACGGCGCGGTGGCGATGACCGGCGGACAGGATGCGGTGGGCGCGCTTCCGGTGGCACAGCTGACGAGGAAGCTGGAGGCGGAGGGAGTCCGCAAGATTGTGATCGTGGCCGAGCGGCCGGAGCAGTACAACGATCCGGGCGAGCTGGCGCGCAACGCGACGGTGAGATCGCGCGAGGAACTGCCGGAGGTGCTGCGGGAGCTGGAGGAGACGGCCGGGGTGAGCGTGCTGATCTACGACCAGGAGTGCGCGGCGGAGAAGCGGCGGAAGCGCTCGCGCGGCATCTATGCCGAGCCGACAATGCGGCTGGTGATCCACGAGGAGGTGTGCGAAGGCTGTGGCGATTGTGTGACGCAGTCCAACTGCATGAGCCTGCAGCCGGTGACGACGGCGCTGGGCGAGAAGATGCGCATTCATCAATCGAGCTGCAACAAGGACTATACGTGCGCGCTGGGCGACTGCCCGTCCTTTGTGAGTGTCCAGATCAAGCCTGGAACGGGACTGCGGCGGCGGCAGTTGCCGGAGCTGCCGATGGCGGACGTGCCGGAGCCGGCCTACCGGATGGAGGCGGGAAGCGGGTACCGGATACTATCGCCGGGAATCGGCGGCACGGGCGTGCTGACGATGAATGCGCTGCTGGCGGCGGCGGCGACGATGGATGGCCTGTTCGTGAGCACGCTGGATCAGACTGGCCTGGCGCAGAAGGGCGGCGCAGTGGTGAGCCACCTGACGCTAAGCCGGGAGCCGTGGGAGGCGGCGGCGCGGATCAATACCGGGAACGCAGACCTGATTCTGGGTTTTGATCTCCTCGGCGTCACGCATGCCGATAATCTGCGCTGCGCGCATGCCAACCGGACGGCGGCGGTGGTGAACACGGACTTGATTCCGACGGCGGGCTCGATCCGGCATCGGGTCGTGATGAGCGGCGGAGAGCAAAAACTCGAGGAGATCGAGGCCTGCACGAAGGCAAGCGCCAATCTATACGTGGATGCATCGCGGCTGGCGGAGCGGCTGTTCGGCTCCCACATGTTTGTCAATATGTTCCTGCTCGGGGCGGCTTGGCAGGCGGGGCTGGTGCCTGTGTCACGCGCAAGCCTGGAGCGGGCGATTCAGCTGAATGGCGTGGCGGTGGAGCGGAATCTGCAGGCGTTCCTTTGGGGGCGCAAATATGCCGAGGATGGAGAATGGGTGGAGAAGCAAGCAGGTGCGGATCGGGTGGAGAAGAAGGCGGCCGCCGGTTTCGACCTGGAGGCATATCAGAACGCGGCTTACGCGCGCGAGCATGCCAAGTTTGTGGAGCAGGTAAGGGTAAGGCAGCCGGAATTGGCGGAGACGGTTTCCTGGAACCTGGCGAAGCTGATGGCTTATAAGGATGAGTATGAAGTGGCGAGGCTGCTGAGCGGCGAGGAGCTTGAGGGACAAGTGAAGGAAATGTGGGAGGCCCCGGTGGGGCTTTCCTACAATCTGCATCCGCCTCTACTGCGCACGTTGGGGTTGAAACGGAAGCTGAAGCTGGGCGGCTGGTTCCGGTTGCCGCTGCGCGTGCTGTCGGGGATGAAGTGGTTGCGCGGGACCCCGCTCGACGTGTTCGGGTGGCATCCGCACCGGCGGCGGGAGCGAGAGCTGATCAGCTGGTACCGGCAGTTGGTGGAGCAGGTTCTGGCGGCGGCGAACGAGGAGAATCTGGAGCAGGCGAGGCAGATTCTTGCGTTGCCGGAACAGATCCGCGGTTATGACCGTATCAAAGATGGGGCGATCGCGCGGGTGAAGGCCCAGGCTGCCTCGATGGTGGCGCAACTGAATGAAGCTCCCCAGCCGGCCCGTATTCTATAGCGCGCTGGCGGTGGTGTTCCTCGCCATCTCGGGGGGCATGTTGTGCGAGAACGCGATGCACATACCGGCCTCCTTCAGGAAAGTGGATCCCGAGGCGTGGGTCCGCGGCCTTGGCGTGAAGGGGGAGCATGTGGAGATTCGTTCAGGGGATGGATACCGGCTACGCGGCACTCTTTTCCGGCCCAGGGAGCCGAATGGAGCAGCGGTGATCGGCCTGCACGGAGTGGCCGATTGGCGGCGGGGAGTTACGGGTCAGGCGTCGCTGCTGCTTCGCCACAACTACACGGTGCTTGCGCCGGACAGCCGCGGGCATGGATTGAGTGAAGGCGAGCCGGTCACCTACGGAGTGAAGGAGCGCGACGATGTGCGGCGGTGGACGGAGTGGCTGGTGGAGAGGACGGGCTCGCCGCGTCTGTACGGGTTCGGGCAGTCGATGGGAGCGGCGATCTTAGCCGAGGCGACGGCGGTGCAGCCGCGATTCCGAGCCATCGTCGCCGACAGTTGTTTCTACGATTTCCTTTCGATCGGCGTGGACCGGCTTGGAGCGAATCGTTTACTGGCGGCGCCGTTTCTTTATCCAGCGCTAATGTACGCGCGCGTCCGATATGGGGTGAACTTGACCGAAGTGTCGCCGGTAGCGGCGCTGGGCAGAAGCAGGACGCCTGCGCTGCTGATCCATGGGAGCCGCGACAACAACATTCGCCCTTGGCATTCCCAGAGGCTGCACGAAGCACATCCGGAATTCACACAGCTTTGGCAACCGGAGGCGGATCATGTGAACGCGGTGGCACTACATGGGGCGGAGTATGAGAGGCAGGTAGTAGAGTGGCTCAGCTTGCACTAGCGGCAAGGTGGTAGCGGGACGCATCTTCGCGTTGGGGCTGCGCGGGACTCATTAGAAAATCGGCAAGCAGGTCCCGGCGCTGGCGGTACGCTTCCTGAGCCAAGCGTGCCTTGTGACGCTGGATGGCCAGCGAGGCGGTGTCGGACCCGGTCTCCTGCATGGAATGCAGGCGGCGCAACTGGAGCGCCCAGTTGGCAAAGGCGGCGTCGAATTCGCCGCGGAGGCGCTCGTAATCTCCTCCGTGTGTGTTTTTCATATTGCCCATACCAGTAATACGTACGAACCGAGAAGAAGTTTCCACGCGATGGCTGAAAGGGGAGAATCGGCGGCTGAACGGGCCTCAGCCGCGTCCCACCAAGGGCATTTTGGTAGCCATCACGGTCATGAACTGTACGTTGGCATCCAGCGGCAGTCCGGCCATATAGAGGACCGCGTCGGCAACGTGACGCACATCCATGCGCGGCTCGGGCATTAACGTTCCGTTAGCTTGCAGGACGCCGCCTGTCATACGCTGTGTCATTTCTGTCGCGGCGTTTCCGATGTCGATTTGACCACAAGCGATGTCATGGGCGCGGCCGTCGAGCGAGAGTGCCTTGGTGAGACCGGTGATGGCGTGCTTTGTTGCGGAGTAGGCGACCTGCTGGGGCCGGGGAGCATGAGCCGATACGGAGCCGTTATTGATGATGCGGCCGCCGCGCGGTGACTGCTCCTTCATCAAGCGGAAGGCGGCCTGTGCGCAGAGAAAGGCTCCGGTGAGGTTGACGTTGACGACGCTGCACCAGCTCTCGTAGGGGAGATCTTCCACGGGCGTGGCCGGCGTGTTCATGCCGGCGTTGTTGAAAAGAACATCGAGGCGGCCGAATTCGCGGCGGATAGCGGTAAACAGCGAATCAACTGCGGCAGGATCGGTAATGTCGGTGGGGATCGCAAGCATCCTGCCATCGTCCGGACTGGCCTGGGCGCAGGTCTTTTCGAGTTCCCACGCGCGCCGGCCGGCCAGCGCCACCGAATAGCCGGCTGCCTGGAGTGCGAGGGCGGCGGCGCGGCCGATGCCGCTTCCCGCCCCGGTAACAAGAGCGTAACGATTTCCGCTCATTCAGGTAGTGTATTGCATGGCTCTGGAGAAAAGCTGCAACCGAAGGGGGCAGGGCGTATAATCCATCTAGTAGTTCGTTTGATCGTCATGAGCAGGGGCTCCATTCTGTACCTTGCGGCAGGCCTGATGCTGCATTTCGCCGGGAGCACCAGCCACCTTTGTGCCCAGCCGAATTCGCTCGAGAAGGCGGTGGTGGGCCTGCTGGCGGCCAAGTGCATCGTATGCCACGGACAGGCGGCGATGTCGGATCTCGATATGCGCGAGCGCTCCGGGCTGCTGCGCGGTGGAAAGCGGGGACCGGCGATCGTGCCCGGCAAGGCCGCCGAGAGCACGCTCTACAAAGCGGTTTTGCGGGAAGGCGAGCTGCAAATGCCGCCTGCGCCTGCTTCCCTCACCGCCGCCGAAGTGAAGATCATCCGGGACTGGATTAACGCGGGCGCACGTTGGGACTCGGCGCAAGGCGCGAAAGCTGCATGGGGCTGGTGGTCGTTCCACAAGCCCGTCCGCCCGAAGATTCCCGAGGTGAAGAACAAGGGCTGGGTGAGGCAACCGGTGGACGCGTTTATCCTGGCTGCGATCGAGCGCAGTGGTCTCCAGCCCGCAGCTGGGGCCGGCCGGCGTGTTTTCGCGCGAAGGGCAACCTTTGATCTGCATGGCCTGCCTCCAGCTCCGGAAGAGGTGGAACGTTTCGTCAAGGACACCTCCGCGGACGCCTATGAGAAACTCATCGACCGGCTGCTCGCCTCGCCGCGCTACGGGGAGCGCTGGGGGCGGTATTGGCTGGACCTGGTCCGCTACGCCGACACCTCAGGATTCGAGACGGACCACTTCTTCACGACCGCCTGGCGATACCGGGACTACATCATCCGCTCCTTGAACCAGGACAAGCCGTACGACGAATTCATCAAGGAGCAAATCGCCGCCGACGAGATTTGGCCGATGAACCTGGACTTGGAAGGCACGCTGAAGCTTCCCAAGGAAAAGGAGGAAAACGTCAACAGGCGCGTGGGAACCAGCCTGTTCACGATTGGCTCTTTCCCGATTGAGTTCACTTACTACGGCGACCAGTTTCGGGCGGAATGGCAGGCCGACGCCGTGGATACCGTAGGCGCGGCTTTCCTCGGGCTGACCGTCGCATGCGCCCGGTGCCATGACCACAAGTTCGATCCGATTTCGCAGCGCGACTACTACCGGATGACAGCGCTGTTCGCCGGCAGCGTCGAGCGCGAAATTCCACTGGTGAGCCTGTTTGACGTGCAAACCAACTCGCGCAACTTTCCGCTGCTGGCTCATGCCCAGGCTTTGAAGCAGATGGCCGCGCGGCGTGGGAGAGGCCGCGGCCGCGCGCAGGCCGAACAAGCCGAGAACCAGGAAGGCGAAGAGCCTCCGCGTCAGCCGGGTATGGATCCGGAACGCGCGGCGCTGCTGCAGAAGCTCGCCGAGGCCTACCTTCGGGCGCCCGAGCGCTACCCCACCGCCAACGTGCTGGCCCACGAGGAGATTATCCCCGACACGCACATTCTGGTTCGCGGCGAGTTCAAGAATAAGGGAGAGAAAGTCGAGCCCGGTTTCCTGTCGGCCCTCAGCACCGGTCCTGAAATCGTGGAGCCCAAGGGCGTCCTCATCGTGCCGAGGAGGCGAAAGGCGCTCGCGGAGTGGCTCACCTCGCTAGACAATCCGCTGGTCAGCCGCGTGATGGTGAACCGCATCTGGCAGGGCCATTTCGGCGAAGGCATCGTCAGGTCTCCAAACGATTTCGGCCGCCAGGGCGAGCCGCCGACGCATCCCGAGCTGCTCGACTGGCTCGCGGTCGAATTCACCGAGCAGGGCTGGAGCATCAAGAAAATGCACCGCATGATCATGCTCTCCAGCGCCTACCGGCTCTCCAGCCTAGCATCGGGGGAGAGCCTGGATAAGGACCCCGAGAATCGCCTTCTGTCGCGCATGAACCGCCGCCGTTTGGACGGCGACGCCGTGCGCGACAGCATACTGGCCGTAGCGGGCACGCTGAATCTCAGGATGGGAGGAGTGGGCGTGATCCCGCCGCTATCGGCGGAGGAGATTCAGGCTGCGCGCATGCCTCAATTGTGGCCGGCTCATCCTGATCCGGCCGAGCACAATCGCCGCAGCATCTATCTCCAGATGAAGCGCTCGCTCACGCTGCCCATGCTGCAGATCTTCGACGCTCCGGATACGGCTGCCAGTTGTCCACGCCGGGAAACCTCCACCGTGGCCCCGCAGGCTCTTTCGTTGATGAACAGCGAGTTTTCCGGCGCTCAAGCCGGCCATTTCGCCGCAAGAGTTCAGAAACAGGCGGGCGAGGATCCGGCCGCGGCCGTGACCGCCGCCTGGCGTATCGCCTTCGGCCGCGAACCGGGTCCGGAGGAAGGCAAGATCGCGCTCGACTATCTCCAGCGGAACTCCCTTGCGCGCTTGTGTCTGCTGATCGTGAACATGAATGAGTTTATCTATGCCGACTGAGGATTCACGCCGCAAATTCCTGGAAACCGCCGGCCTCGGCATCGGCTGGCTGGCGGCGCTGGACCTTTTGCAGCGCAGCGCCCCGGCCGCCACCGATTCGCTTGCGCCCAAGCCGCCTCCGCAGAAGGCAACCGCGAAGAGCGTCATTTCTCTGTTCATGCAGGGCGGTCCGAGCCATATCGACACTTTCGATCCCAAACCGCTGCTCAACAAACTCCACGGCAAGAACCCGCCACCCAGTTTCGGCGATGAAGATTTCCAGAACGGGCAATTCCGTAATTCCATCATTCTTGGCTCGACGCGGGTTTTCAAAAAGTACGGGCAGTCCGGTATGGAGGTGTCCAACTTGCTGCCCCATACCGCGGAGCGGGCTGACGACATCGCCGTAATCCGTTCCTGCTATCACGAAGGTTTCACCCATTCCCAGGCGCAGTTCCTGATCAACAACGGCTGGCCCCGCATCGGGCGCCCGAGCCTGGGATCCTGGATTCTCTACGGACTGGGAACGGAGAACCAGAATCTGCCCGGCTTTGTGGTCTTGCTCGAAGGGGGCGTTCGGTCAGGGCCCGCCGTCTACGGCCAGGGCTTCTTGCCGGCCGCCTATCAGGGGACGACGTTCCGCCCAGGCCGCAACCCGATCCTGAATCTGAAGCCGCCGGCTGGGATGCAGCCCGAGCACCAGCGCGACCTGCTCGACACGCTGCGCCGGTTGAACGAGCGCCATATGGATTCCAGGAACGAGGATTCCGAGCTGGCCGCGCGCATCGCCTCCTACGAACTCGCCTTCCGCATGCAGATGGCCGCTCCCGAGGCGACCGATTACTCTGGCGAAACAGAGGCGACCAAGAGGCTGTACGGACTCGACAATCCCGTCAGCGCCGACTTCGGCGGGCGGTGCCTCATGGCCCGGCGGCTGGTGGAGCGCGGCGTCCGTTTTGTCCAGGTGTGGTCCGGAAATGGAATGAACGCGACCGATTGGGACGGTCACATCGCCTGCGACAAGAACCATGACGCCAAGGCGGCCCAAACCGATAAGGCGGTCGCCGGCCTGCTGATGGATCTGAAATCCCGTGGGCTGCTGGATTCGACGCTCGTGATCTGGGGGGGAGAGTTCGGCCGCACGCCAACTTCGGATGGCGGCGCGGGAGGATCGGAGGGCCGGGATCACAACCCGTACGGCTTCAGCATCTGGCTGGCTGGAGGCGGCGTGAAAGGCGGCCAGGTGATCGGCGGGACCGATGAGCTGGGTTTGCGCGCCGTGGTGGATAAAGTTCACCTCCATGACCTGCACGCCAGTATCCTCGGTCTGCTCGGGCTCGATCACACCAAAGTCACCTATCGCTACCAGGGCCGCGATTTCCGGCTCACCGACGTCGGCGGCAGCACCGATTTGATGCACAAGCTGAGGGGAGCATGATGCGATTGGCAACAATCCTTCTGGTGGTGTCGAGCGCCTGGCCGGGGCTGGCGGCCGAACCCGTCGAGTTGGTACGCGAGGCCGCGCTCGGCTGGACGCAAGGAGCCGTGAAGCAGGATTCCGCTGCGCTCCAACGTTTCCTCACCGACGACCTCCAGCACCCGCAGTTCACGACGCCCAATACGAATCCCGTCAGCACCGCCTTCGGCACGGTTACCGGCGAATTCGCCCGGCCGCGCGTGATTCAGTTCGGTCTGAAGCTCCTTTTCTAAGCATCGCACCGCTTCTCGAGGCGGTTACAGCGATCTATTCACGCTCCCGTGAGTAAGCGGTGGCACGCAGGATTATTCACACAGGCTGGTGAGCAAGCGGGTGTGAACCGGCTGTTTTCAACAAGCTCCTAAGCGTATCGATTAATCAGCCGAAGAGGAAAGCTGTAAGGAGAAGTGGCGCGCTTTGCCCTGCCATGCTGAAAACCGCCGGATCCTGGTGATCGATGATAACCGCTCCGTTCTGGAGGATTTCCGGCGAGTGCTGTGCCCGAAATGGGAATCCAACGCGGAGCTGGACCGTTTTGAAGCGGATCTTTTCGGTGAAGCTTCTACCGCGACGCCCCAGCAGCTGCTGGATTTCCAGCTGGACACCGCAAATCAGGGGCAGCAGGGCTTCGAACTGGTCCGCGCCTCGCTGACGGAGAACCGGCCATACTCGGTTGCGTTTGTGGACATGCGGATGCCGCCGGGCTGGGATGGCTTGGAAACGGTAACGCGGATCTGGCAGATAGACCTGGACATACAAGTAGTATTCTGCACGGCCTATTCCGATTATTCCTGGATAGAGATGGAGGAGCAACTCGGGCGATCAAGCCGGCTGGTGATTCTGAAGAAGCCTTTCGACTCGATTGAAGTACAACAGCTGGCCTATGCGCTAAGCGAGAAGTGGAAGCTGAGGCGGCAGGCGCGGTTGCGGATGGAGGAAATGGAGCGGCTGGTGGCGCAGCGGACCGAGGCGCTGGCGGCGGAGAACAGGGAACGCCGGCGTGCGGAGAGGGAAATGCAGGCGGCCAAGGAGGCGGCCGAGTCGGCCAACCAGGCCAAGAGCACGTTTCTGGCGACGATGAGTCACGAAATCCGGACGCCGCTGAACGGGCTGCTGGGAGTATCCGATCTGCTGCTGCGGACGGCGTTGACCGAAGAGCAGCGGGAACTGGTGCAGATCGGACAAAACAGCGGTTTGGCGCTGCTGGGCGTCATCAATCAGGTCCTGGACTATTCGAAAATCGAAGCCGGGAAACTGATGGTGGAAAAGATCGACTTCGATCTGCTGGATCTTGTGGAGGGCACGATGGAGCTGCTGGCGGAGAAGGCGCACGAGAAGGGGCTGGAGTTGATCACGAGGATTGAGGATTCGATGCCCGCGAACCTGAAAGGCGATCCGGGGCGGTTGCGGCAGATTCTCCTGAATCTGGTGGGCAATGCGATCAAGTTTACACAGGGTGGCGAGGTGCAGTTGGAGGTGAGTGGGAGCGAGGAGCCCGCGGGCGACTGCCGGCTCTTGTTCCAGGTTCATGACACGGGGATAGGGGTGGATCCGGCCCTGATGGCGGATCTGTTCCAGCCCTTCCGCCAGGGAGAAGCCAACAGTACGCAGTTCGGGGGGACGGGGTTAGGCTTGGCGATCAGCAAGCGGCTGGTGGAGTTGATGGGCGGGACAATCGGCTACACGCGGCGGGGCGAGTCCGGCTCGACGTTCTGGTTCGAGGTGGTCTTGGAGAGGCAGGAATTGTCCTTGACGGAGCAACCGGAGGAGTTTCTGCCGCTGGAGGAGCTCTCGGTGCTCATTGTGGAGGATCACGCCAGCTACCGGCGGGTGCTGGGACATCAGCTGACGGCCTGGAAAGTGGCCTGGCACGCGGTAGCGGGAATCGACCGCGCGCTGGAACTGATCGGCAAGCAGCAGGCGGACGGACAACGCTACGACGTGGTGCTGTTCAGCCGGGAGCCGGAGCTGGATGGCGACGTTTCCACCCTTGTGCGGAGACTCCGGCAGCAGCAGGCGCTGAGCGGATCGCGGCTGATCCTGATGGCGACGATAGCCGATCTGCTGAAATCCACCGAACTGCGCCGCCACGGGCTGGCCGGATGCCTGTTGAAACCGGTGAAAAAGCGTCAGCTGTACCGCATGCTGGCCGATGACCGGTTGGACGGGGGGAAGGCAAGCGGCGCCGATAGTGTTTTTGCGGGGAGACCGGAAACTGCGCCGGTGCTTGTCGCCGAAGACAACCCGATCAATCAAACGGTGGTGACGCGGTTGCTGGATAAGCTCGGCTACCGGGCAGAAATCGCCGCCAACGGCCGGGAAGCGGTGGAATCGGCCCGCAGCGGCCGCTACAAGCTAGTGCTGATGGATTGCCAGATGCCGGTGATGGATGGCTTTGAAGCAGCCCGCCGGATCCGGGAGAGCTGTCATCAGCCGCCGCGCATCATCGCGCTAACGGCGAACGCGATGCGGGGAGACCGGGACCGGTGTCTGGCGGCGGGCATGGACGATTATCTCTCCAAGCCGGTCTCGCTCGAGGATCTGCGCAAGGCGCTGGAGAGAAACCTGCAAGACTGGGCTGAGGACAGCCAAAGCGCCCAAGTCGTGCAGCCTTCCGCTGTTTGAGAGACCGATTATGATGGAGACGTTTCCTCCTTGCGACGATGTACAGAATCCAGAAGAGATCGCCCGCCAGCTGCAAGTTCTGCGAGCGGCGCTGGCGCAAGAAACCTTGCTAAGACAGCGCTTTGAGCAGGAAGCGGCGGAAAGCAAAATCTCTTTTGAAACGCTGGCGGAGAACCTGCCGGTCAGTTTGTACCGCCAGGATCTGGCGGGCTGTTTTGTATACGGGAACCAGAGGTTTTGCCGCCTGCTGGGCAGGAGCCTGGGTCAAATTGTGGGGCGCACCGATTTCGATTTTCATCCGCCGGAACGGGCTCGCAAGTACCGCGCCGACGATGAATGGGTGATGCGCAACCGCCGGGTATTTGAGTGCGTGGAGGAGCATCTGGAGGAGGCCGGTGGGAACCGCAGCTTCGTCCTAATTCTGAAGGCTCCGGTGTTCAACCGGCTAGGCGGATTGACCGGCACGCAAGGCATGCTCTGGGATGTCACGGCGCACAAGCAGACCGAGCAAGCGCTGCGGGAACAGGAAGAACTGATACGGAACGTGATCGACACCGTGCCGCACATGATCTTTTTGAAGGATCGCGAAGGGCGCTATGTGCTGGTGAACAAGGCGATGGCGGATAGTTTCGGCCGGAGCGTGGAGGAAATGACCGGTGCGCTGGAGTCCGAGCTGAATCCGCATGCCGAGCAGGTGGAGGCATGTCAGCGCGACGACCGGGAAGTGCTGGAGACGCTGCGCGAGAAGTTCATCCCGGAGGAGTCCGGCACCGACAGTCACGGCCGCAACTTCTGGCTGGAGACGATCAAAAGGCCGCTGTTCCTGGGGCGTGACAGGAGGCAGCGCCACTTGCTGGGTGTGGCCACAGACATTACGGCCCGTAAGGAGGCGCAACAGCAGCGCGACGAGCTCCACCAACAGCTCCTGTTGGCATCCCGTCAGGCGGGCATGGCCGAAGTCGCCACCGGCGTGCTGCACAACGTGGGCAACGCGCTAAACAGCATCAACGTCGCCACCGAGATGATTGCCAGCCGGATCCGCGGCAGCCGCGCAGGACTGCTGAGCAAGGCCTCTGCGTTGCTGGAGGCTCACGCCGACGATCTACCTGGCTTTCTCAGCGGTGATCCGCAAGGCAGGAATATGCCGTCCTTTCTTGGAGCGCTGGCGACTCAACTATTGAAGGAGCAGACCGAGATGGGGGTCGATGTCCAGGCTTTGAAGAGCCACATCGAACACATCAAGGAAGTGGTGGCGATGCAGCAGGTGTACGCGCGTGTCGGCGGATTCCGCGAAAAAGTCCCGGTGAGCCGGCTCGTGGAGGACTCCCTGCAGTTGAATCATCAGGCGTTGCTGCGTCACCGGGTAAAGCTGGAAAGAGACTACCGGATCGATCCGGAGCTGGAGATCGAACGGCACAAGGTGCTGCAAATCCTGGTAAACCTGATCAACAACGCGAAAGCGTCATGCAAGGAGTCCGAACAGCAGGACAGCCGGATCTGCTTGCGCATCCGTGGCGGCGAGGCCAACTACGTAGTGGTGGAGGTGGAGGACAACGGCGTAGGCATTCCCGGGGAGAACCTGACCAACATCTTTTCACACGGATTTTCCACGCGCAAGGACGGACACGGGTTCGGGTTGCACCACGCGGCGAATACGGCGAAAGAACTGGGCGGCTCGATCCGTGTGCATAGCGGCGGGCCGGGCAAGGGAGCGACATTCTCACTCTGGCTGCCGCTGGTGACCGAATAAGGGAGAGATCAGGTGAGAAGCCGGATGGAGGGCTTCAAACGCGCCAACAGAAGGCGGGCGGCCCCATCGGGCTTTTCGGTTTCGAACAAGCAAGTGCGAGAACCTGCCCTGCCTTCCACCCGGACCTTGCGGTCGTCGTGGCGCACCCTGTAGGCCATCTGAGCTCTGTGATGGGCCTGCAGGGAATCCAGGGGCCAGTCGCTGCCGCATACCATGTGAATGCCGCCTTCGGGGCCAATCAGGATGCTCCAATCGGAGGCCTCGCCTCCGATCTTCATGACTGCTTCGGCCGCCTCCAGGATCTGCGAGGCGTGGGCATGAAACGTCTCTTTGCGCCGCGCTTCCAACAGACTCCTCTGGAGAGCTTCCATATTTCCGCTTATCGGCATCGGTGACCGCAGTTTGAGAGAATGACCTCACATGCGCGTGTTGCTCCTGACGCTGGCCGCTCTGGCAGCCACGGCCCAGACACTGGAGGAAAAGATTGAAGCGTTGGTCCGGCAAACGCCCGCCATTCAGCGCGCCTACTGGGGCGCGCATGCGTTGAGTCTGGGGACCGGCAATGTCTTGGTGGCGCGGAATGCCGGCAGCTACTTCGTACCGGCCTCCAACACCAAGCTTTTTTCCACCGCGCTTGCCTTGGCCCGGCTTCCCGCCGATCACCACATGCGGACGCGGCTGGTGGCGGGCGCGCCGCTGGATGCCCACGGCGTCTTGCCGGGCGATCTCGTATTGACCGGGGGTGGTGATCCGACGCTCTCCGGCCGGCCGGTTCCTTATCAGAAGAGCGCTGCCAACGGGGATCCAGTGGCGGCTTTCGATCTCCTGGCCGCGCAAGCCTGGCAAGCGGGGTTGCGCTCCGTGGACGGCGACATCATTGGAGATGATTCGGCCTGGGTGCATGAACCGTATCCGGACGGTTGGGCTGTGCAGGATCTGCTGGCCGAATATGGAGCTCCGGTCAGCGCGCTATCCGTCCATGACAATGCAGTGCGTGTTCACGTGACGCCAGGGCCGGCCCCGGGCGATCCGGCGCGTGTCTGGCTCACCCCGGCGCTGGGCTTCTACAGCATCGACTCGCGCGTGAGCACCGCCGCCGACTCCCTTATCCGCGCCGATCAGTTGCCGGGCTCACGCATGCTCCGGCTCTGGGGGACGGTGTCGCTCCAAGGCGGCACTTCGTTTCCGGTCGCCGTCACCGATCCGGCGCGTTATGCCGCCTACGTGATGCGGGAGGCGTTGATCCGCCGCGGCATCGCCGTTCATGGCGGCATCGGCGTCCGCCACTGTTACGCCTTGATCGGCGCCGGGCCTGCTCCCACCGGCCCCGAACTCGCCTCGCGCAACTCCCCGCCCGTTCCCGAACTGGTCAAGATCGTGAACAAGGTGAGTCAGAATTTGCACGCCGAAATGCTGCTACGCGAGGCGGCGCGTGCGCTGGGCAAGGCCCCTTCGCGCGGCGCGGCGCTGGAGTTGCTGCGCGGCTTCCTCGCCGAGGCCGGCATAGCTGCCTCCGACACACATCTTCAGGACGGCTCCGGATTGTCGCGCCTCACCCTTGCTACGCCGGTGGCATTCACCACGTTGCTGCGCTACATGCACTCTTCCCCTCAGGCAGAGGTGTGGCTCGACAGCCTGCCCATCGGCGGGGAAGACGGCACGCTCAGCACGCGCTTCCGCGGCATCGCCCCTTCCCGCGTGATCGCAAAGACGGGTTCGGTGGCCCATGTCGCGGCTCTGTCGGGATACTTGGATCGCGCCCGCGGAGAGCGGATCGCCTTCTCGGTGCTGGTGAATAACGCCAACGCGCCGGCTTCCGAGATCCGCCGTTTCATTGATAGAATCGTATTGTTGCTGGCCGAGGAGTAAACGATTATGCCCATCTACGAATACCGCTGCCAGGATTGCGGTACAAGCTTTGAGAAACTGGTCCGCGCCTCCGACGCGGACGGACCGGCCTGCCCCTCCTGCGGCAAGGCGCATTTGCAGCAGGAGTTTTCCGTATTCGCCGCGCGCGGCGGCTCCAGCGCATCGCCGGCACCTTCCCCGGGCGGCTGTCCGGCGGGCATGTGCCGGACTCCGAGCATTTGCGGCAGAAATTAAGTAGACACCACCCCTGATTGGGTCTTGTCTTTCCCGTCTGCATCCTTATAATTTTGTTCATGTGCCGCCGCACGATGGTTGCGCTGGCGTTGTTGTTTGGCCATGCGTTCGGCGAGGACGCCCCCGAGGGTCTTCTGGATCGCATCCGCGCGCAGGTGCAGGATAATCTGCGCAAACTGCCTGACTACACGTGTTTGGAGACGGTGGAGCGCTTTGGCAGGTTCGGCGCGGAAAAGCCGTGGGAACGCGCTGACGTCTTGAAACTGGAGGTCGGGCTCAGCAAGAACAAGGAGATCTACTCCTGGCACGGCGCCGGGCAGTTCAGCGACGGTGAGCTGGCCGATATGGTGGGAAAGGGCACCATCGGCACCGGCCATTTCGGATTGCTGCTGAAGCACGTGTTTCAGCCCGGCGCCGCGCAGTTCACCTACAAGGGGCTGGCGGAGGTGGGCGAAACCGCCGCGCATCTGTTCGATTTCGACGTGGTGCGAGAGAAAAGCGGCTACCGTCTGCGTACGGCAACCGGGGAAGCGGTCACCGGGTTTCAAGGTTCCTTCTGGGTGCATCGGGAAAACGGGCGGCTCTTGAAGCTGGAGGTGCAGGCTTATGACATCCCGGATGGTGTGGAACTGGCGCAGGCCGATCACCTGATCAGCTATGCGCCGGTGATGCTCGGCGAAGCCGAGTTCATGATGCCGGAATTGGCCGAGATGCACTTGGTGGCAACCGACGGTCAGGAGAATTTGAACCGGATTCGCATTTCCGGTTGCCGCGAGTTCCAGGCGCAGTCGAAACTTGCCTTCGCCGGTGAGGAACCGAAAACGGAAGCGGCGGCCGCGGTGGCTGCGGTCGCGCAATTGCCGGCGAACAGTCTGCTGGAAATCAGCCTCGCTGCCGCGATCGACCCTGCGACGGCCGCCGTCGGCGATGAAGTTCGCGCCGTGCTGGCGCGGCCACTGAAGGACGGCGAGCGCGTTCTGGTTCCGCAAGGCGCCGCGGTTCTGGGCCGTTTGGTGCGCATGGAAAAGCAATCGATCCCGTTCGCGCTATACGAGGTAGGCCTCAGCTTTCACGCCATCGAACATGGTGAGGGCACGGTGGAATTTGCCGCCACAATGGAAGAAGCCGGACCGGCCAGCGGTCTCATCCGGCAGCAGAAGAGCATGGACCCGGTCTTCACCAAGAAGCGCTCGGCGCGGCTGGACGTGCTGGTGCGGGAGACGCAGAAGGGGCAGGGCGTGCTGCTGTGGCAGGCGCGGCGCGAAGTGATTCCGCGCGGCTTGAAGATGAAGTGGCGGGTGGAGTAGCAAGGCTTACTGCTTGGAGGCGTAGTAGCCCTTGCGTGCCATCACGCGGTGGTCACGGTTATCGGTTTTGACCTCGATCTTGCGGAAGCTGCCATCCTTTTCCTGGTTGGAAGGCGAGTAGGCGATGGCGTATTGGCTGCGCATCTCCTCTTGAATCTCTTCGAAGATATTGTGGAGGGTGTGCTTGCGGTCGACGCGGAAGACACGGCCGCCAGTCTCCTCCGCCATCTTTTTCAAGTCAGAATCGCTGCCGCCCCAGTAGCGCGGATCCGAGTAATAGATGCTGTAGATGATGACGTCGGAGCGGTGCGCCTTCTCGATCGCCTCCTCCAGCTTGACGCGGCTGCCGGTGTCGACGCCGTCGGTGATCACAACCACCACCTTGCGCCCCACCTCGCCGCGCAGCTTTTCGGTAACGGCCAGGTAGACCGCGTCGTATAGAATCGTGCCGCGCATTTTCGTCCCAGGCACAGGGCTGGGATGCAGGCCGCCCACAGGCACGCTGAGCCGCAAATCCTCCAGACCCTGCTTGAGCAGGCGCGGAGAGCCGGTGAAATCCTGTAGCAGCTCGGCCTCGGCGCCGAAGCTGATGAGAAACGCCATATCCTTTTCCCGCAGCATCTTCTCAAAGAACTGCGCCGCCGCGCGCTTTTCGACTTCGATGAGGTTTTCCTGGCTCTTGCTCACATCCACAAGCAGACCGATGGTCAGCGGCAGTTCCGTCTCCCGGGCGAAGTAGCGGATCTCCTGCTTTTTGCCGTCCTCATAAACGTGGAACTGCTCCTTGGTGAGATCCTTGATGAAGGCGCCCTTCTTATTACGCACCGAGCAGAGCAGGTTCACCATCTCGACATCCACGCGAATGAGGGGCTCCTGCGCCGCCACCAGCACAGCCACCACCAGCGCAACTCCCCAGCGTCGTCTCATATTTCTACAATGACATAATGATCGACGTCCGTCTCCGCAAAGTGGTTTCCCACCTCAAGGCATCCGACCCCAGATTGGGGGCGGTGATCGCGCGCGTTGGGGCCTACAAGCAACAGTTCTCCGAGCCTGGCTTCGCCTCACTGGCCCGGTGCATCGTCTACCAGCAGCTGAACGGCAACGCCGCGGCAACCATCCATCGGCGCCTGCATGATGCATGTAAGGGGCCGCTGACGCCCGATGCGATCTTGAAGCTCCGCCCGGCGCGGATGCGCGCGGCGGGACTGTCGGGGCAGAAGCTCAACTACATCCGGGACCTGGCGCGGCAGACACGCTCCGGCGCACTGGACTTCCGCTCGATCCACGATCTGAGCGATGACGGCGTAATCGCCATGCTGACACAGGTGAAAGGCATTGGCGTCTGGACCGCGCACATGTTCCTCATGTTCAGCCTGCGCCGGCCGGACGTGCTGCCGGTGGGTGATTACGGTATCCGCGCGGCGATAAAGAAGCTCTACGGCCTGGAAGAACTGCCCAAGCCCGCCGAAATGGAATCGATCGCCGAACCGTGGCGGCCCTACCGCAGCGTGGCGTCCTGGTATCTGTGGCGCAGCCTGGAAGTGGAAGTGACCCTCTGAAACCGTGTATACTGCCCGGAAGCTCTGGGAGGGGCCTCCGGATGCGGCGAATCCTTCTCGCGATTCTGGCCTGCATGGCCGTTCCTGCGCAGGAGCGTGATCCTTCCCATGAACGCGTGGTGGTGGACCGCGGCTCCGGCTCTACCATGAAGCCGCTGGTGCACGGGGCGCGCTACGCGGCGGCTTCGATGGCGCACCAGGCCACGCAGGCGGCCGACCGCATGCTTGCCGCCGGCGGCAACGCCTTTGATGCGATCGTCGCTGGGCAGGCTGTGCTCGGGCTGGTTGCGCCCGCATCCAACGGGATTGGCGGTGACGCGGTGCTGCTGGTTTACAGCGCGGCGGATAAGAAGGCGTGGTCGATCAACGCCGAAGGAGCTGCGCCGAAGCTGGCAACGGTTGATTGGTACAAGCAGAACCACAACGGAAAATTGCCGGTGAACGACACGCTGCTCTCGGGCACCGTGCCCGGCGTCATCGACGCCTGGTACATTCTGTTGTCGCGCTGGGGCACCAAGAGTTTCGCCGAAGTGCTCGCGCCGGCCATCGATCTGGCCGAGAACGGGTATCCGCTCAGCCGCCGCTACGCGCGCTCCTTCGCCGACCGCGGTCTGGTGAAATATCCATCCAGCGCCGAATTGTACCGGCCGGGCGGAAAGGACTGGGAGGAAGGGGAAGTATTTCAGAACCGGCAACTGGCGCAGACGCTGCGCCGGCTGGTAGAGGCGGAAAAGGCCACCGTGGGGCAGGGCAGGCAGGCCGCGCTGAAGGCGGCTCGCGACCGTTTCTACAAAGGCGACATCGCGCGAACGATGGGCGAATTCTCCGAAAAGAACGGCGGACTGTTCCGCTACGAGGATTTTGCCGCCTATAGCGCGGAGGCGGAAGAACCTGTCTCGGTTGACTATCGCGGCTACCAGGTCTACAAGAACCCATCCGCTTCGCAAGGTCCGGCCGAGTTGTTCGCGTTGAACATACTGGAAGGCTACGACCTGAAGGGCATGGGCCACAATTCGGCCGACTACATTCACGTCTCCGCCGAGGCGATGAAGCTGGCCATGGCCGACCGCGAAAAATATCTCGGCGACAGGAAGTTCATCGAAATTCCCTACGCGGGTCTGTTGTCCAAAGAGTACGCCGCCGAGCGGAGAAAGCTGATCGACATGCGGCGCGCCTCGCGCGAGTTCCGCGCCGGCGAGCCGGAACGCTTCATGAACATCCCGCCGCTTCACCGCCCGGTGGAGGTGAACATCTCCGGCAACGCCGATCATGAAGGCGGCACCAGCTACATCACCGTCGTCGACCAGCACCGCAATGCGATCACCTTCACGCCGAGCCTCCACAGCGGTTTCGGGACAAAGCTGGTGATCGCCGATCTCGGCTTCAGCATCAACTGCCGCGGCGACTACTATTCGCTGAAGGAAGGCCACGCCAATCAACTGGGACCCGGCCGCAGGCCGCGCTCCACGCTGCAAGGCACGCTGGTGATGAAGGACGGCAAGCCATTCCTGGTGACCGGCTCGCCCGGCGGCGACGACCAGTGCATGCGCACGATGCAGACGTTGCTCAACATGGTGGAGTTCGGCATGGATGTCCAGCAGGCGATTGAAGCGCCGCGCTGGTCGACGCGCAGCTTCCCGGCATCACCGTTCCCTCACACCATGTACCCCGGCGATTTGCAGCTCGAAGGCCGCATTGCACCGGAGGTGCGGCACGCCTTGGTTGAGCGTGGCCACTCGGTATGGGTGCGTGGGCCGTGGTCGATGAATCAAAGCGCGGGAATTCGGGTTGACCCGGCGCGTAATACGTTGTCAGCCGGCGCCGACCCGCGAACCGGGGCTCAGGCGACGGCCTGGTAGAGCCCGATCAGCGGGACCAGGGAGGAGCAACGCCCATGATGCGGGCGTAAGCAACACTCTGGCCCATGTGCTCATGGCTGTGGACCAGGATGCGAAGGAAGACGTTGCCGATAGTGGAGTCCTGGTTGAAGAAACGGAGTTTCTTTTCAAGGTCGGCGCTGGGATAGGCCTCCTTTACGGCGGCGATGGATTCCTTGAGCCAGGCAATGACCTCCTTCTTCTCCGTGATTTTCTTTTCCAGCTCCCCGGAAACGGGCCCAGGGGCGGATTTGGGTTTGATGCCTGCGTGGCCGAGCAGAAAGTAATTCCCTAAAGCGACGTGCATGCAGACTTCGCTGAAAGAGCGCACACCGGGAGCGGGCCGCCAGGAATACTTGTCGGCGGGGACCGCCTCAGCCAGTGCGAGGATCTGGTTGGCGGAATGGGTGAACTCGGGCAGCCAGCCTTGCCCGACTTCCGGAGGGATTTGGGCGGTGGCGGGACTCAGCAGGAGAGTGATCAGCAAAGTTGCATAGCGCATGGGGGAAAGGTACATCGGCGCGTTGAGGTTGACACGCGGCAGGCTCAGACTCCACTGGGCACGAGCACGAACCGCCGAATCGCGATTTTCGCGCTGCGGTGGGCGCGCCCGGCGCTGAGTGTGTACTTCACCAGAGCTTCGTCGAACTGGTCGAGTACCGGGTTGGAGGGCATGTCGAAGGACAGCGTCTGCGGCCCGTCCTTGCCTGTAACGGCCTTGCCGAGGGAAAGCATCGGCTTGCCGCGCCGTGTGGTGTCGATCAGGATCAGTTCCACGGTGACGGAATTGAGGGAGAGATCAGCGTTGGCAAGCGCGAGTTCGATACGGCTGCAGCAGCCGGTGTCGATCAGGATGCCGAAGTTCTGGCGTGCTTCCATGCGCAGCGTGCGGTAATCGCTGGAGCGGAAGCTGAGTTTGTCGAGGCTGCCGCGCGTGATGAGCGAGCCGGGCGGCGGGCGCAGGTGAGGCGCTTTGAATATCCAGAAAACTCCGGCGAAGGGGATCGACAGCGGCTGCACGGAGCCTTGGGAGAACAGCCCAGGGCCGGGCGCGGTGGGAGCAACCTTCTCTGCACCTCCGCGTTGCGGGAGGAAGGGGACGCGGAGGAGATAGGGCCAGAGTCCGATGGCAACCAGCACCGCCGCGAACGCCGTATTGGCCAGAGTGCGGGGACGCGGCTGCACGCGCGACAGCAGCGGCCAGCCAAGGCGAAAGGCGCAGAGGAAAGTAAAGGCCGCGGCAAGTCTGTGATATTCGCCCATGGCCGCGAAGGCGGCGGCGTGCAGCAGAAGCGCGGTGAAGAGAGGAGGCAGATAGCGGCGGAGCCAGGGCTCGTAGGGTGGGAGATAGAAGATGGCGGGTTCGGCGGGAGGATTGGGTGCAGGCAGCGGAGGCTCGGGCCAGTAGCGGAAGGCGAGCCGGATCAGCGGGAGGGAGAGGAGCGCGGCGGCGATCGTGGTCCAGCGTGAGTTGAGCGCGAGGAAAATGGAGAGAGGGGCGAACCAGACAGCAGCAGCGGTGGCGAGATGATCCCGCCGTCTGAACACGCGCAGGCAGATCCAAGTGCAAATGGCGAGAAACAGGACGAAGTTGGCCGAGGATGCGAGCAGCCCGAAAAGAGAAAAGCGCTCTTGCGGCGGGACGGGACAGGCCCACCAAGCCACGACGGCGGCAACCAGGAGCGCGGCGGCCGTTGGATGCCAGGGGCGCATGAGCGTTGCGAGGTTAGACGGTGTCCGGGGGGAAGAAGTTCCGGCAGGCGCGGAGTTAGAATAGGGGCGGGAAAATGCGGCGGCTGGAAGCAGCGCCGGAGGAGTTGACCCGCGGGAAGTTGCGGCGGGTGGGTGAGGGTGTGGGGAAGGTGGTGTTCGCGAGCGAGCACTGGGTGGTCAAGCGCGAGCGTGGCGGGCGCGAGGTGGCGGCGCTGATCATCCTCTATAAAGCCCTGCGCCGGCTGGAGCCCTATTTCCCCTTTGTCGGCCACTGGCTGGAGCGCCCGTCGCGCCGCTTGCGGCTGATGCGCGTCATGATGCAGGGGGCGCTGCGCGTGACCCCGCAAGGGCTGTGGTTCACTGCGCCGGTGAAGGATGCCTGGATGAAATACCACAAGCGCAGCCTGAGGGGAGAAAAGCTGGCCGAGGAGCATCTGGCGGGCACGCCGCTGGTTCCCGAGGAGATCGAGTTCCCCGAGACTACCGTGCGTGTGAGCGGCTGGCCGGGCCGGATGAAGGTGACAGCCGCCACCGAGCGTGTCGAGGCGACGCTGTTTCAAAAGCTGGCCGAACTGGCTGGAGCGGCCCGCTGGGATGAACTGGAGCAGTGGCTGGAACGGTTCCTTGAGCTGCGCCAGCGCGGCTGGAAGATGGGGCTGTTTTCGGTGGATCCGCATCTCAAGAATTTCGGTGTCATCGGCGATCGCATTGTGCTGCTGGACTCCGGCGGCGTGACGGACCGCTGGGGCGAGATCGAGCGGCGGCTCGAATTTGAGCACGTGGTGCAGCAGCCGCACGTGCAACTGGGGTTGGCTCCCGTTCTTGGTGCGCATCCGGAGATCGCGGCGCGATTTGACAAGAGGTGGAAGGCGATTGTGAATCGCGGGGTGGTGGAAAGGCACTGGCCGGCGGAGAGGACAAGGTGAAGCAATGCAAAGAGAACTGACGAGGCGTTCAGTGATATTGTTCGCCGGGCTTTCCGTGACGCGGGCCCAAAATCGCGACGTGCGCTACGACCTGCTCGTCAAGGGCGGGCACGTGGTTGACCCGTCGCAGAACCTGTCGGCCGTGCGGGACGTGGCGATCGTGAACGGGAAGGTCGCGCGAGTGGCGGAAGCGATTCAGGCCGGCGAAGCTCGCGAGGTTGTGGATGCGCGCAAAAAGATCGTCACGCCGGGGCTGATCGATATTCACGTGCATGTCTACGACGGCGTGGCGCCGCTGGCGATTCCGGCCGATCCTAATTGCATCGCCAAAGGCGTAACAACGGCGGTGGATGCGGGCTCCGCCGGCGCGCATACGTTTCCCGGTTTCCGCCGGCACGTGATTCAGGTTGTGGATACGCGCGTCTACGCGCTGCTGAATATTTCCGTGGTCGGCCAGTCGACGCTGTCGCCGGATAATCCGTGGGGCGAGCTGCTGGATATCCGCTATGCCAATCCGAAACTGGCTGTGAAGACGATTGAGGCCAACCGGGATGTGATCGTCGGCGTGAAGATTCGGCTGACGGAAAACATCGCCGGGCGGCATGATATGCAGGCGCTCGCGCTGGCGCGCGAGGCGGCCGACGCGGTGAAGCTGCCGCTGATGGTCCACATCGGCGGAAGTTTTTCCACGCTCCCCAAGATTCTCGAGCTGATGAAGCCGGGCGATGTGATCACGCACACCTACCGCGCCGGGGCGGGCGGGATTCTCGATGACCGCATGCGGGTGCTGAACGAAGTTCGGCGGGCGGTAGAGCGCGGCGTGAGGCTCGACGTCGGCCACGGCGCAGGCAGTTTCGGCTGGAAGGTGGCCGAGGCGGCGACCAAGCAAGATCTGTGGCCGGGCACGATCTCCTCCGATGTGCATCAGTACAACGTCAACGGTCCGGTCTTTGACCTGGCGACGACACTGGCGAAATTCCTGCACCTGGGGCTGAAGCTGGAGGAGGTCGTCGCGCGGGCGACGGTGAATCCGGCGGCCACGTTCGGGTTCGGCAAGGGGATCGGCACGCTGAAACCGGGTTCGGAAGGCGATGTGGCGATCTTCGCGCTGGAGGAGGGCGACTACGAGTTCCGCGATGCGCAGGGCGAGTCGCGCATCGGGCACCGGCGGCTGATTCCGGTGGCGACGGTGAAGGGCGGCCGGCTGTACGGTTCGTCAACGATTCCCGTGGTCAGGCTTTAAACAACGCCATCGCGCCATAATCTATCTATGAGACTCAACGCTTTTTGTTTGGCTGTTCTGCTGGCTTGCGCCGCCGGTTGCAGCCGCAAGGAGGCTCCGGCAGGGCAGTTGTTCGAGCTGGACATGGGCAAGCTGGAAGGTTCCTTTGGTTCGTTGACCTCGGCCGATCACAAGGCGGTTCAGGACGCCGTGGGGCTGATCAAGGACGGGCAGCATTCCCTCGCATTGGTGCGCCTGTTCGAGCTGAACGACCGCAACCCGGAGAATTCCTCGCTGCGGATTCTGGCTTCCTACGCGCTGCTCCAGGCGGGCAACCTGGCGGGCGCCTTTGACGAGGCGCAGAAGGCGCACGAGGTGAAGGACCAGAACGCCTACAAGTGCTGGTATCTGGGAAAGGTGGCGCTGCTGAACGGCAAGAAAGAGGTGTGCCAGCGCGAGATCGGCCACGTGCACGGTTCCGGTAATCAGGCGGGCGCCGATGAGCTGCGCAAGGAGATGAGCAGCAACTAATGCTACGGGGCATCCGCGGCGATGGAGGGGAGCAGAAAGAGGAGGAGCGCGAGGAGCCTCACGGCGACACCCGCAGGTTTGCGAAGTAAGCGTCGGTGCCGGGGCCTATCCAGAGCGCGATGTGGCCGGAGGTTTCGCCGAGTTTGAGGTCGTTGACGATGAGCGTGGGCTGTTGGACGCCGTTGACGTAGAGGCGCGCCTTGAGGCCGCGCACTTCCAGCCGCAGTTTGGTCCATTCGCCGGGAACCAGGTCGGCATAGGTTTCATACTTGCTGGGCGTTTCCTTGCGGGTGCGCTGCCACGGGTAGTCGGGGAAAGAGGTGTACTGGACGGAGTGATTGCGGCGCTCCTGATCCTCGGCGCGGCCGTTGGTGGGGCGGAGGTAGAAGCATTCGAACTTGGAGAGATCGGGCGCGACGCGGAAGGCGATTCCGACGAATCCACGGGCGGCCGCGGCGGCTCCTGCACCGGGCTTGCCGGCGAGGTCGAGTTCAATCACCCCGTCACGGAATTGTGTTTTCGTGAGCACCACAAGCTTGTCCTCGCCGGCCGCCGGTTCCTTGGGTTCGGTGACGTGCAGCGCCGCGCGTCCGATGTAGGAGGTTGTTTGTGCGCTCACCTTGTTGAGCTTCAGCGCATCGAGCGAGTCAAGTGGAAACGTCTGCGCAAAGAGGGCGCAGCAGGAGAGCAGGGGTAGAGTGATGCTTTTCATACATCGAATCTACCCCAAAGTTGCAGACTGTGGTTAAAACCGCACGCGCATTCCCATCTGGACGTTGCGCGAGAAATTCAGCTGCGCCACAGGCAGAATGCCGAAATCGGCAGACGCCGGATTGCCCGAGGGGGCGTCGCCGCGGATAGGCGTGTTGAAGGCGTTGAACGCTTCCACACGGAATTCGAGTTGGTAACGCTCGCCGATGTTTGTCTTCTTGGACACCATCAGGTCGATCTGCGGGGCCGTGTGCGCCCGGATGCTGTGGAAGCGGTCCGGCAACTGACGGTATTCGAATGGCCGCAACTGCCGCCAGCACTGGCCGAAGCGGGAGCGGTCGTTAAAGAACCAGCTCGACTCGGTGCGCTGGTTCTGTAGCGGATCGCCGCACAGGAACTCCCAACCGGTCCAGGCGCCCAGCGGCACGCCGGACTGGTAGATCAAGTTGACGTTGGCCGTCCATCCGCCAATCAGCTTGTTCACCGGTCCGCTGACGGAGTTCAGGAAGGCCCTGTTTTTGCCGAACGGCAGATCCCAGATCCCGGCGAAGGTCAGGTTATGCGAGCGGTCGACGCCGGTCACCTGCGTGATCGGATCGCGCCAGGCGTAGGAGAAGTTGTCACGCCAGCGCCGCTCCATCTGCTTTGACCACGTGTAGGCCATCACCCACGTCATGGCCCCGGTCCGGCTGCGCTCGCCCAGCATGCGCTTCTCGAATCGGGTTTGCAGGCCGTGGTACCACGTGCGGCCCCACGGAGACAGGTTGGCGGTCAGTCCGTCGAAGTGCGGGAACGGCTGCAACAGCGTCTGCCGCGACAGGTCCGGCGACACGCCGCGGCCGACCGTCGTCGGGAAGATTCCCAAAAAAGGATTCGGCACGCGCTGATTGTAGAAGTTGGGATTCGACTGCGCCGCGTCCCAATCCGACTGTGGCATCGCGTTCCAGTTGAAGCCGACCGTCTCCTTGGTGGTCTGGCTGCCGACGTAGCTCACTTCCAGCACCATGCTCCCCGGCAACTCGCGCTCGATGGTGAACGACCACTGCATGGTGCGCGGAATCCGCCGTCGCGGCGAATCGTAGGAAACGCCGGTGCCAATGTTGGTTTCGATGCCGCGCGAGGCGCCGGCGGGACGGATCACGCCGCCCGGCCAGGGATTCTCGAGCGAATAGTCGCCGGTCAGACCGCCGCTGGGGAACTGGCTCGCCGTCAGCGTGTTGATGTAGGGCGTGCCGATACTGAAGCCGGTGGTCAGGTTGTTCTGGGTCACGGTGCGGTGGAAAATGCCAATGCCGCTGCGGATGACGGTTTTCGGCGCGAAGTTCCAGGCCACGCCGATGCGCGGCTGTACGTTGGTCAGGTCGGGATTGTACACGCGGCGGGGCTGCCCGCCAACACCGGCGAATGTCATGCCGCCCACGAGCGCCTGGACCGGCGCAGGCATCGTCGGCGTGGCCGCGCGCAGTGTGTTCCAACGCGCGATCACCGCCGCGCTGGTCGGCTGCACGGAGCTGAAGTCCCAGTCCCGGTTCAGCCGGTTCTGAATCTCATACAGCCCGAACTGGATGTCGTAGCGCAAGCCGAGATTCAACGTCAGCTTGTTCGAGATCCTCCAGTCGTCCTGCACGAAGATCGCCCAGTACGGCTCGCGCCGCAGAAACGTGTCGTTGTATTGCAGGTTGCCGCTCTGGATGTGGCCCAGCAGCAGGGACGCTACGCTGCTGCTGTCCCGGGCGCCCTGCGAGATGGCCTGGAATTGGCGCGTCCACGCATTGTCGAAGGTCAAGTCTCCGGAAGACCGCCCCGAGGAGAAGTTGTGCCGCAACAACTGCGCGACCTCAGTGCCGTACTTCAGACTGTGCCGCCCGCGCGTCTCGGCGATGTTGATCTGGAAGTTCATCTGCTGGCGGGAACTCTGGTTGATGAACTGGTTGCCGAACAGGGCCGAAAAGCCGCCTACGTTGACGCGCGGCATCAGCTTGGTGGGGAACGAGGCTACCTGGGGAATGTTCCTGATTCCCACCTTGTCCCAAGTGAAGTCCGGATCCGAGACGTCCGGAAAATTCTGGACGAACCGGTTGTAGCTGGACTGAATGTGCAGCAGCCGCGTCGGGGAGATCGTGTAATCGTAGGAGAAAATGTAGTTGATGTCGCGCCGCACGGTGCCGGTCATGTTGCCGAAGCGCGCCGGCGGGTCGAAACCGTTCTGGTCGCGGTACTCGCTGCCATCCTGGAAGGTGAACAGGAAATGGAACCGGTTGTTCGCGTTCAAAACCTTGTCGTAGCGCGCCATCGGCTGCTCATAGCGGTATTTGCCCAGGTTGTCCGGCCGGGTGAAGTTGTTCGCCAGCGCCTGCGGCTGGAAGTTAGGCGCCGGATAGAAGCCGAGGATGGCTCGGCCGATCGGGCTGATCCGCGAGGCCGGTATCCTGTTGCCGGGAAACTGCGTGCGCCGGAACAGCCCGCCGGCGTTGCAGGTCACCCCGGGGGTGGTGCAGGGGATCGAGGTAAGCGGATCATAAATCGCGATGATGCCTGTCTGGCCTTGGGGCACAAACGTGCTGAAATCGCCCCCGCGGATTTCCATCGGTGGCACGCTGACGTTCGATGGAAACGGCACGCGTTCGCGCCAGCCCTCGAAGGAGAAGAACAAGAAGTCGGTGTTCTGGCGGACCGCGAAGCCGACCGTCCCGCCGAACTGGTGCTGGTTGCGGAAACCACGCTTGACGCCCAGCGCATTGTTCTGCCGGGTATTGGCGTCCAGTATCCGGTTGCGCCAGAAGTCGAACAGCGTTCCATGCACCGCATTAGTGCCCGACTTCAGCGTCGTGCTTACGTGGCCGCCCCCCGAGCGCCCATACTGCGAATCGTACGTATTCACCATCACCTTCATCTCTTCCACCGCTTCCACGTTCGGGGCCAGGTTGAAGGCGCCGTCAGTGGAAATCGGCGCGCCGTTCAGCAGAAACTGGTTGCTGCCCGTCACGCCGCCGTTCATCGTGAAACTGCCGTTCACGTCCCAGGCGCGCGTGCCGGAAAAACCCGTATTCCCAAACGTCCGCTGCGTGAACATGACGCCCGGCGAGAGCCGCATCAGCATGTACGCCTGCCGGCCATTCATCGGAATCTCCTGCATCTTCACCGGGTCGAACACCAGGCCGCGCGAAGCTGTCGCTGTCTGGATCAACTCCTGTGAGCCCACCACCGTGATCTCCTGCGTCACGGCCCCAACCTCCATCGTTATGGGCAGGCTCAGCTTCTGCGCCACCTGCAAGACGATGTCGGTGCGCCGGACGGTTTGAAACCCGCCGGCGGTAATCGTCACCGTGTAGCGCCCGGGGTTCAACCCGGGCAGCGTGTAGATGCCCTCATCGTTTGTGATCGTCTCATTGGTGACGTTGGTGTCTGTTTTTGTGGCCTTGATGGTGGCCTTGGGAATGGCCGCTCCTTGCGAGTCCAAAACCTGTCCCAAGAGGGTGGCACGGAAATCCTGTGCGAAGACGGCGGCGGCTAAGAGAAGTGCGCAAAGCGCAAGACGGCTGGCTATCATAACGACCCCTTTCCTTAACGAAGACTAACGATCTGATCGATTGTATTCCAAAGTAAAGAAGGCGGTTGCTAGTTAACAAAAATTAATTCAGTCGCGGTAATCATGTGGACGTTGCTGCCTCCGATTGTGAGAACCATATCTTTAGTTTAGATGATAGGCTCTGCGTATGACTCCTTTGCTGACGATTTTGCTGGCCGCGCAGACGGCCTTGTTCGATGGCGCGGCGCTGGAAAGCTGGTCGGTGCGTGAAGGGCCGCAATCGGCCTTTTATGTGCAGAATGGCGAGATCGTCGGGAGCGCTAGCTCCGGCTTTCCCGCATGGCTTCGTTCGGATTCCCAGTATGAAAACTTCGATTTGGAGCTTGAGTTTTTCCTCAAGGGCTGGATGGACGGCGGCGTCTATTTCCACGCGCCCGAGCATGGCCACCGTTCACGCTCGGGCTTCAAGATCAGCCTGTTTCACCAGGTGGATGAAATCCCGCGGACTAACTCGATGGGCTCCGTTTTCCCGGTGGTGGCGCCGCGGCTGGTGAACGTCAACAATCAAGGGCACTGGAACAAGCTGCGGATCAGGATGGAATGGCCGCGGCTTCAAGTGTGGAGCAATGGGGAGGTGATTCACGATCTGGATGTGGAATCCGTGCCGGAATTGCGCAACCGTTTACGGCGCGGCTACCTAGGCCTGGAGACGCTCTCCTACCCGCTGCGGTTCCGCAATATCCGCATCAGAGTGCTGCCGTCAAAGGAGCAGTGGGAGACGCTCTACGAGAAGCCTTCTGATCTCGAGAAGTGGACCGTCACCGAAAGCAACGAACGCGTTCCAGCGCGCTTTGAACCGCTAGGTCCGATCCTGCGCGCCGACGGCCTCGGCAACCTGACGACGAAAGAAAACTACCGCGACTTCGAATTGCAGATGTACGTCCGCGGCAGCCTGCATCACAACGGCGGCGTCCTGTTCCGCGGCCAGGGCGGGCGCAAACGCTACGAGATCCAGCTGCACGATGTGGAGGAGGCGCACTACCCGACAGGTTCGCTCTACTTTCACAAACGCGCACTCTATGCGCGCATCGAGGCCGAACAGTGGTTCCTGTTCCAGCTGATCGTGAAGGAGCGCCGTTGCCTGGTGCGCATCAACGGGGAAACCGTGCTGGATCACGATGGTCTCGAGATCGTGGACCCCGGCCCGATCGAACTCCAGGCCCATCAGGCCGGCCGCTGGATCGAATACAAGCAGATCCGCGTGAAGCGCCTCTAATGTCCGGGCAGGCCGCAGATCACCGCGGCCTCGCCTTTGCGGGCCAGTTCCTTTTGGAAGAACTCCACAATGCGGTCGCGCCGCGCCAGGACCCCGTCAATCTCCGGACCAATCAGAAACGGTTTCGTCCCGTCTGTCAACTTCTCTTTGCTGAGGCTGGTTAGTTTCAGCCAGACCCGGCGGTCCACCCGTCCCAGCCGTTTCGCATCACGCAGCGTGGTGTACCTACGGAAGGCCCGGCTGAAATCGATCATCCACAGCGTCCAGTCGTTTGTGATCAGCAGGTTCGTCATGTTCTGGTCGGTGTTGTAGATCAGCTCGGTGAACAGGTTCACCTGGTGCATTTGATCGTTCCACTTATCCAGGTCCGGAGCCTTGATCTTCTTCTTCAGCCGCTCGCTTTCCATCATCTGCACGTCGTCCACCCACCAGGTCATGGCACCCGTGCGGCCGCCGATTTTACGCTCCACCGAGACCGGCGCCATCCTCAAGTCCAGCATCCTGTCCAGCCGGTACCCCGCGATGTTGTACTTGTAGCTGTCGCGGAAGTTCATCTCGCTCCCTCGCGGCGATTCGAATTTCATCTGCGACACATCGATGTTCTGGAAGTGCGCGTCATGCGTGCTCACCCCGTCCGAGAGTGTCAGCCGCTGCGTGCCCGTGACCCCGATCGACAGATCCTTCGTCTTGACAACCTTCGCCGTTTGCAGGAAACGTTCCTTTTCGCTGTCACTCCAGGAACTCAATGCGGTCTGCTCGGCGGCCACCACCAGCAGCGGAGCCAGTATGCCGGCAACAAGCTGGGTCCTTGTCTTCATGATCCTTCCCTTGTCCCTCTCTCCAGGCAATCCTCTTGCCAAGCCGTGAGGCCTGTGTTTTGTCCTCGTTAGAGTATCACCGAATTGCCGGAGTCTATCCAAAAAGTTGGATCGGCCCACGTTTCTCGTCTCCTGGATAGAGGTATAATCCGCGGGAAGGAGACCATCCTATGCGTGACAGGCTTTGGATCATTGGACTGGCGGCGATCCTGGCTCTTCGGCCTTTGCCGGCCGCCTCCCCTGGGAAGGAAGATCCCGCCGGCGCGGGCCTTTCCGCTCCTCGTCTGGCAAGGATCCCGGCGGGAATGAAGCGGTATATCGACTCCGGCCAGGTTGCCGGAACCGTCACGCTGGTGGCGCGCCGCGGCCGGCTCGTTCACCTGGATGCACAAGGCTTTCTCAACCTGGAATCGAAAAAGCCGATGGAGAGCTCGGCGCTGTTCCGCATCGCTTCCATGACCAAGCCCATCACCTCCGTCGCCGTCATGACCCTGCTCGAGCAAGGGTATTTCCAGCTCACCGATCCGGTCTCCAAGTTCATCCCTGACTTCAAAAACGCCAGGGTAACCGTGCCGACCGCGCCCGGCGAGGCGGCAACGCCGTCAAAGCTGGTTGCCGCCGAACGAGAGATTACGATTCAACATCTGCTCACCCATGCCGCTGGCCTCCCCAATACCTATTCCGGTCCGGGCCTGCCTCTGTTTCAAAAGTTGGTAGCCGAGCGCACGCCCTCCACCACGGTCGGAGAGTTTACTCGCAAGCTGGCCAAACTGCCCTTGAACTTCCAGCCGGGTACCGCCTGGGAATACGGCCCTGCCACCGACGTTCTCGGCCATTTGGTGGAGGTTGTTTCCGGCGAATCGTTTGACCGCTATCTGGCGCGGCACATCTTTGAGCCCTTGGGAATGAAGGACACCTTCTTCTGGGTTCCCGATGACCAGCTGCCCCGCCTCGCCACCCTCTACGCGCCGGGAGAAGCCAATCGCGCCACGCCGGCTTCCGCACAGTCCCGGGGCTCGAAAACCTTCTTTTCCGGTGGAGGCGGGCTCATCTCCACAGCCTCGGACTACTACCTGTTCTGCCAGATGCTCCTCAACGGCGGCGAACTCAATGGAAAAAGGATCCTGAGCCGCAAAAGCATAGAATTGATGACGCGCAACCACATCGGCGACGCCCGGATGTGGCCCACATTGAATGGGAACAGATTCGGCCTTGGCTTCCGCGTACTCACCGACCTCGGCCAAGCCGCCCATTTGGGTTCCGTAGGTAGCTATGGCTGGGGCGGCGCCTTTGCCACTTATTTTTGGATCGACCCCGCCGAGCAAATGATCGGCATCTTAATGACGCAGATCCGGCCATACACTCATCTGAACATTCGCGCCGACTTTCAAACTCTGGCCACCCAAGCCGTCGTAGACTGATTCCCCCGGTTAGCGCGTTACTAGCCCGCGTCAATAAGGGCACTCCCAAACCCCTCGTAGAGCCTGCCCGCCCGGGGGAATATGCCTTCGCCTGCCAGGGCGAAGAGACGGCGTACTTCAACTTTTTGATAAAGAAGGTCTTGACGGCTGCCAAAACCTGGGATAACCTTCAAAAGTGGACCAGAATGGTGCTTAACTGGTTTCAGGCTGGTCTAAAAGTGGTTTTGACGTGGTATGGAAGACCTTTTCAAGCCCGGTGTCGACCCTCCTCGGGGAACCGCACAGGCTCGCTGCGACGAAAAAGGCCGGTTGAAGATCCCCGTGGCATTCCAGCGTTTCCTGGAAGCCATTGAAGAAAAAGATGTGTTCTGTACCACCCTGGACAAGCGCACAGCTCGAATTTACCCAATTTCGGTCTGGAAACGCAATCAAAAAACGATGCATGAGCTAAAGGCCAACACCCGCGCCGCTGCCGACGTGGCCCTCATTGCCAACCACTATGGCGCTGATTCGCAGCTCGACGGACAAGGGCGGATTCTGATGCCCCCACTGCTGCGCCGGGAACTCGGGCTGGAAAACGCCCCGGTCTGGATGGAGTACTTCCGTGGCGGATTCACCGTTTACAGCGAGTCCTTATACCAGGAAAAGCTGGTCACGGCCCAGGATGGCCTCGAGGGGAAAGTCGAAATCCTCGAGCAAGGCGGGCTGTTGTGATGGAACTCACCAATGGGGATGCAGTCCATGCAAGAGCATTATCCGGTCATGGCCGGCGAGGTGATCGAATACCTTGCCGTGCGTCCGGAGGGAACCTACGCCGACTGCTCAACCGGTCTCGGCGGGCATGCTCGCCGGATCGCCGGTCTGCTGACCACCGGCCGGCTGATCTGCTTGGATCGCGACGCGGAGTCGCTCGAAAAGGCCAGGCTGCAATTGGCGGAGTTTGGGGATCGGATTGCTTTCAGGCAATCGCTCTTCTCGCAATTGCGCCAGACGCTGGCCAGCCTGGGCGTGGAAAAGGTGGACGGTATGGTCGCTGATCTGGGAGTTTCCCGCTACCAGCTGACCGACCCGGACCGCGGGTTCAGCCTCATGGTTGACGGTCCGCTTGATATGAGGATGGGCCGAGGCGAAGGGCCGACGGCCGCCGACATTGTGAATTTCAGCTCGGAAAACCAAATCGCCGACATCATCTACACATACGGCGAGGAAAGGAGGGCACGGAAGCTAGCTAGAGCCATCGTCCGGACGCGGCCACACCGGACCACTCTTGCGTTGGCAAGAGTGATCGAGGAGGCCGCGCCACGGACGGGAAAACTCCATCCGGCCACCAGGACATTCATGGCGTTGCGAATGGCCGTCAACCGGGAGCTGGAGGAATTGGAAGCCTTGCTCGATCAGGCCTCCGAGGCGTTGGCCACCGGCGGCCGCATCGTCATGCTGACGTTTCACTCGCTGGAGGCGAGGATCGTCAAGACCAGATTTCAACAGTGGGCGCGCGACGGACGCGCCAGCTTGCTGACCAAGCACGTGGTCAGGCCTCAACAAGAAGAAGTGCGCCGCAACCCGGCTTCGCGCTCGGCAATGCTCCGGGCGGCGCAAATCGAAGAACCGCAGTCAACAAGGGATGGGGAGAAGTAGTCATGGCAGCACAAGCAGCATGGTTTGGCAGTGATGGTGGAGACGGTGGTGACAATGGATTCCGGCAGCGGGAGCGCGACCAGTTTCAGGTTCGCCCGCTGCCCAATGAGGATGTCTTCTACTTCCGGACGGTGATAGATAACAGCCGCGTGGTGCGCGATGCAGACCCGGCGATTTGGACCGCCTGCTGGCGCTTTATCACGATGGCCGCCGTGGCGGTTGTGGTAATCGTCGGGCTGCTTTTGCCGAACGCATACGGGATGCTGGCCGGCGCACGGCTCCATAGGCTGGAGCGGGAGAGCAAACAGCTTCTCGCCGAGCGGCAGATGCTGGAGAACGAGCAGTCCCAGTTGCTGAGCCCGGAGCGTCTGGAGCAGTTCGCCGCCACCGAGCAGTTTCAACCGCCGGCCCCCGGCAGCGTTCATTACCTGCCGCCTTCGGATCACTCACTGGCCCTAGCCGGCGGCCAGCGCTAATGCTCCGCCGACAGGAGGCCGGCAGCCGTGGACCCCAAACTCAATCCCGAGGCGATTCGCGCCAGACGTCTGACGGGAATGGCCGTGTTCGGATTCCTGTGGGCGGCGGTGATCGTCGCGCGCCTTTTCTATCTGCAAGGCCCCAAGCATGAGGAACTGCTGAAGCACGCCGACAAGCGGCAACATCTTTCGCTCGAGATCAAGGCCCCGCGCGGGACGATCGTCGATCGCGCGGGGGAGAAGCTTGTCGTCAGCGTGCTGGCGGAGTCCCTGGCCATCAATCCGCGGCTGCTGAAGGATCCGGCGATTGCGGTGGAGATTCTGTCGAGCATCCTGAAGATCGACGCGCGCAAGCTGCTGGAGCGGATTCAGGTGGCGCAAGGGCTGGATCCGGAAGGGCGCAAGCCCCGGAATCCGAAAATGAATCTCGCTTTCCTGTGGGTGAAGCGCAAGATCACGCCGGAGGAGTCGGCGCGGCTGAAAGCTTACAAGTTTGACTGGATGGAGTTCCGCCAGGAGAGCCAACGCGTTTACCTGCATGGCCGGCTGGGCGCGAATCTACTGGGGTCGGTGGATCACGAGGAGAAGGGTAACGCGGGCGTCGAGGAAAGTCTGGATGAAGATTTGCAGGGCCGGCCCGGGCAGGTCAGGGTGTTGACCGATTCGCGCCGCCGCGGCATTGAATCGCGCATCGAAGTTCCGGCGCAGCCGGGCAAGACGGTGGCGCTCACCATCGACATCCGGCTGCAATATTACTGCGACCAGATTCTGCGCGATGCGGCGCTGCGCGAGGGCGCCGTGCGGGGCTCGGCCGTAGTCATGGATCCTCGCAATGGGGAAGTGCTGTGTATGTCGAGCTACCCGAGTTTTGACTCCAACGAGTCCTCCGCCTCGGTGGACTTCGCCAACTGGAACAATCGCGCGGTGACCGAGCCGTTTGAGCCCGGCTCGGTGATGAAGGTCTTTTCCATCGCCGCCGGGCTGGAGTCGAAGGCGGTAGTTCCCACCGATTCCATCTTCTGTCACAACGGGCGGATGCCCTGGTTCGGGAGCCACCTGACCGAGCACCCCGCCTACGGCTGGCTACCGGTGGAAGGTGTACTGTGGCATTCCAGCAATCTGGGGACGGCGGAGATCGCGCGGCGCACGGGCAGCCGCAACCTGTACCGCGTCCTCCACAACTCCTTCGGATTCGGCGCTCCCACCGGCATCGGGCTGCCGGCCGAGTCAAAGGGCAGCCTTGCGCCGCCAGACAAATGGGGGCAGGGAGAATTCGCGTTTGTCAGCTATGGGTATCGTATGAGTGCGACTACGCTGCAGCTGGCCAGGGCGCTGTCTGTTATCGCCAACGGCGGACTGATGGTGCAGCCGCGGCTGGTGCTTTGGAAGCAATCCGATGATGGAAACAGGGAGACATTGCCCCACAAGGCCCCGCAGCGTGTGTTGCGCCCGGAGACGGCCATCCAGACGCAGCTGATGATGGAGGGCGTGATCCTGAAGGGCACGGGCAAGCTTGCCCGCCTGGTGAGTCACACCGCCGGAGGAAAAACCGGAACGGCCAAGATCTGGGACCCGAACGCGAAGGTCTACACCAGTTTTTATAACGGAAGCTTTGTCGGATTTGCGCCGTTATCGGATCCGCGCGTCGTCGTGGCGGTCAGCCTGAGTCAGGTGAAAAAGGCGGCAAGCCAGGTGGCGGCTCCCGCGTTCCGTGATATCGCTTCCGCGGCGCTTCGACTGAAGGGCATTCCTGGCGATCTGCCGGAGCAGCTGCCGCAGGAAACTCCGCCGTTGGTGGCCGCCGTGATTGATCCCGAGCCCGGGCAGCCCGCGCTGGAGGAGACCGCGGTGCAGGCGGCAACAGAAACGGAGCTTGTGGTTGCCCCTCGAGTGCCCGATTTTCGCGGCAAATCGATCCGCGAGGTGATGGTGAAGTCCGTGGAGACGGGCGTGGAAGTGGTTTTGGAAGGCAGCGGGGTGGCTCGCTGGCAGGATCCGCCTGCCGGCGGATTGCTGGCCGCCGGGCGCCGCGTGAAAGTGCACTTTGCGAGATAAATGGCGGTCATGGTGATGGCTGAACAAACTCTGGAGCCGGTCCAGCTCGGGCAGCTGCTGGAAGCAGCCCAACTTGCCATCGATCTGCCGGCGGAGGAGAGTTTGCGCCTGTGGGTCCGCGGCCTGGACTACGATTCGCGGCGCATTGAGCCGGGCTGGCTGTTCTTCGCTTTCGCCGGCAGCAGGGCCGACGGGCGCCGGTTCGCAGCAGCCGCAATGGAAAAAGGAGCTGTTGGCGTGGTCAGCCAGGAGCAGCCACCGCCTGGGTTTTCCGGCTTGTGGATCCGGGTTCCTCATGCGCGCCAGGCGATGGCGCTGATGGCGCGCTGCCTGTATGCGGCGGCGGCGGAGCAGACTCGCGTGGCCGGCGTGACAGGCACGAACGCCAAGACTACCGTGTGCACACTCACGGACCGGCTGCTGCGCGCTGCCGGGCGCAGGACGGCGCTCGTCGGCACGATCGAGTACCAGGTGGCGGGCCGCACCTATCCGGCGCCGAACACAACGCCGGAGGCGCTGGATTTGTACCGGCTGTTTGATGAATTGCGCGCGGCAGGGGGCCGGGATGCGACAATGGAGGTTTCCTCGCACGCTCTCAGCTTGGGGCGTGTCCACGGAGTCAAGTTCCACACCGCTGTATTCACCAACCTCTCGCGCGACCACCTGGACTTTCACCCGGACATGGAATCCTATTTCGCCGCCAAATGCGAGTTGTTCCGAGGCCAGCAGGCCTCGCCGCCGGAGCATGCCGTGGTGAACCGCGATGACGCCTGGGCGCACCGGATTCCGCTTTCTTCTTCGGCCAAGGTTGTATGGTACGGGCTTTCTCCGCAGGCCGAGCTTCACGCCGGCGGCATCGAGGCGGACATGCACGGTCTACGTTTCACGCTGCACTGGCAAGGGCGCGCCTACTCGGTCCAAAGTCCGCTCGCCGGCCGCATCAACGTCTATAACCTGCTGGCGGCTTTCGGCGCCGGCCTCGCCTTCGGCCTGGAGCCGGAGGCGATGGTGGAGACGATGAGGCGGCTGGGGCCCGTCGCCGGCCGCTTTGAGCGTGTCGATCTCGGGCAGCCGTTCCTGGCCGTGGTGGATTACGCTCACACCGACGATGCATTGCGCAACGCTATCTCCGTGGCACGCCAAGTCTCGACCGGCCGCGTGATCACGCTGTTCGGTTGCGGCGGCGACCGCGACCGGGAGAAGCGTCCGCTGATGGGGCAGGCCGCCGGCGAACTCAGCGATTTTGTCGTGCTGACATCGGACAACCCGCGCAGCGAGGATCCGCTGGTCATCATTAACGACGCCCTCGTCGGGCTGCGCCGCACCGACGTCAGCCACCGCATTGAACCGGACCGGCGGCGGGCGATTCGCCTGGCCCTGGAAGAAGCGCGTCCTGGCGACGTCGTGCTGATCGCCGGCAAGGGACACGAGCCGTATCAGGAGCTGGCCTCCGGCAAGATCCACTTCGACGATCGGGAAACAACAAGAGAGATTTTGAAGGAATTCGGTTACGGCCGGGAGGAGGCTCGATGAGCCCCGCGGCCGCCCGATACGATCTCGGCCGTTTGGCCGGGCCTCCGGCAGGCGTGGCAGGACCATGTCACGCTCGCGCCGGAGAATTTGTGCTCATTGGGAGACGCGGCGGCGCAAGCCGGCCATTGGGACGCGAACTTTTTGCCGGCCCATGCCGCCGCGCACTTTTTTGAGCGGGGAAGATGATCCTTCTCAGGCAGGACGATGCTTTACTGGCTCTTATTCGAACGATTGCACACCAGTTTCGGGCCGTTGCGGCTCTTCGGCTATGTCACTTTCCGCGCGGCCTTCGCCTCGCTGACGGCGCTGCTGCTGTGCATTGTGCTCGGCCCGTGGCTCATCGGCCGGCTACGGCGGTTTCAGATTCAGCAGTACATCGGCGAACATGCGCCGGCTTCTCATAAGCGCAAGGCCGGCACGCCTACCATGGGCGGCGTGCTGATTATCATCTCCATCGTCATCCCGACGCTGCTTTATACCAATCTGCGCAGCCCTTACCCTTGGGTGGCCATTTTCGGGCTCGTCTCCTTCGGCGCCATCGGCTTTCTGGATGATTACATCAAGGTAACCAGGCGGCGCAATCTCGGCCTCACCGCCAAAATGAAGTTTTCCTTGCAGGTGCTGGCGGCGTTTCTGGTGGGCGTGCAGTTGGTGGTGCTGCATGCCGCCGGCCAGTATTCCACGGCGATGAATGTGCCGTTCTTCAAGCAGATCAAGCCGGACCTTTTGATCGACAGTCTGCTCGATTCTCCCTACACCTATCCGCTCGCTTTTATCTTCTTTTTCGGTTTTCTGGTGGTCGTGCTGGTGGGTTCGGCCAACGCCGTCAACCTCACCGACGGCTTGGACGGTCTTGCCACTGGACTCATGATCATCGCCGCCGGGGCCATCACTGTCCTGACTTATATGGGCGGCCACCGCGACTTCGCCCTCTATCTGGATCTGTTGCGCGTGCCCGGCGGCGCCGAACTCACCATCTTTTGCAGCGCCATGACCGGCGCCTGTCTCGGCTTTCTCTGGTGGAACGCGCACCCGGCCGACATTTTCATGGGCGACGTCGGCGCCCTCGCATTGGGTGCGGGGCTGGCCACGGTGGCCGTGCTCATCAAGCAGGAGATTCTGCTGCTGTTCATCGGCGGCGTTTACGTGATCGAGTGCCTGTCGGTGATCATTCAGGTGGGTGGCAACCGGCTGTTCGGCAAACGGCTGTTTCTTCGCTCCCCGCTCCATCATCATTTCGAGGAATTGGGTTGGGAGGAGTCGAAGATCATCACACGGTTTTGGATTCTCGGCCTGGTTGTGGCGCTGTTCGCGCTGACCACGCTCAAGCTGAGGTAAGCGAACGATGCAAGTGGCGCGAGTGGAATTGATCGGTGCCGGCGTGCTGGTCATCGGAATGGCCCGTTCGGGCCTGGCCGCCGTACGCCTGCTTGCCGCGCAAGGTGCGCGCGTCACCGCCTGCGACCAGAAGCGGCCGGAGGAAATCCCCGATGCCGCTGCCGATCTTGCCCAGCTGGGGGTGGCGCTGATTCCGCAAACTCCCGATGTGGGACTGAACCGCGATCTTGTGGTCGTCTCGCCTGGCGTACCCGCCGATGCCGAGCCGCTGGCCAACGCGCGCCGCGCCGGTGTGCCGGTGATCGGCGAGCTGGAACTGGCCAGCTACTTCCTGAAGGGGCGCACCATCGCTATTACCGGATCGAATGGAAAAACAACCACAACGGCTCTCGTTGGCCACATTCTGCGCGCATGCGGGATTCCGGCGCAGGTGGGCGGCAACATCGGCACCGCGCCGGCATCGATGGTGGACTCCTCGCGGCCCGGCCAGTGGAACGTACTGGAGGTTTCCAGCTTTCAACTGGAAACGATTTCTCATTTCCGCGCTGACATCGGCGTCGCGCTCAACCTCAGTCCGGACCACCTGGACCGCCACGGGAGCATGGAAACCTACGCGGCGGCCAAATCGCGCCTGTTTCGCACGCAGCGCCAGCAGGACTGGGCGGTCCTCAACGCCGATGATCCGATCTGCCTCTCCTATGCGTCGATCTCGCGCGGGCGGCCGGTCTGGTTCAGCCTGCAGCGCGTAGTCACTCCGGGAGTCTGGCTGAACCGGGGCACGATTCTCTTTGACGATCAAACGGTGATGCAGGCCTCCGAGATCCCCCTGCGCGGCCTGCACAACGTGGAGAATGTGCTTGCCGCTACTGCCGCGGCAAGGCTGGCCGGCGCCGACCTAAAGGCCCTCGCCGGGGCGGTGAAGAGCTTCCCGGGCGTGGAGCACCGTCTGGAATTCGTGCGTTCGCTCGCTGGCGTGGATTATTTCAACGACTCCAAGGCGACCAATGTCGATGCGGCTCTCAAGGCGATCCAAGCCTTTCCCGGCAGCCTCTGGGTGATCCTGGGCGGCAAGGACAAGGACAGCGACTTCACGCCGCTGCGCGATGCGCTGGCCGGAAAGGTCCGCGCCGCTCTGCTGATCGGCGCCGCCGCCTCCAAAATCGCCGCCCAGCTTGCCGGCGCGGTGGAACTGGCGCACTGCGGCGCCATTGAGAATGCTCTTGATTACGCCTGGCGCCACGCCAAGCCCGGCGACACCGTGCTGCTGGCGCCGGCCTGCGCCAGCTTCGATCAATTCGAGAATTTCGAGTACCGCGGCCGCTGGTTCAAGCAATGCGTCAACCGGCTAGCCGAGGGCAGCTCCGAGGAGGTTCGATCATGAAGAAACAAGGACAGGTGCGCGGCCAGATGGACTGGCTGTTGTTTTTCACCGCCCTGATTCTCATCTCCTTCGGGCTGGTCATGGTCTACAGCTCCTCTTCGCTGATTGCCGAGTTCCGCTTTAACAGGGACCACTACTATTTCGTGTTGCGGCAGGCCAGCGCGGCGGCGCTGGCTTTCCTGTTGCTGATGCTGATGAGCCGGCACGACTATCGCAGGCTCCGTTCTCCGCAGTGGGCCTTTGCCGGGCTGGGCGTGATCATCTTCCTGCTGATCGCGGTCTTCGTCGTCGATTCCGAGCACCACCGCTGGTTCCGCCTCCCGCTGTTCAGCGTGCAGCCGTCGGAGTTTGCCAAGCCGGCGCTGATCGTGTTTCTTGCCTGGTTCGTCACCAGGCGGCGGGAGGCGATTAATTCGCCCCACACGGTCTGGCCCGCGGCGATCGCCCTGGTCGGACTGGCCGGCGCCGTCGTCATCGCCGATCTCGGCACGGCGATCGTCCTGGTTGCCACCACCGCGGCGATCTTCTACCTCGCCGGGTTGAACCGCCGCTACACGCTCATCGCCTTCGGAGCCTGTCTGCTGTTCCTCAGCGTGGCCGTCGTCTGGAAGCCGTACCGGCTGAAGCGGCTCATCGATTTCATCGATCCCGACTACAAAGTTCTGATCTACATCAACCCCAGCAAGTCCTGGCTCGCACATGCCAACACGGCTACGGTGCAGGATACCGGCCACCATGCCGAGATGTCCAAGATCGCCATCGGCGCCGGCGGCATGCTCGGCCTCGGCCTGATGCAGGGCAAGCAGAAGCTGCTCTACCTGCCGGAGGCGCATACCGATTTTATCTACGCCATCGTCGCCGAAGAGCTCGGATTTCTCGGGGCCGTGCTGCTGCTGGCCGGTTTTCTGATCATTCTTTACCGCGGCTACCAGCTATATTTCAAGGCGTCGGATGAATTCGGCAGATACCTGGCGGTTGGCGTCACCACCTCCATCGTTTTTCAAGCGCTGCTCAATATGAGCATCGTTCTGGATCTCGGGCCAACCAAGGGAATCCCTCTGCCGCTGATCAGCTACGGCGGCAGCTCCCTGGTCAGCTCGGCCATTTCGCTCGGCTTGCTGCTGAGCGTGAGTGAGAGGGTCAATGAGTCGTGAGCCTCTCCTGTTCGTCATGGCGGCCGGAGGTACGGGAGGCCACATCATCCCCGCGCTGGCCGTCGCCAATCTGCTGCGCACCCGCGGACACCGCGTGCTTTTTGTCGGTACCAGGGAAGGCATGGAGGCAAGGCTGGCCCAGGGAGCCGGATATGAAATGGAATGGGTGGAGATCGGAGGCCTGCAGCGAGTCGGCTTCCGGCGCGCCGTGCGGACGTTTCGCCAGCTCCCCGTTGCCGTCGTGCGGCTGTGGCGGCGCCTGCGGCAGCTGCGCCCCGGGGCCGTCTTCAGTACGGGAGGCTTTGTGGCTGGCCCTGTGATCGCCGCTGCCTGGCTGGCCGGAATTCCCGTTGTGGCCATGGAACCGAACGCCATGCCCGGTCTCACTCACCGCATGGCGGGCCGCATGTGCCGCCGGGTGTTGCTCGGCTCGGCCGCCGCCGCGAGGTTTTTTCCCGCAGGGCGCAGCGAGGTCACCGGCATCCCCGTTCGCGAGGAGTTCTTCGCCGCGCCACCCGCATCCACCGGCCCCCAACTGCGCGTGCTGATCACCGGCGGCAGCCAGGGTTCGCGCACTCTCAACCAGGCGTTTCAGCAGAGTTGGCCGCAGTTCCGGCAACCCGGCTCGCCCGTTCAGTTTCTCCATCAGAGCGGCAAGACCGCCGCCGAGGATCTCGGCCGGGAGTTCGCTCTCACCGGCCTCTCTGGCCAGGTGACTCCGTTCATTGACGACATGGCCGCCGCCTTCGCCGCCGCCGACCTGGTGGTGTGCCGCGCCGGAGCCAGCACCGTCGCCGAGCTGGCCGCTTCCGGCAGGCCGTCCATACTCGTGCCTTTTCCGTTCGCCACCGACGATCATCAGCGGCACAATGCCGAAGCCATGGAACGCGCCGGCGCGGCGCGCGTGGTGGCGGACCGCGACCTTGACGGCAGGCGGCTGCACCAGGAGATCACCGCCCTGGCCGCCGATCCGGTACGACGGCTGCGCATGGCGGAAGCGGCCCGGGCGCTGGGGAGGCCCGAGGCGGCGCGGCGTGCCGCCGGGATTCTGGAAGAACAGGCCGGCAAAACAGTGGTTGACTTGGCGGCGGAAAGCCGAAACAATACAAGATAAAAATGTTTTTTAAGCCCCAGCACCTCCACTTCACCGGTATCGGCGGTATCGGCATGAGTGGTATTGCGGAAGTGCTTCTCAACTTGGGCTACACCATCTCCGGTTCCGATCTCAAGCTCGGGCCGATTACCGAGCGGCTTGCCTCGCTCGGCGCCACCATCTACAAAGGCCACGCGCCGGAAAACGTCGCCGGCGCGCGCGCGCTGGTCGTGAGCTCCGCCGTGACGGAGGAGAATCCGGAAGTGCGCGAAGCGCGCCGCCGCCAGATCCCGGTGATCCCGCGCGGGGAACTGCTGGCGGAGCTGATGCGGCTGAAGTACGGCGTGGCCGTCGGCGGAAGTCACGGCAAGACGACGACCACTTCCATGGTGGCCGCCATTCTGAGCCACGCCGGCCTGGACCCCACCGTGGTAGTCGGCGGGCGGTTGCGCTCCATCGGCGGAACCAATGCGCGCGTCGGCAAGAGCGATTTTCTGGTGGTCGAGTCCGACGAAAGCGACGGCTCCTTTTTGAAGCTGGCTCCGATCCTGGCCGTGGTCACCAACATCGACCGGGAGCACCTGGACCACTACGGCAGCTTCGACGCGGTGATGGCCGCGTTCGCCGAGTTTGTGAACAAGGTGCCCTTCTACGGCGCCGCGATTCTGTGCCTGGACGATGAGCACGTCCAGAGGCTGCTGCCGGAAGTACGCCGCCGCACCGTTACCTATGGCGCCAGCGCACAAGCCGACCTGCGGCTGGCCGACGCCAACTATGACGCCACCGCCAGCAAGTTCCGGCTGCGGCTGCGCGAGCGCGAGCTGGGCTGCTTTGAGCTGAATGTCGCCGGCGCGCACAACGTGCTGAACGCCACCGCCGCGGTGGCCGTGGCGCTGGAACTGGAGGTGGAGCCGAACAAGATCCGCGCCGGCTTGGCCAGCTACTCCGGTGTGGACCGGCGCATGCAGGTGAAGGGCCAGGAGGCCGGGGTCACGGTGATTGACGACTACGGCCACCATCCCACTGAAATCCGCGCCACGCTCGATGCGGCGCGCCTGGGCCGCTACCATCGCGTGCACGTGCTGTTTGAGCCGCATCGCTATTCGCGCACGCAACTGCTGATGGAGGAGTTCGCGCGCAGTTTCCATGCCGCCGACAACCTGCTGTTGATGGACATCTATGCCGCCTCGGAGCCGCCCATCGAGGGTGTGACGGCGGAGGCGCTCGCCGGAAAGATCCGCGAATACGGCCACCGTTCAGTCCACTACGTCGGCACGATGGAGCGCGGCATCGAGGAGTTGGTCCGTGAGGCCGCGCGCGGCGACCTGATTCTTACGCTGGGCGCCGGTTCGGTCACCCTGGCCGGCGACATGATTCTCTCTCGATTATCGGAAAGGAAGTGAATGGGGAAGAAGACAACGGAACCTCCGCGCAAGCACTGGAGGCATTATGTGCTTCCCGCGCTGGCCTGCTGCCTGGTATTGCTGGCTGTCCTGGTGACGTTTCAGGAGATGGAGCGGTTCCTCATTCATGACGTCCGCTTCGGCCTGCGCCGGGCCGATCTGCCCGGGCAGGCTTCGCCCGATCTGCGCATCACCGGCTTAAACCGCACCTCTGCCGCGCAAGTGCGCAAGCTTTTCACCGAAGATGCCGGGCGCAGCGTTTATCTGCTCCCGCTGGCCGAGCGCCGGGAAAGCATCCGCGCCATCGGCTGGGTGAAAGACGCCTCTGTCAGCCGTGCCTGGCCGAACCGCGTGGAGGTGCGCATTCAGGAACGGAAGCCGCAAGCCTTTGTACGGCTGGCCGGCGGTGGCCGCGCCGCACGCCCGATGCTGATCGATGAAGACGGCGTGATTCTTCCCGTTCCCCACGATCCCGTAAGGTTGGAACTGCCGGTTCTGGCCGGCATCGGCGAGCATCATACGCAGCAGGAACGCGCGGTGCGCGTACGCCTGCTGCAGGAAGTGGAAGGCCAGCTCGGTTCGCTGAAGGAATCGATTTCCGAATACGACCTTCACGACCTTTCCTGCGTGCGGCTCGCCATGCAGGTGGAAGGCGAGCCGGTGGTGGTGCTGGTGGGAACGGAACATTATGCGCGGCGCGTGGAGTTGTTTCTGCGCTACTTCAAGGAGATCCGGCGGAAGGCGCCCGGCGCCGGCACATTCGATCTTCGTTTAGAGGGCCGCATCACGGTGGTGGAACAGGAGCCGGATGGCACATAAACCCGAATACGCGGTCGGCGTCGACGCTGGATCCACGCGCACGCGCTGCGTGATTTGCGTGGTGGAAGACGGCGAACTTCGTTTCCTCGGCGCCGGTTCGGCGCCATCGCAGGGATGGCAGCGCGGGCGCGCGGCAGATACCGCGAAGATCTCCGAGAGCATCAAGGCGGCCGTCAAAGAGGCCGAGTCGCGCGCCCGCGTTCTGGTGCGCAACGCCGTGCTCGGCATTGGCGGGCCGGAAGTGGAAGCCATGCAGGGCCGCGGAGTTTATGAGTTTAGCGTCCCCAAGGAGGTCACCGCGGAGGACCTCTCCTTTGCCGTCGGACTTGCCGCGCGCGTCCGCATGGAAGAAGAGCGCCGCCTCATCCATGTGCTTCCCCAGGATTTCACTGTCGACGGACGCGCCGGATTCCGCTACCCCGTGGGCGCCGTCTGCAGCCGCATCGAGGCCAATGTCCTGCTGGTCACCGCCCTGGAAGTGGAACATGATAGCGTCGTCAGCGCCGCGCAGCAGGCCCATCTTCACGTCGAGGACACTGTTTTCGAACCCGTCGCTTCCGCCTACGCTTGTGTCTTCCCCAGTGAGCGCAGCCGCGGCGTCGCCGTGGTTGACCTCGGCGTCGATTCCACCAGCTTGGTCATCTACGACGGCGACGCGGCGCTCACCGCCGTCAGCCTGCCCATCACCTCCGACCACCTCACGCGCGATCTTGCCGCCGGGCTCCGCTACACCAGCGGCATCACCGTGACGCTGGAGGACGCCGAGACGCTGAAGCGAGAATATGGCTGCGCCATGCGCGGCCTCACCAACGACAGCACCCTCATCGAGGTGCCGCTGGCCGACGGCCGCGGCTGGGTGGAAATCTCGCGCATGCAGATCAACGAGATTCTCGAGGCGCGGGCAGAAGAGATTTTCCTCTATGTACGCGAGGAGGCGGCCCGCGTCGGCATGGATCAATCGTTGCTGGAAGGAGTCGTGCTGACCGGCGGCGGCGCCCGCTTGAGCGGACTGTGCGACATGGCCGAAAAGGTGTTGAGCTCGCCGGCCAAGTTTGGACTGGCGGCCGGGATTCGCAATTGGCCGCAGAATTTTCAAGACCCCGCCTGGTCGGTGGCGGCCGGGCTTGCGATGTATTCCGCGCGGCTCAGCCTGCGTAAAAACAACCGCCGGCGTCCGCCGGGGTTCTTCGGACTATTCGGATGGCAATAACGGGAAGGAGCAAACCAACGATGCTGGGTAACTTCGACAACAGGAAGTTCGAAATGGCGGAAGACTTGATACTAGGCACCAAGATCAAGGTGCTCGGTGTCGGAGGCGCCGGCGGCAACGCCGTCGCGCGCATGCTGGAAGTCGGATTGGCAGGCGTGGAATTCTATGTGCTCAACACCGACAAGCAGGCCTTGCAAGCCTCTCCGGTGGCCAACAAACTGGCCATCGGCTCCAAGGTCACCAGCGGACTCGGCGCCGGAGCCAATCCCGAAATCGGCCGCCAGGCTGCGCTGGAAGACACCGAGCGCATCATTGAGATTCTCGAAGGGGCCGACATGGTGTTTGTCACCGCCGGTCTCGGCGGCGGCACCGGCACCGGCGCCGCTCCCGTCGTCGCCTCGCTGGCCAAGGAGCTGAACGCGCTTACCGTGGCGGTGGTCACCAAGCCGTTCCTGTTTGAAGGGCCGCGCCGCATGAAGCTGGCCGAACGCGGACTCGCCGAACTCGCCGGAACAGTGGACACGGTGATCACCATCCCGAACCGCCGGCTGATGGAGATCGCCCCGCGCGGCACCACGTTCCAGCAGGCGCTGCAAATGGCCGACGACGTGCTTCGCCAAGCGGTGCAGGGCATCAGCGACATCATCACCACGCCCGGGCTGATCAATCGCGACTTCTCCGACATCAAGACCATCATGCTCGGCATGGGCTACGCGATGATGGGCACCTCTCTTGCCAGCGGCGAGAGCGCCGCCGCCGAAGCCGCGCGCAAGGCCATCAGCTCCCCGCTGCTGGAAGACGTCGGCGTGCTCGGCGCGCGCGGCATCCTCATCAACATCACCAGCTCCAGCCAGATCATGCTGCATGACGTGGATGATGCGTGTACGCTGATCCGCGAAGCCACCTCCAATGAAGAGGTGCAGATCAACTTCGGCGTGGTCACCGATGAAACGATGGGTGATGAGGTGAAGGTCACCGTCATCGCCACCGGCTTTCAGAAGGAAGAAATGCCGTCTTTCGATTTCGATGCGCCGCGTGCGCGTGCCGCCGCCCTTGCCGCTCCCGTGCCGGACGATCCGCCGATTAGGGAAATTCCAGAGCCGGTGGCGGCTATGCCGGAACCCGAGCCGGAGCCCGAGCCGGAACCGCAGGCGATGGAATTCTCCGAGCCGGAGCCGCCAGTGGAGTTCACGCCGCCGCAGCCCGGTCCTCCGCCGCTGCCCGAGCCTCCGCCGAACGATCTCGATACGCCCGCCTTCATGCGGCGCGAGCGCCGGCTTTTCCACTAAGCGCCGGCCGCTTCCGTCAACTGGCCGAACCGCTTGTACGCCGATTCCCAGCGGGGGTCCGCGTGCGGCGCATATGTATCAACCGCAAAGGAGCGGCGCACGATTTCCCGCGCCTCCCGCAAGCCCTGCACTTGCCCCGCGCCCATCGCCTGCACCAGCACGTTGCCCGCCGCTGTCGCCTCCACCGGGCCGGCCACTACGCTCCGCCCCGTGCAGTCGGCCACAAGCTGGTTCAATAAACGGTTCTGCGAGCCGCCGCCGACGATGTGGATCACCCGGATCGCCTCTTCCGTCAGCGTCTCGAGATTCTCCAGCACTTGGCGGTAGCGCAGCGCCAGGCTTTCCAGGATCACGCGCGTCATCGCCCCTGCTCCGGCAGGCGCCCGCTGGCCGCTGCGCTCGCAGTATGCCGCGATTCTTTCCGGCATGTGGCCGGGTTCCAGAAACGCGTCCGGCTGGATGAAGGCGGTGAAAGGCTCCGCGTCAGCGGCCAGCGCGATCAGTTGCTCGTAGCTGTAGTCATCGCCTGCCTGCTGCCAGGCGCGTTTGCACTCCTGCAGCGGCCACATCCCGGTGATGTTCTTGAGCAGGCGCACGCGGCCCTCGACGCCGATTTCGTTCGTGAAATTCATCTCGAGCGACCGTTCGTCAATCACCGGCTCTTCGAGCTCGACGCCCATCAGCGACCATGTGCCGGAGCTGATATAGCACCAGCCCTCGCCGGTCTCGGCCGGCACTGCCGCCACCGCGCACGCCGTGTCATGGCCGGCCGTGGCATAGACCGGCGTTGTCCCGGGCAAACCGGTCGCATCGGCCACATATTCCAGCACCATACCCAGCCTTGTTCCCGGGCTCACGATCTCCGGGAGAATCGATGCATCCAGGCCGAGCCCGGTGACCAATTCCCGCGCCCACCCGCGGCGCCGTGGATCGTAGAACTGCGACGTGCTGGCGATGGTCCGCTCCGCCTTCGCCTCGCCGGTGAGGAAGTAGTTGAAGATGTCGGGAATGAAAAGCAACTGCTTCGCGGCCTGCAGCGCCGGCGACGCGGCCAGCTTCATCGCGTACCACTGGTACAGCGAATTGATCTGCATGAACTGCACACCGGTGGCCGAGAAGATTCTCTCCTTTCCCACGGCGGCGAAGGCCGCCTCCGGCATGCCGTTGTTGCGTGAGTCGCGGTAATGACGCGGATTGTCGGCCAGCGCGCCGTCGGCTCCCAGGAAAGCGATATCGACGCCCCAGGTATCCACGCCGATTCCTTCGATGGCGGGACCCGGCTCGCGCGCCGCCACGGCCAGCCCTTCCAGAATCTCGTGCCACAGGCGCAGCGTGTCCCAATACAACCCGGTGGGAAGCCTTACGGGCGTGTTAACGAACCGGTGCAACGGCTTCAGACTCAGCCGGCCGCCTTCCAGCGTGCCGAGAATCACACGGCCGCTGTCGGCGCCCAGGTCCACGGCAATGTAGCGGCTCATGGCATCTCAATCACGATCTTGCCCACCCCGTCGCGGTAGTGTTCCAGCAGCTCGAACGCCTCCGGTGTATTGTCGATGGGCATGCGGTGCGTGATGATCGATTCGGGAATGCGCCCGTCGGCGAGCAGCCGGATCGCTTCCGCGCCGCGGTGATTGCTGCGCTTGATCGTCTGGATGCGCAGCTCCTTCGCCATCGCGGTGTGCAGATCCACCGGAAAATTCTTCTGCGAAGGAATCCCCAGCAGCACAAACTGGCCTGCCGCGGCGGCCAGCGCCAGCCCCGCCTGAATCGTCTCCGGGGCGCCCGCTGCGTCGATCACCACTTCCGCGCCGCGCCCCTTGGTGACATCCATCACCGCGTCGACAATGCTCTCTTTACTCATGTCCAAAGCAACGTCGACGCCGGTCTGCCGCGCCAATCGTACGCGGTGCGCCACGCGGTCCGCCGTGATCACGCGGCCGGCGCCCGCCTGCCGCGCCAGCGCCGCCGCCAGCAGCCCGATGGGCCCGGTTCCCAGCACGACAACGGTGTCACCCACGCGGATGTTGACCAGCTCCAGCATATGCACGATCACTGCCACGGGTTCAATCAGCGCCGCCTGCAACGGCGTCAGATCCTCGGGCACGCGGTCCACGTTCCTTGCCGGCACCACCGCGTACTCGCGGAAGAAGCCTTCCGCATGCGGCCCGCCCATGAAGATGCCGTGTATGCAGTTATTGTGCCTGCCTGCCAGACAGTGCGTGCAGTGCCCGCAGCTGACGGTAGGCTCAATGGAAACCAGTTCACCGGGAGAATGTCCCGTGCCTGCGCCCGCCGCCGCTACTTCGCCGACAGGCTCATGCCCAAGCACCATCGGATAGACGGCGGGATTGTGTCCCACGCAGCCTTCCATGTACCAGTGCATGTCGCTGCCGCAGAGCCCCACCGAGCGCAGGCGCACCAGCAACTGTCCCGGGCCTGGCTCCGGCGGCGCCGCCGTTTCCCGCATCTCCAATTGCTTGGGCGCCACCAGCGCGACCGATTTCATAACAAACAGCGTAGTATACCGCGTGCGCCGCGCGATTTAGTGTTAGTCTCTCTAGTTTGCGCCCAGCGGGCGCAGGATGCGCGCAGTGCGAAACAAGGATGGCCTGATCCTCTTGTTGATTGTGATTCTAGGGGCGGCGCTTCGCTTGTTCCGCCTGGACGCGCAAGGCCTCTGGTACGACGAGTTATTCTCCGTCGCCCACTCGGTCCGCCCGCTTCCGGAGCTGATCCGCATTCTCGCCGAGGATGTCGCCCACCCGCCGCTTCACAACTTCGTCCTTCGCGCCTGGTTTCTTGTAGCCGGCTATGGATCGATGCAGGCGAGGTTGGTGTCGGTCATCTTCGGAACGCTTTCCATTCCACTGCTGTTCTTACTCGCGCGCCGGTTCGCTGGTCCCGCGGCCGGCCTTTGCGCCGCCTTCCTGTTGGCCGTCTCGCAGATGGGCGTCTACTTTTCCCAGGAAGCGCGCGGTTATGCCCTACTTCAGTTTCTCTCCTTGATGGCGGCGCTGGTCTTCCTTTCCTTTCTCCAGAAGCCTGACCTGCTCCGGTCCTTTCTATTCGCCCTGCTCGGCCTGGCGATGCTCTACACGCACTACTACGGCGCAAGCACGCTGCTTGCGCTGGGCCTCTACTGGCTGATCTTTCGCAAGGAATGTTCGCCCCTGGTCTTCCCGCGGCTGACAGCCATTGCCGTGGCGTTGGGGATCGCCTGCATTCCCTGGATCTTTATCATCGCCCGCGCCGGCAAAGCGACCAAGGCGTATCTGTTCACGCCCAAGCCGACCTGGAGCCCCACTCTCTACTCGCCCATCGGTGCCTTCAACCACTTTCATGGCATGAAACTGGAATCCATCGAAGGCCTGACCTCTCACGCCGAAGTGCTGCTGGGCCTTGCCGTCTTTGCCTCCCTCATTGCCGCCGCGCTCTGGCTCGTACGCGGCGAAGCCCTACGCGGAGTTCTCCTCGGCTGCCTGCTATCGGCCACCCCCGTCGTCGTCGCGCTCCTTGTCGGCGTCACTGGTGCGATCTTCAACTACCGGCATTACTCCTTCGCCATCCCAGGCTATTTTCTCGCCATCGCCATCGGCTGGAGACTCGTGCTCCGGAACTCCACGATCCGCTTCCTGTGGCTGGCCATTGCTTCCCTCCTCTGCGTCCTCGCCCTGCGGCCGGTCTATTTCAAGCCAACCAAGCCGGACTATCGTCAGGGCTTTCTCCCACTTGCCGAACACCATCGTCCGGGCGACTGTGTCGCCGGACAGCCCCGTGTGTGGAGAAACCGGATTCACTACGCCTGGGAGGTCTATTACGGCGATCGAGCGGCGCTCCGCCTGGTGCCTTTCCACCAACTCCCCGATGTGCCCTCGTCGTGCCGCCGGCTATGGTTGATCTGGGACCGCACTTGGTGGATGAACGCCAACCCACAGACCACCGCCGAGGCTGCTGAGATGGAAGCACGGCTGCGGGCACAGTTTGAGGTGGAGCGGGTCGACGAGCATGAGGCAATACGGCTGGTATTGTTGCGGCGTGTGCACAGCCGTTCCGGAACTCTGGAGACTCCCTGAATAGGCTTACTCCGGTTGGTGGCGCTTCAGAGCACTTCCAGAGGATTTCCCGAGCCAGTAGCTATTTTCGCAGCCGTGCAGAGGCTTGCTTTTCACGCAGACGCATTAGCAGCCGGGCTGTGCGGCGGCCCTTTTGGCCCCTCACCGGTTGAGCCGCAGCGTCTTGATGAAATTATCGAACCGCACGTTGGCCACCGAAACCGCATCCATCATCGTGTCGTCGATTTCATCAGGCGCCTTCTGGTCCTGCGCTGGCGATCCATAGCCCAGCTGTGAAGTCGTGGCGCGCAAACGGTCGGCCAGGAATACCGCGATTGCGAGGTAGAAACGGCTGGCGAAGGCGGCATCGGCGGCGAGCTTTGCCTTGAGCCGCTCGCGATCGACAGCCAGCACGTGCGATGCCTCCATTGTTTGGACGGTGGCCGACGGCGGGCGCGCGTCGACGAAGGAGATCTCGCCCACGATCTCCCCGCTGAGCAGCGTCGCCACGCGCGCGCCGTTCGACCGCTTCACCTCCAGGCCCCCCTCCAGCACGAGAAACAACGACCCGACCGGCTCTCCTTCGCGGATCAAGACCGTGCCCGGCTCCAGGTACTGCTTCTCGCCGTTGCGCGCCAGCCAGTCGATATCGGTCTCCTCCAGCACGCCGAACAGGTACAGAACTTTTCTCATCGGTGCACTTCCTTTTTCCTCATCAGGCAATCTGCCGCCGGGCCAGCGCGGCGAATGCTCCACCGGCCGCCATCAGTTCCGAGTAGGTGCCGGACTCGGCAATCCGGCCTCCTTCCAGCACAAAGATCCGGTCCGCGTTGAGGATGGTGCTCAACCGGTGCGCGATCACGATCCGCGTCGCTTGCAGGCTTTCCAGGCTGCGGCTCACGATCTCCTGCGTACGGTTGTCCAGCGCGCTGGTGGCTTCGTCGAAGATCAGAATCCGCGGCCGGTGCACGATCGCGCGCGCGATCAGCAGCCGCTGCCGCTGCCCGCCGGACAGGCCCGCGGTTTCCGCGATCACCGTGTGCATCCCCATCGGCATGGTTTTCAGATCCTCGTCCAGCCCCGCCATCCGCGCCGCTTCCCAAGCGTCCTCGATGGTCAGGTTCGACGAGCCGACAATGTTTGAGAAAATGTCGCCGGTGATCAGCCGGCTGTTCTGAAGCACGACGCCCATCTGCCGGCGCACGGCCTGCAAGTCCAGCCCGGCCAGGTTGTGCCGGTCGAAGTAGATGGCGCCGCTTTCCGGCTTCTCAAAGCCCAGCAGCAGCCGCATCAGCGTCGATTTGCCGCAGCCGCTCTCACCCACGAACGCGACAAACTCACCCGGCTCGATCCGCAACGAAATATCGTGCAGCACCAGCGGCGCCGGTGGCGCGTAGCGGAACGCCACATGCTGCACCTCGACTGCGCCGCTAAGCACGCCCGGGTCGCCGGCGCCGCCCGGCACCTCGGGCAGCGTCTCCAGAATCGGCTTGGCGCGCTCATAGGTGGGCACGATGTTCACCACTTGCAGCACCGTCCCGCTTAAAGCCAGCGCGGCGCCCAGGAACTGCCCGAACGCGGCGTTGAAGGCAAGGAACTGGCCGGTTGTCATCGCATCGGCCCCCGGCTGGGCCATCGCCCGCGCCGCGAAATAGAAGATCGCCGCCGTGGTCGCGGTCGGGAAAATCGTATCGAACACGGCGAAGCGGTTGGTGATCGCGCCCGCCTGAAAGGCCAGCCGCTTGTAGTGTGAGTAATCCTTCGACCAGGCGGCAAAGGCGCGGCTCTCGGCTCCCGACAGGCGGAACTTCGCCACGCCGCTGATCAGCTCAAACACTACCCCCGACAGCTTGCCGTCCACCTCCGCCAGCTCCCGCACGACGCGCATGCGCAGGCGCGAGGCGGCAACTGTTGTCGCGATCGCAATCACGACGGCCACAATCGCCACCGGCACAAGTTGCGGCCCGTAGTAGAACAGGAGCCCGAAGCTGAAGACCGAAAACACGCCCGAGACCAGCGACGACAGCGCCGATCCGGTCAGCGTGCGCCGGATCTCGCTCACGGCCATGCTGCGCGATGCCAGGTCGCCGGAGGAATAATCGCGGAAGAACGGAACGGGCAGCGCCAGCAGACGGTCCCACACCGCCGCTTGCACGCGCGCGTCCATCTTACCTTCCATGCGCAGGAAGGCGAGATTGCGAGTGACGGTGAACAGCGCCGTCGAAAGGGCCACCAGCAAGAGAAAGCCGCCGATCGGCAGCAGCAGCCCGCGCTCGGCGCCGGGGATCACCGAATCAAACAGCTCTCCGGTGGCGATCGGCGTCGCCATCGCGATCATGCCGCTGAGCATCCCGGCGATCAGAATCGCCGCCAGATCGCCGCGCGCGGCTTCCAGCCCGAACCGGAACACATCCATCGCCGACAGGCTCTTTTGCGGAAACGGCCGGTAGAAGCAATAGGCCACACCGCTCAGCGTCGGGGCCAGCTTTGCGTCCACCGGCTCCGCGCTGCCGCTCGACGGATCCAGCGCCTGATAGCGGTTGCCCGATTGCGGAACCAGCGCCAGCGGCCGGTTGCCGGCCTCGGCAAAGGCCAGCAGCGGTCCGTTATCCTGTTTCCACCACGCGCCGCGCAGCACCGTCCTGCGGTAGCGGATGCCCGATGCGCGGGCGATGGCCGCCACCGGATCCAACGCCTGCCCCGAGGGGCGCTTCAGCGTGATTCCCTGCGCCTCCGCCACGCGTTGCATCGCGGCGTACAGTGCGTCGGAAAGCGCGGCGGCAACGGTCTGGCCCGCTTCCTTGTGCAGCGGAGAAGCGAGGCTGCGCAGTGACTGGTCAAACGATCTCCGCTCCATCTCCGCCTTCGCGCGCAGCCGCCGCTCCCGTTCGACCTCCTCCTGCCCGGCAGAGTCCACGGCCAGCCGCAGCGCCTCTGATTGCCACAGCCGGAAGTCGCCGGGCTCTCCGTCGCGCGCGGCAAGCTCAGGCAGCCGCGCCGCCATCATTCTTTTCCACGCGTCTACTTCCGGAACTCCAGCCGCTGCCTCAATCCGCGTCAGACGTGTCTGCTCTCCGGCCACTGCCACGACGCGCCGGCCCCCGCCCGCCTCAGGCGGAAAGGCGAATACCGTCCGGCCCGCCTCCACGCGCAGCAGATGAACACGCGCGCCCACAGGTTCCTCTCCTTCCATCTCCACCAGGAAAAGGTCCAGCGCGCCTTCCTCAATCTTCCACGCGCAATCCTCCCCATGAAGCGGGAACGGGCGGCCGGGCTGGAGGATTTCCGGCTTCATACGCTTTGAATGAGCCGCGAGTAAGGCCCATCCACCTGGTTCATCTCCTCATGCGTGCCGCGCTGAACCACAACGCCCTTCTCCAGCACGATGATCTCGTCGCAATCGCGGATCGTCGAAAGCCGGTGCGCGACGATCAGGCAGGTGCAGCCGCGCCGCCGCAGGTTCTCCATGAAGCGCTCCTCGGTGCGCGCGTCCAGCGCGCTGGTCGCTTCATCGAGAATCAGAATGCGCGGCTCAATGGCCAGCGCGCGCGCGATCTCCAGCCGCTGCCGCTGACCGCCGGAGAGATTGCGCCCGCCCTCCTGCAGCGTGTAGCCGTAGTCGCTGTTCATCTTGGTGATGTCGTCGTGGATCACCGCGTCGCGCGCCGCCTCAATCACGCGGTCTTCACCGATCGTCTCATCCCACAGCACGATGTTCTCCCGCACCGTGCCGCCGAACAGGAACACGTCCTGATCCACCATTGATAGCGAGTTGGTGATCGTCTCGCGCGGCAGCTCCCGCCGGCGCTTGCCGTCAAACAGGATCTCGCCCGACCACGGTTCATACAGCCCCGCCACCAGCTTCGCCACCGTCGATTTGCCGCTGCCCGACCCGCCCACCAGCGCAACCCGCTGCCCGGGCTTCACCACCAGGCTGAAATTCGAAATCAGCGGCGCCTCCAGACGGCTGTAGCCGAACGTCAGCTCACGCACCTCCAGATGCCCTTGCAGCCGCACAAAGGCGTCAGGCGCAGTGACGCGTTCGGCCACCATCTCATCGGTCTTGTAATTCAGAACATCGTCCAGCCGGTTCAGGTCCCCTTCAATCTGCTGCACGCGGGAACCCATCTCCACCAGCCGGTTCACCGGCTCAATGAAACGGTCAGCCAGGCTCTGAAAAGCGATCAGCATGCCCATCGTCAGCAATCCGTCCATCACGCGAAGCCCGCCCAGCGTCAGCACCGCCGCGCTGTTGAAGGCGGTGAGAAACGCGGGCAACACACTGACCCACATCGAGCCGGCGACAAGATCCTGCTGCGCGTTGAGCACCTTTGCCTGATGGCCGGCCCATCGGCTGAAGAAGTCCGATTCCGAGCCGGTCGATTTCAGCGTCTCGATGATCTGCAAGCCGTTCATCGAAACGCCCATCAGCTTGCCGGCCTCCAGTAGCAGCCGCTGATTGTCCTCCTTCCTGCGCCGGGATATGAAACGCAACACCGCGAAATTGCACAACGCCACGCCGATGCTGAGCATGGTCAGCGTCGCGTCATAGCAAAACATCAGCGCCGCGAAAAAGCCGATCAGCCCGATGTTGACCAGGTTGCGCGCCAGCTCGCCCGATAGCAGTTCCGCGACACGATCATTGGCCTCCACCCTGGAGCCGATCTCGCCCGCGTAGCGCTGCCCGAAAAACTCCATCGGCAGCCGCAGCACGTGCCAGAAGAAGCGCGACGCCGCGCTGATGCTCAGCCTTGACTCCAGCCGCTGCAGGCCGTTCGATTGCAGCGACACCAGCGCCGCTTCCAGAATCGCCGTTACCGCCATCGCCACCAGCAGCGGGCGCAGCCAGCTCTCCATGCCGCCGATGAGAGAATTATCGACGAAGATTTTCGAAAAGATCGGGATCACCAGCCCCGGCACGGCCAGCGCCAGCGTCGCCAGCACCACGTAGCTCAGCGCCAGCCGGCTTCCCGGCAGCCGCCTGGCCAGCAATCCCAGAAAGCTACGCTTCTCGCCGCCTTTTTGAAACTCCGCCGTCGGCTCGAAAGTCAGCACCACGCCGGTGAAGGATTGGTCGAACTCCTCCACGGTCACCGTCCGCCGCCCGGGGCCGGGGTCGTTGAGAAACACCTTACCCTTGCCGAACCCCTCCACCACCACGAAATGGTTGAAGTTCCAGAAGACGATGCAGGGCATGCGCATCGTCCGCAAATCGGCGGGCTCCTTCTTGAAGCCCTTGCAGGCCAGCCCGTAGAGCCGCGCCGCCTTCATGACGTTGCTGGCTTTGGAACCGTCGCGGCTGACCCCGCAATCCACCCGCAGTTTTTCCAAGGGCACGATGCGCCCGTAGTAGGCAAGGATCATCGCCAGCGATGCGGCGCCGCATTCCACCGCCTCCATCTGGCGCACGGTGGGAGTCCTTACGCGCGCGTTCCTCATCTCAACTCAGACCCAGGGAGCCTTTCACCGAAGGGAACAGCAGCGTGATGGGAGCCTGCTCGCGCGTCACCACCGTGCCCACGCACAGCGTGCCGCTCGACAGCGTCACCGGCGGCCCGGCCGGCGATGACCAGCGGAACCCGCTCACGCTGGCGGGGTCCGTTTCAATCTCCACGCGCACTTCGTTCACCGGCCCGAGCCGCGTAAGCTGATCCACCAAGCTTTCGTTTTCGAAATTGCGCATCAGGGCGGCGCGTGTGGCCGGATAGTCCGCCACAAACACGATCCGCCCTTTCAGGTAGCCGTACTCCTCGCGCTTCACGGTGGAGGGCGAAATCTGGACCTCCATGCCAGCCGCGGCATCCTTGGCCTTGTCCGCGGGCAAGTACATCAGCACTTCCAGCTTGTCGGAGGTGGACTGTATGCTCAGAAGCGGCGTTCCGATCGCCAGCATCGTCCCCGGATGCACCTGCACTTCCAGCACCTCGCCTTCATATGGGCTGATGACTTCGGAGGCCAGCGCCAGCTCCTTGCGCAGCGCCGCCGCGCTGCGTTCCAGCGATGCAATGCGCGCGTCCAACTCCGCCGCCAACTCGCCCGGCTGCGTCTCGGTGGCGAACAGCTGCGCGGCAAGCTGCTTCAACAGCGCCTGCTTGTCCTGTATCTGCGCGTTCAGCGCGACGATCTTCTGCTGCGTGGCGATCACCTGCTGCCTGGTGATCAGCCCCTTGGCCAGCAACTGCTCCTCCACCGGCACCTGTTCGGAGGCCAGCCGCACCTGCTCGCGCAGCTCCTTGATCTCGCGCTCGGCGTTGGCCTGCTGGCGCCGGATCGACTCGATCTGAAGTTGGGAGGCATCGGAACGCACGCCAACGGCCCGCTTTTTCTCCAGCCGCGCCTCGGCCAGCGTCTGATGCGCCATGCGGATTCTCTCAAGCAGCGAAGGCTGGGCGATGGTCGCCACTACTTGTCCGCGCTCGATCCGGTCGCCCACCTTCACCTTCAGGCTCGACACCACGCCGGTTCCCGGAGCCACGATATTCAGCACCCCGCCTGTCCGCACGATGATCCCCTCGCCGGCCACGGTCGTGCGCACCGTGCCGCGGACCGACCACCAGCCCGCGGCGCCGAGCATCAGCAGGATCGCAAGCAGCGCCAGCCAGTGCCGCGGCCGCGTCACGCGCAGCAGTTGGTCCAGCTGTTCCGGAGAAGAAAGCCGCTCCAGCGCTACCGCACGGAATATCTTCTTATTCATGCAACCCGCGCGGGCTCTATTTGCCGCGCTCCAGCCATGCCAGCCACGCCGCTTGGCCCGCGTCGGCGTTTGGGTCCCATTCGATCCGCGGCTGCATGGGATCGCCGCCGGTCCCCCCGGCCACTTGCGCCAGGTCGGCTTCGGACAGTTCGCTCTCCGGCAGCGCGGGTTCCGGAAGGACAATCGTCATGTTGTAGCCTTCGCTTTCTATAAACCGTGCGCGGAACCCATCAGGAACCGGCAAATCCGATACCTGGGCGATCGCCTTGCGCGCATTCACCAGGCACAGCTTGCGGAACTCCGGATCCACGCTGCTGCGGCGTATGATTTCATTCAAGGTCTTGCGTAGGGTATCTTGAGTCCATTTGGGCATTGTCTGTTGCGTACATCCGTTTTACGCGTTTTCCTCAACGAATGTCAATCAAATCCAGGCTGTTGGCTGCGGCCGAAGGCGGCTCAAAGGGGGCTAATGCACGTGCGCCTATATTCCCCAGTTCCGCGGTGGCTGCAGATGGCAAACCACCAGCGCATCCTCCTTTTCCTGGATCACGGCGGGCAGGCTCATCCAGCATTGGCGCAACTGCCCCACCCAGCTCCGCACGCGTTTGCGGAAATCGCGCGGGTCGCGCCAGCCGGTTACGCCGAGCCGTTCACCCAGTCCGCCCCGGCCGAAATATTCCACGCGAACGTAACGGTCGGGCCGGACGCGATAGGCGCGCTCGGTGAGCCAGACGTAGAAATCCAGCGTCGAAGGAGAATCGGTGAGAGCCTGCACGACGCCGAGTTCCAGCGGCAGATAGTTGGCGCTGACGTAATCCCAAAACGGGCCGGAAAGCTTGATCCGGTTCAGCTCGTCCGTCTCGCGGTCGAACCAAAGCTCGGCGTCTTCGCACAGCCTGCCGGTGATCGCCAGCGGCCCCATCACGAACGAGAACCTCGTGTGCAGGACGCGGTTCAGCCGGTCCCGCCACCGCGCATAGTTTCTGCCCGACGGCGGAAGCCCGAACAGCCGCAGCATCTGATAGGCGGCCGGCAGCGTGACATGAGGCGTCCGCTGCCGCACCGCCGCCGTCGCCAGAAGAATGAGAACCAGCCTGTCCTGCCCGTACGGCAGTCCGTGCCGCGGATGCGGTTGCAACCGGAACTCGGCATCGCCCCAGTGGCGCACCCAGTCCTGGCCGGGATTCTCCGGGGGACGCACGGGCAGCCACGCCGCCGGATGGGGGCGCAGGCCGAAGAGGAACTGTCCCTGTCGATTCATCATCATTCTCCCCGCGAATTCATCATGTTATCGGAGTTTCCCCCTTACAATGGAATGCGGAATCGTAACATCCATCGGGAGGCACGTGTGCACAGATTGCGGATTCTGGTTCTGATGTGTGCGGGGGCGGCAACCGCGGCGGCGCAGACAGCCGGCGGACTCACGCTCGCAAAGGCGATCGACTCCACCCTGTCGCTCCATCCGCTGCTCGGCGTCAGCCGCCAGCAGGTGGCGCTGCGGCAAGGCATCCGCAGGGAGGTCTCCGGCGCCTTTGACCGTCTCTATCAAAGCGGAGGCCGGCAGAGTTACTCGCACGCGCCGGCGCTCGATAGCTCCCTCCGTTTTCGCAACGACGGGGTCAACTCCACTTCCGTCGACGGCGCCGCCATGAAGCTCTACCGCAACGGCGTCACCGCTGGCCCCACCGCCGTCGTGTCGCGGACACGCAGCCCTTTGCTCACGCCCGACGGGCTCAACCTGTCGCGGATGGCCTTCGAGGTGAGTGTTCCGCTGCGGCGCAACGCCGCCACGCAGGTCATCGCACGCGAAAACTCCGCAACGCAGGAAGTGGACGCGGCGCGCTTTGACCTCAATCAGACCGCCGCCAACTTGCTGGCGGAAACCGCCGTGCGCTATTGGGAGCTGCGCGGCGCACTGCTGCTGCTGGACGTCTTCCTCGGCTCGGAGCGCCGCGGCGAGACGTTCCTCGAAATGACGCAAACTCTCATCCAGGCCGAGCGCATCCCGCGCAACGACATCAACCTGGTCCGCGCCAACCTTGCCGGCCGCACCGCCACGCGCATCGAGTCCGAACAGGCCGTCATCGCCGCGCGCCAAGCCCTCGCCTACGCCATGGGCTTGGTTCCCGAAGAAATGCAGCGGCTCGCCGATCCGGCAGCCGATCTGCCCGAATCCGCCTCCATCCCCGGTGAGGACGCCATCCGCGCCTACGTCAGCAGGGCGCTCGCCCGCCGCACCGACTATCAGGCCGCGCAGCGCCGCGTCGCCGCCGCTCGCGCGCTGGTGCCCGGCGCCGAAAATCAGACAAGGCCCAGTATCGACGTTGTCCTCTCGTCCGGCTACAGCGGTCTCCGCGCCGGCGCCGCTCCCACCAGCACGCTCGCCTCGCTGTTCCGCGGCGTCGGCGGAGCCGATGCCATCGCCAGCCTCCGCTACGAATTCGCTCCCGCCAACAACACCGCCCTCGGTCGCCTCGCGCAGGTGACGGCCACCGTCCGCCAGGCCGAATTGCAGGCCTCCGATCTGGCCCGTTCGATTACCGCGGACGTGAATGTGGCCGGTCAGGCGGTCCGCAACGCCGCCCTGCGCACCGAGCGCGCCCGCGAATCGGTCGCCGCCTTTCAGGATGCCCTCGCCGCCGAGCGCGACAAATACACCCTCGGCTTCGGCTCGCTCGTCGACATTCTCACCACGGAAGACCGCCTCACGCAGGCGCTGGTCTTGCAGGTCCGGGCGCAAATCGACTATGCTCAGGCGCTTGCTGATCTCCGTCAAGCCACCGGCACTATCCTGGAGCCGGATGCGGACTTGACCACCCTGGTTGGCGCCAATCTGGAACGCGATTTCCGCTCGGCGCCGAAGCCGTAGGCTGGAGCACGTGCATCGTGTCCTCGGCACAAGAAGAATAGCTCGGGTTTCTTGGCACGTGCATGAAATCCCGCCCTATCGACAGAATTTCCCGACCATCGGAACCACCCCAGAATCCCCATCCGATCATGGCGTCGTGCATTAGCTCCCTCTTCGGCGCTGAAACGGCGTTTCCTGCCTCTTATTTCATTGACAACACGACCAAAAACAAAGTAAAACGGTGCTACGAGAAATGATGCGCCACGGCGCCAATTCGGATTGGATACGCCAGATGCTGGGCCAAGCTCCGCCGGTCGAGATCACCTCCGACTGCACCAACTGCGTGATGGTCAAGCCGGAGGGCGAATCCATCGGAGCACAGTTCTATTTTGACCCTGACGTTCGTTGCTGCACCTATGAGCCGGCGCTGCCTAACTACATCGCCGGTCGCATTCTCCGCGACAGTGACCCGGAACGCGCCGCCGGCCGCGCATCGCTTGAGGCCCGCATGGCCCGCCGCGTCGACACTCTTCCCTGGGGAATCCGCCGGTCCAAGCGCTTCGACACTCTGTACGGCAGTAACGCCGCCCTGTTCGGCCGCGCCGCCGATTTGGGTTGCCCGCACCTAACGGAGGGCAGTCTGGGTTGCGGTATTTGGCCGTACAGGCCCGGAGTCTGCTCCACTTGGTATTGCAAACACGACCGCGGACAGACCGGCCATGCTTTCTGGAACAACCTCGCCCTGCTGCTGCGCGAAGTCGAGCTGATGATGGGCGCCTGGTGCGTGGCCGAGTTGCACGGCGGCCGCGCGGCGATGAGGCAGGCTTTGAATCCGGAAGCCGGAATCCCGGTCAGTTCCGATCTCGGCGGAGAGATGGATGAGAAGGAATACGGCAAGCTTTGGGGCAACTGGGCCGGCAAGGAGGCGGAGTTTTTCCAAGCCTGCGCGGCGAAGATGGATGACATCCGATGGGAGGACGTCGAGCGTATTGGAGGTGTCCGGATGCGGACCATGGCTGACCTCACACGCACCGCCTTTGAAAAGCTCCTCGACATGGACGTGCCACAACGCCTTCAAGCTGGCCCGTTCCGCATCCTTGCCTCCTCGCGCGGCAAGCGGACCGTGGAAACCTACAGCGGCTTTAACCCGATTAAGATGCCCGAGGCGCTGTTCCGAGCATTGCCTTACTTCGACGGGCGGCCCACCGCAGAATCCATTGCGGAAATCCGCACCAAGGAAAAGCTCAGGCTGCAACCGGCTCTTGTCCGTCGCCTGGCCGATTTCGGAATTCTGGAAGAGATAGACACTTAGGCACGGACTTCAGCATGAATGAAGAGAAACCCTAGCAGGACACCAACAACAGAGAAAGGAAATCAACATGAGCGAAGAAAAACCCAAGGAACAGGAAGAACAGGAATTAGGCCAGGAAGATCTGGAGAACGTCTCCGGAGGAATCCTGATCGGGCTGAACCAGGCTGCCCAGAAGGTGCGCCTGGACCCGGCTGCTCCCTCTCCTAAACAACCTGATACATCCAGCAAGCTTGGTTTTGACATCATCAAAACTACCTATCAACCCCCCCCCTTTTGAGATCGCTTAGGAGAGGAGCCCGCTCAGCATGGAGGAGTTCCGGCTGCTGCAGGAAGCGGGTTTTAACCGCGGACTCCTCTCCTACTTAACCTCCCTCCCGTCACTGCCCGCCCAGATAGGTTCCCCACTTCCAGCCATTCACTTCCCTTTTACTCTCCATGTCCACTATGTCAATGAAAAATATGCATGTTAACATAAGCAAACGGCTTCCATGAGATCTTATGCACGATAGCCAGTCCCGTCTCCCACATGGCTCATCTGCCTCTCCGGCCCATACCTTTCCCGCACTGCAACGGGATCTCATGCCCGATAGTTGAAACCTGAAAAGAATTCCCGCCATCGCCTGCCAGTGGGAACTAATGCACGAGGCTGCGATACGGCTTCAACTCGATCCGGTGGTGATTGGCCTCCAGCAGCCACACCCGCCGCCCCTCGAAATAATCGATCAATTCTCGAGTCCGCTTCTCATCCATCTCCCGCGCCCACACGATCCCCTCTTCGTCAATATCGGCCCCGTTGTAAACCCATTCTTCCGGCGGCGCGATCCTCGGCAGATACCGCACCAGAACAAGGTCCTTCCCCGGCGTCGCCTCCAGCTGCTCCCGCAATCGCGGCCGATGCAGTTCCCATTCAATCGACCACCACGACGCATACGACTGCTGGAACTCCATCCCAGACAGTTTCGCCGCAGGCGGAACCACCAGCATCGCCACGCACGCAATCACAATCGCCCGTCCAAAAACGATCCCGTAGGGAATTCCGCAACAGCTCCAGGCATGCAATCTCCGCATCGACTCCAGTACGAACAACAACACCAGCCCGCTCACCGGCGCCAAGCTCTGCGGATACAGCGCCGTCTCCATCGACAGTCCGAGCAGGCTCACCGCCGCCATGAACACCAGCGGCCGGTTCTTCCGACGCCACAACGCCGGAGGCAGCCCAACCAGCGCCACCGTCAGCCCCGTGCCAAACAGAAACCGCCAGATCGCCGCCAGGTTCACAACCGTTCCCATCGCCGGCTGCCGCCGCCGCATCATCTGCTGTTCCAGTTCCCATTTGTGGAACTCGCCCAGCATCTCGTGCCGGTAACTCTGCTCCGGCCGCGGTTCCTGGAACACGAATTGCCTCGCCATCCGATACGTCTCCGCATACAACTCCTGCACCGGCTTCCACGCATCGCCCGTTACCCGCCACTGCTGATAAACGATCCCCACCGTGACGGGAGCCATCACCGCCGCCATCCACAGCGTCACCGGCAGGCTCCGCGCCTTGAACCTCGCCACCACCACCGCCAGCACCGCGCCGATTACCAGCGCCCCTGCGTACGGCCGCGTCAGCGCCAGGATTGCCGCGCCCGCCGCCATCGCCAGCGCCTGATTCCTCCCAACCGCGCCCCTCCTCACCATGTACCCGCAGGCACCGATCGCCAGCGACCCGCCAATCACCTCCAGCGCCGGACTCCAGTAGGAATTAATCCAGTACGTGTACAGGATCCAGCGCATCGCCGCCAGGCATGCCCCCAACAGTGCCCAGCGCGGCGGCGCCCACGCCGTCAGCATCCAGAATAAGACTCCCGGCACCGCCGCTGCCGCCACCACCACGGCTACCCACGGATGCCCGGCCATTTTGCCCAGCAGTAGCAACAGCCCCTGTCCCGGCGCGCTCACCGCCGCGTATGCCGGTTGGTGCACCACATGCGGGCTCTCAAAATGCTCCCAATGAGCATGCGACGGATTCGCCGCCCGGCCTTTCGCAAATGTGTCCGCGGCCAGTAAGTGCGCGAACTCCGCCGGTAAGTGCGGCTCCGGCACGGGAAACAGCGGCAGCAGCGCCAGCCGCAAACCCAAAACTGCTGCGCCCAGCATCAGCGCCGCCCGCAGCGGCTTGCCCGCCAAATCCACCGCCCGCCTCTCGATCCGCTCGATCCAGTGCCAGCCCCAACCGGGCCGCAAGATCCACACGGCCGCCAGTACCGCCAGCACCAGCTGCTCTGCTTGCAGATAGCGCGGCTCGGTCAGCCATCGCCACAGCTGTTCGCGAACCGGGTCCATGCCCTTACCCGGTCTGCTCCCGCGCCTTCACCGGCGCCGCGATCCCCGAGGCGAAAGGACTGAAGTTCGTCCCATGGTCGAACACGTCCACCCCCTCCAGCCGCTTCAGCCCATCCACCACCAGGTAAGTGAATGGCGTCGCCAGTGCTTCATACAGAACCTTGCCGAGATAGCCCGAGTAAATCAGTGTAATGATCATTCCCCAGCTCTGGCTGCCCCCGAACGCGATCAGAATCACCAGCGCCGTATCCACCAACTGGCCTACCACTGTCGAACCAATCGTCCTTGTCCACAGATACTTCCCGCCCGTCAGGATCTTCATCCGCGCCATCACGAACGAGTTGGCAAACTCGCCCGCCCAAAACGCGACCAGGCTCGCCACCACCATCCGCGGTACAAAGTTGAACACCGTGGCAAACGCCTCCTGGTCATGCCAGTCCGGCGCCGGCGGTAGCGCCACCACGATCATTCCCAGCCCCGCCATCACCGCCGAGGCCAAAAAACCAGTCCAGATCGCCCGCCGCGATGCGCCATACCCGTACACCTCCGTGAAGATGTCTCCAAAGATGTAGGTGATCGGAAACAACAGTTGCGCCCCGGAGATCCGGAACGGTCCAATCGCCGTAATCTTGGCCGCCACAAGGTTCGAAATCAACAGAATCACGACAAACGCATTGATCAGCAGGTCCAGATACCGGAAGCGTTGATGGTTCACGGAAACTTCCAATTGTACTGCACCCGTTTCTCGCTAGCCTCTTTGTGCCAGTGGTGGATCAGTTCCGGCTCGCGGAACCGGAACCCGAACCGCGCCAGCGTATTCATCATCGGTGTGTTGGCTGCGGAAAACTTCACCACAACCTCCCGTGCTCCCTCTTTCGCCAGCAGGTGGAAGGAGCCGTGGAACAGCCGGTAGCCCAGCTTCAATTCCCGCGCCCGCTCCTCCACCGCCACCAGCCTCAGGTCCGCTGTCTCCCCTTTCAGCGTACCGTGAAAGAATCCCTCCACCCGGCCGCTCTCCTCCACCACATACACCCGATCCGCGCCGCTGCCCCCATCCCGCAATCGCTCCATCCAGATCCGGTAACGCCGGTTGGCCAGTTCCCGCGGAAACCGCGGATCGGCATGGTAACGTCCGGCCTGAAATGCGGTGCCGGCTATCTCCACAACCCGCCCCCACTCCTCTTCCCGCGCCTCGCGCACGCCCTCCGCCCCCTTCTCACGCACCTTTGCCGGAATCTCCCGCAGCCTTCCCGACAGCGCCTGGTCCACGAACTTCCACCCCGCCTCTTGCAGCCACATGGAAGCGTCGCGCCGCGAAGGTGTAATCGTGCACACCGCCACCTCCACGCCACGCTCCCGGCACCACTGCTTCCAAGCCTCCAGCCCTTGCGCGCCAGCCTTCTCCCAGTTATCCGATAGCCGCAACTCCGCCACGGGGAATCCGAAGATCTCGCAATCCCACTCCAGTAGCGCCGCTACCCCCAACTGCTCGTCCTGCCGCCCCACCCGCTCCCACAGCAGCTCCTTCATCGCCCTCTCCTACCCGCACCGGAACGCACGCACTGCCTCCACCACCCGCTCCATATCCGCTTCCGTCAGTCCGCGATAGAACGGCAGCCGCACCAACCGCCCGCTCACCGATTCCGTCACGGGACAATCCCCAGCCTTTCCTCCGTACCTCCTCCCCATCTCCGACAAGTGCAACGGCTGGTAATGAAATACCACCAGGATGTTCCGCTGCTTCATATGCGCCAGAAACCTTGCCTGATCCTGCCCGCTCGGAAGCACCAGGTAGAACAAATGCGCCGGATGCCGGCAATGCGCCGGCGCCTCCGGCAGCGCGACGCCGTTCTCTCCGGCCCAGTTGGACAGTTCCCTCCGGTATGCATCCCAGATCTTTCTCCGCTCCCGCTCGATCAAATCCCGTTGCTCCAGCTGCGCATAGAGGATCGCCGCAAGAATATCCGACGGCAGATAGCTCGACCCCACATCCACCCACGTATACTTGTCCACTTCGCCCCGGAAAAAACGCTTCCGGTTTGTCCCCTTCTCCCGCACAATCTCCGCCCGTTCCACGTAGCCGGCATCGTTGATCACCAGAGCCCCGCCTTCTCCGCACGAGAAATTCTTCGTCTCGTGAAAACTCTGCGCCGAAAGCGCGCCGAAACTCCCCAGTTGTTTCGCCTTGTATGTCCCGAACAGCCCGTGCGCATTATCCTCGATCACCGCGATCCCGTTCCGCCCCGAAATCGCCATCACCGCCTCCATCTCGCAACCCACTCCGGCGTAATGCACCGGCACGATCGCCTTTGTCCGCGGTGTCACCAACTCTTCCAGACGGCTCTCGTCCAGGTTCAGCGTGTCCGGCCGGATGTCGGCGAACACCGGCCGCGCTCCGTGAAGCACAAACGCGTTGGCCGTCGACACAAACGTGAACGACGGCAGGACCACCTCGTCACCCTCTTTCAGATCAAGCAGCAGCGCTGCCATCTCCAGCGCATGCGTGCACGATGTGGTCAGCAGCACCTTCGCCGCGCCCAACTCCTGCTCCAGCAGTTCCTGGCACCGCGCCGTGAATGGACCGTCGCCGGATACGTGCAGCGATTCCATCGCCTCCCGGATGTACTCAATCTCTGCTCCGGCCTGCCGGAACCGGTTGAAGGGAATAAACGCCGGCCTAGCCTGCATGCCCGGCCTTCTCGACGCGCGATTCCAACCGCCTCGCCACCACATACGGTGGACGGTCCATCATCCGCGTATGCATCCGCGCCAGGTATTCGCCGATTATCCCCAGCGCGAACAGTTGCACGCCGGAAAAAATCGCGATCACCGATGCCAGAAACGGGAACCCCGGTAAGCTGCCCCCCTCCATCCAGTAGCGCCCCATCACAAACGCCAGCACCAGCAGGCCGAATGCCGCCGCCGTAAACCCCAGTATGCTCGCCATCCTCAGCGGCAGCGTGCTGAATCCCGCCACCATGTTCACCCCGTGTGTTACGAGCTTGCCCAGCGTGTACTGCGACGCTCCCGCCTGCCGCGCGTCGTGGCGCACCGTCACCGCTTCAAACCGCGCCGCACCCCAACTCAGCAGCGCGTCAATCGACACGTACGGGCTCTGATAACCCGCGAAAGCCTCCCGCACCGAGGCGGGAAACGCGCGGAACGGACTCACCTTCCGCGCCGCCTCCACCCCCATCACCTGGCTCAGCGCCAGCGTCACCACACCGGAGCTGATGTTCCGCCACAACCCGTGCCGCCGCCTCTCCGGAACCCCGTACACCACTCCTCCCGTTTCCTCCAACCTCTCCAACAGCCTTACGATCTCCTCCGGCGGATTCTGCAGATCGTCGTCCATCGTCACGATCCGCTCCCCGGCTGCCGCCCGGATTCCGCAGAGCAGCGCCGCATGCTGCCCGTAATTCCTCGGTAATTGGATGGCGCTGATCCAGCTGCGTCCCCTGCGCAACTCCTCTATTGCCCGCCAGCTCCCGTCCCGGCTTCCGTCATCCACCAGCACCACCTCGTAGCCCACACCCAGTCCCCTTAACACGCGCTCCACCCTCTCCATCAGCAAGCCGAGCGTGGCCGAGGAGTTGTATACGGGAATCACCACCGAGACGGATCCGGTCTCCATGCTTCGCAGATCCTATCAATATAGCAGCCGGTTGTCTTCTTCCGATAACACTGACACCGGCGAAAATGCGGCGAAAGGGTTTCCTAAAACCGATCCAGACAGTATAATGGGGACAATTCAGCGGCGGGAATTTGTCAAATTCCCACCACTGCAAGGCCCGGGGCTTCATCAAGTCCGGGCTGAATCGAAGGCCCTTCCGCCTGAAAAGCGGTAACAACTAAGGACAAGGAGGGCATATGTCCACAGCCAATATTTCCACGGCTCGCCGTCTGTTCGAACAAGGATGGGGCGGCCGCAATCTCAGAGTCTTTGACGAAACCTGCCACAGGACCATGGTCAACCACGATCCCGTGTCGCCGGACCTCAAACCCGGCCTCGATGCCGTCAAGGAAAACGCCAGCGGTTATTTCACCGCTTTCCCCGATCTCACCTTCACCATCGAAGACATCATCGATGCCGGCGACAAGGTGATCGTTCGCTACACCGGCAGTGGTACGCACAAAGGTCCGCTCGCCGGCGTTGCTCCGACAAACAAGCGCGTTTCCGCCGGCGGAATCACCATCCTCAGGTTCCAGGGCGACAAGGTCGCCGAATCCTGGGCCTATTGGGATGCGCTCGGCCTCATGCGTCAACTCGGCGCCGTGCCTCTCGCCGCAAAAGCGGGAAGATAGCGGCATCCAATCACCGCCATCCCGCGCCCATCGCGCGCGCGGCGCGATTTGCCATAATTGAATTGGCGTGGCAGAGCGGGATCTACATTCGCATCTCATCGGCGGCGCGCGCAGGCGCGCCATCTTGAACCTCGTGTGGGAGCAGGGCGCCATCGGCCTCACTTGCGCGATGGGCGGGGCCGTCGTCCTGCTCCTGCTCGGCACTCAGATCCTGGAATGGTACTGGCTCGCCGTACTCTTCGCCGCCGGCGCCGCCTGCGGCCTCTGGCGAACTCTCTCCCGGCTGCCTGACTCCTACACCGTCGCCCAGCAGGTCGACCGCCGCCTCGGTCTGCACGACGCTCTCTCCACCGCCTGGCATTTTCAATCCTCCGATGCCGCCATCGCCGCCGTGCAGCGCGAGGCCGCTTCCCGCATGGCTGCCTCCGCCGTACCCGCCGCCGCCATTCCCTTCCGTATCCCGCGTCACCTCTACATCACCTGCGCCGTCACCTTCGTCGCCGCCTCGCTTTTCCTCGTCCGCTACGGCATCCGCGGTTCGCTCGACCTCCGCGCTCCTCTTGTCGAAGCCGTCGCAGACTTCTTCCGCCCCGGCCGCGACGTCGTCGCCCGCGCCAAGAAGAGTCCCAAGCTCCCGCAAGAGTCTCCCTACGCCCTCACTCTCGACGACGGTCAGAAGGCTGCCCAGGATCTCGACGCCGCCTCCGAAAACGCTCTCCAGGAAACTCTCACTCCCGATGTCGACAACCTCGACACTCGATCCGCGGAACGCACCCAGAAAGCCAACGTCAAAGCCCAGGGCGAGGAAGGAGGCGAGGAGGAGGAATCCGGCGAGGAGGGCGAACCTGGCGAAGGAGCCGATTCCAAGCAGGGCGCACAAGGCAACGGAGAACCCAAGGACGGCGCGCAGCAGGCCGCGCCCAAGAACCAGGAAAGCTCCAGCCTCCTCGACAAAATGCGCGACGCCATGGCCAACCTCATGTCGAAGCTCAAAATCCCGCCACAGGCTGGCCAAACCTCATCCGCAAAGAACGCCAAGGGCCAAAGCGCGGGCAAGCGCGAACAAGCCTCCCAAAAAGGCAAGCAGGGTGACGGCCAGCCCCAAGGCGAAGGCGCCCCGAGCGACGACGCCGAAACCAGCGCACAGGCCCAGGGCGAACAGCAGGCCCAGGCAGGGCAGGGAAACAGCGCCGACAAGGGCGCTGACCAAAGCGCATCCAACGAATCCAAAAGCGGAATGGGCAAGCAGGACGGCGACAAGGCTCTCAAGGACGCCGAGCAACTTGCCGCCATGGGCAAACTCAGCGAGATTTTCGGTAAGCGCGCCGCCAACGTCACCGGTGAAGTGATGGTCGAGGTCACCTCCAGCAAGCAGCAGCAGCTCCGGACCGCCTACTCCAAGAGCGGCGCAACACACAAAGAGTCCGGCGGCGAAATCCGCCGCGACGAAGTCCCCCTTGAACTCCAGCAGTACGTCCTTCAGTACTTTGAAAAAGTCCGCCAGGCCGAACAGCCCGCCCGCGCTCCCGCTCAAAACCGCGACCGCTGAAGCCCCCCATCGCCCGTCCATCTGTTATCCTACGCGCCATGAGATGGCTTGTCCTCCTGTGCGCAGCCGCGGCCTTCGCCGACGGCCCCGTCGAATTCCGCCCTCACCTCATGGAAGGCAACATCGGCGGCGGCTACGCCGTCATGGTCGCCGACCTCAACAAAGACGGTAAGCCCGACGTCGTCGGCCTCACCCAGCGCATCCGTGAGCTCGCCTGGTATGAGAATCCCGGCTGGCAGCGTCACGTCCTCATCAACGATATGCCCGGCCTCGTCAACATGGCCGCCGCCGACATCGACGGCGACGGCATTCCGGAAATCTCCCTTCAAAACGAATTCAGCATGGTTGCCGCCAAGAGCCGCGGCCTGCAATGGCTGCTCCGCCACAAAAACGACCCCCGCCGGCTTTGGGAAAAACTCGCCGTTGATGAACTCACTACTTCCCACCACACGGTCTGGGCCGACATCGATGGCGACGGCCGTAAGGAACTCATCAACGCCCCCTTGATCGGCGCCAACGCCCTCGCCCCCAAGTACGAAGATCATGTATCGCTCGTCTACTATCACGTCCCCAAGGACTGGTCCGGCCCGTGGAAGCGAATGCTCATCGATGATTCTCTCTACGGCGTCCTTCACCGCGTCCGCGTGGTCCGCTGGGACGATGACAAGCGCGACGACCTTCTCACCACCAGCTTCTCAGGCATCACACTTCATCGCCTCGCCGGAAAAAAGTGGCAAAACACCCGCCTCTCCAAAGGCCATGAAGAGGAAGCCCCGCGCGCAGGCGCCAGCGACGTTGTCATGGCTCAGCTCGCCAAACGCCGCATCCTCGCCTCCGTCGAACCCTGGCACGGCAATGAAGTCGTCGTCTACACCGATGCCGGGGCGGGGAAGTGGCAGCGCCGCGTCATTTTCGACAACCTCGTCGAAGGTCACGAAATCTGTTCCGCCGATTTCAACGGCGACGGCCTCGATGACCTCGTCGCCGGCGACCGCGCCCGCGGCGGCAAAGGCAGTGCCCATGTTTTCTTCGCGCGCGATGGCACCGGAGCATCCTGGCATCACCTAGTCCTCGACCACGAGCAAATGTCCGGCTCAGGATGCGCCATCGCCGACATCAACGGCGACGGCCGCAAGGATTTCGTCATGATCGGCTCCGCCACTGGAAATCTCAAATGGTACGAGAATCTCGGCCCATCCGATAAGAAACCTTAACCTGCGTAACCTTCTGAACCCCTCCGGGGTCTCAAAACAGAGGAAGGGAGGGACGCGTGGCTCGCCACCGCCTTCTTTTCCAGCCTCGCCTCCCAGGCCGTCGCCCCGCCGCTTTCCACCGTCGAGATGAGCTTTGCCGGACGCACCTTCCCCGATATCGGAGCCAAGCTTCTCGCCCTCCGCCCTCTCGCCAAACAGATGGTTCATCCCGACGGCAGCCTTCTCGGACCTCACGCCCGCAGCCGCCTCACTACTGCCGAACCCGGCCTCAACTTTGAAACCTACCGTGACCTGATCCAACAATCCTTCCGCCCCGAGTTCTGGAACTCCTCCCAAACCATCGAATCCGGTTCCCGCCGCTATGAACTCATGGCCTACAACTTCGCCCTCTTCTTCGGCATCGCCGTCCAGATGTACGAGGCCACGCTCACCGACGACCGCGTCAGGTTTGAACGCGCTCCCTTCGACCATCCGCAGCTATGCGTGCCCGATGGCCATCCCGGCGATTCCTCGCAGGTCTCCGCGGGTGCCGCCGGCCAAGCTGCCGGCATCCTTCTCGCAATCCCCGCCGTGGGAGCCGCCGGAAACCTCTTCCCTCTGCGCACCTTCGCGGAACGCCTCCAGGGCATCAACGAGAATCGCGCCCACGCCAATCTTCAACCCTGCTCGATCCCGTCCTTGCGCTAGCGCCGCGGCAGCACCGGCAGCTCCACGTACGACGCCCGCCCCGGCTCGTGATAAACCGTCTGCTCGGCCACCTTCACCTTCGTCCCCATCCCGAACTTCTCCCCCGTATTCGGGTTCCGGTCAAACTGCGGAAAGTGGCTGCTCGTAATGTCCACCCGGATCCGGTGCCCCACTCCGAACTCATTGCTCGTCCCCACCAGGTCGATCACAAACTCGTACACCTTGCCCGGCTCCACCAGCTTCGGTTTATCGGTCCCCTCACGGTACCGTGCGCGAACGATCCCCTCCGCCACGCTGATCGCCCGCCCATCCGGATAAACATCCACCAGCTTCGCCACAAAATCCGTGTCCACCGCATCCGTGGACGCCTGCAGCCCCACCTGCACCGGCCCGGTAATCTCCACCGGCGCCTTCAAAATCTCCGACGTATACACCAGCACGTCCCCGCGCGTCTCTATCGGCCGCTGATCCCGCGGCCCCGCGGGCGTCGGCGTCCCGCAACAATTATTCCCGCCCAGACTCGGCACCGGATTATCCGGATCATACCGGTACCGGTCCGGCTTCCCGCCAGCCTTCGGCGCATCCCAGCTCAGCCGCCCGTCGCCATGCAGCGAGTTCGCGCTGCCCCCGCTTGAAAGGTACATCTTGCGGTACTGCATTCTCGCCGGCGGATACTCCGCATGCTGCCGCCATTCGTTCCGACCCATGATGAACTCCGTCACCGGCGGCTTTCCATCCAACCCGTTCTTCACTCCCTTCAGCCAGTAATCGAAAAACTCCAGCTCCAGCGCATGCTGATCCACATGCGCGTGCGCCCCGAAATCCAGATCCCCGAACTTCTGCGAAGACCCGTGCCCCCACGGCCCGATCACCATCCGGCTCCCCTTCCGCGCCTGCTCCGTCGCCCCCTTCTTCGACATCCCCACATACCCGCGCAGCGTCCCCTGCGAAAAAATATCGAACCATCCGCCGAACGTATGCACCGGAATCCCGATCCCGCCAAACACCTCCTCCGCATTCAGCTTCTTCCAGTATTCGTCGTAGTCCGGATGCGCGATCCAGTCCCGGTAGAACTGCGCGTTCCGCCCCGCCAGCTTCTGCATATCGGCCAGCGGCAGATGCCACAGCATCCGGTCATAGCGGATCGCGTCCGGCCCGCCCGCCATCGTATGCGGACCCGTGTTCTGCATGATCCGCGACTCCTGCCGCACCGGTCCCCATCCGAAATTGAACGACAGCCGCCACCCGCCGTTCAGCGTGATCCAGTCGTGATAAAGGCTCGTCGCCGCCACCGCCGGGAACATCGCCACCAGGTGCGGCGGCTTCGCCATCGCCGCCCGCCACTGCACATGCCCTAGATACGACCCGCCCTGCATCCCCACCTTCCCGTTTGACCAGCTTTGCCGCGCCGCCCATTCCACCGTGTCGTAGCCGTCCTCGATGTCGTCGCGGAACGGCTCCCATTTCCCCTCGCTCTCATGACGCCCGCGCACGTCCTGAAACACGTACACGTAGCCACGCTGCGCGAAGAACACCGCCGCGTCATACGCGCTCGGATACCGCTCCGTGCTGTACGGCGTGCGCGACACAATCACCGGATGCTTGCCTTCGCCCGCCGGCCGGTAAACGTCGGCGTACAGCTTCACCCCGTCACGCATCGGAACCGCAACCAGGTTCTCGATCACCACATCGTTCGACGGCGGATACGCAACCGGAAACTTCACCTGCGCCGCAAGAACCGGCGCCATCAACAGACAGGCTTTCCATCGCATGCGCGTATCTTATCCTGATTTGGAAAGCCGCCACCACAGCAGGCCCCACACCGCCCAGCCCGCCAGGCTCACCAGCCAGCACCAGCTCAGCAGCTCCGGCTGGAACCTCCATAAAATATGATGCCGCCCCGCCGGCACTGTCATCCCGCGAAACGCCACGTTCGTGTATTCCAGCGGACGCTCCACGCCGTCCACCCACGCCCGCCATCCCGGATAATGCGTCTCGGAGGAAACCAGGTACGTTGGCTCCGCTGCCTCCGTCACCAGCTCCACTTCACGCAGCCCGTAGCGCAGAACCTCCACCCTCCCCTTTTCCATCCGGAACCGCGGCAGTGCATCCGCATTCTCATAAACAAAAAAGCCCGGCACCTCGATCTCCCGCCACCCGACGCTCAGCCTCTCCCGCGAGATCAGGTATCGCACGCTGAGTTGATCAAGCAGCTCCGAATCCGGCTCCTCCACCTCGTAATAAGCTCCCCAACGCTCCCCCTTGCAGAATCCCAGCCGCACCTGCATCGTCCGCTCGAGCGCCATCGGATCATACCCGTTCGCCGAAAAGATCCGCGTCACCGGAGCCGTCGCCGCCCACGCCATCGTCCCGCCTGCCGTGTCCAACCGCCACCGGCTTCCCACCAGCGCACGCACCCACGCCAGCGTCTCCCGGTTCCCCTGATAATGCTCCCGCGTGATTCCCGGCTCCTGGCTCAGCGGCATCGCGTTCATCGGCCGTCCCGAGCTCACCGCGATTAAGTCCGCCGCGCAAACAATCACGGCGGCCCACTTCCACTTTCCCGGCACGCGTTGCATTCCCACCGCCGCCAGCATCGCCAAACCCAGCACAAATACGGGAGCCGCATACTGCGGATAAAGCGACCCGCGCACCAAATCCGGCATCCACACATACCGCATCCATTCCCCTTGCATGAACAGGGCCCCGCACACCGCCATCACCGCGAACCCCACGCTGCTCCGCTTCAACCCCGCCACTGCCAGCCCCAGCCCCGCCAGTCCGCAGTACAGATACATGAAGGTCAAATCGTATGGCTCCTTGTACGTTGCCGGATCAAACACCCCATGCACATTCGGCCACACCAGCGACAGCAACGCCTTCAGCGGAACCCCGCCGCCTTCTCCCACCCAGTCCGCGCGGTACTTCGCCACGCTCAGTCCCGCCAGCTCGATCGTCGGTCCCAGCTGCACCGCGCACAACACCACCGAGCCCGCCATCGCTCCAAACACCATCCACTGCCGCCTCACCACCGCCAGCACCGCCGCCAGCGCGAACGCCACAACCGTCGCCGGCGTCATCCCGCCCAATATCGACATACTCAGCGCCACCGCAAGCGCCAGGTGCTGCCTCCGCAGAATGCTATCCAGCACCAGCGGCAGCCACGCCGCGATGATCACCGCTCCCAGATGCTGCCCATGCGCCGCAAAGAATCCGCTCAGCATGTACACCGTTCCCGCCGCCAGCGCAGCCGCCTGTCCCAATCCCCGCCCGATCGCCAACCGGTAAGCGAACAGCCCGGCCAGCCACACATGAAACACCACGCTCATCTCCAGCAGATCCGGCAGCCATTCCTCGCCCAGCAAACTGCCCAGCCACCCCGTCAGCGCCATCGTCGGATAGAACACCTGCGCCTGAATATTCGCCTGCACCGGACGCCCGCTGTAGCTGTACGGATCCCACAACGGCAGCTCACCCTGCCCCAACGCCTCCGCGTACAGGCTCGCATGCGCCAGATGATAACTGCGCAAGTCCCATGGAATCGCGTAGTCGAGAAACAGCGCGTGCCGCCAAAAGATCAGTGCCTCCGCCAGCAGCCATAACGCCGCCCACCAACGCATTCCCATATACTATCCACAATGTGGAAGCTGGCCCTTTTCCTCATCGCCACGTTCGCCTCCGCGCAAAACTACGACCTGCTGATCAAAAGCGGCCATGTCATTGACCCGGCCAATTCCATCGATGCCAGGCGCGACGTCGCCATCAAGGGCAATACCATCGCACGCGTCGCCCCCGATATCCCCACCGCCGAAGCCCGTAAGGTCATCGACGCCTCCGGCCTCTACGTAACCCCCGGCCTCATCGATCTCCACGCTCACGTCTACGGCTACTCCGGCTCCATCTTCCCCGACGACACCGCCCTCACCACCGGAACCACCACCGTCGTCGATGCCGGCGGCGCAGGCTACCGCACTTTCGACGACTTCAAGAAAACCATCATCGACCGCTCCCGCACTCGCGTCCTCGCACTCATCAACATCGCCGGCGGCGGCATGACCGGCTCCGCCTCCGAGGACAACGTCGCCGACATGCTCCCCGACAAGACCGCCGCCGTCATCAAGGCCAACCGTGACACCATCGTCGGCATCAAGTGCGCACACTTCTCTCATCCCGGCTGGGATGCCATCAACCGCGCGATTGAGGCCGGCCGCCTCGCCGGCGTCCCCGTCATGATCGACGATAAGATCTTCACCAACGCCGGCCGCCACTCGCGCGAAAAGCTGCTCGACCGCATGCGCCCGGGCGACCTCCACACCCACGTCTTTAATGACCGGCAGCTGGAAGTCATTGACCGTTTCACCGGCAAGCTTCAGCCCTGGATTCTCGAGGCCCGCCGCCGCGGCGTCCTCTTCGACCTCGGCCACGGTGGCGGCAGCTTCCTCTGGCCAGTCGCCATCGCCGCCGCCAAACAAGGCTTCTATCCCGACACCATCTCCACGGACCTACACTCCTCCTCCATCCTCATCCCACAGTCCGACATGCCCAATTGCATCTCCAAAATGATGCTGCTCGGCATGACCCTCCCCGACGCCATCGCGCGCTCCACCGTCGCCCCCGCCAAAGCCATCAGCCGTTACCCCGAACTCGGCACCCTCTCCGAAGGCACGCTCGCCGACATTGGCCTGTTCGCACTCCGCGATGGCGTCTTCGCCTACAAGGACGCCTGGCAGAAGAAAATGCTCGGCACTAAGAAACTCGAATGCGTCGCCACCATCCGCAACGGCCGCCTTGTCTTTGACACCGAAGGCCGCGGCTTCCCGGAATGGACCACTGCCGGCGATTACACGGTCATCCCATGAGACTCCTCATCGCAATCCTCGCCCTGCCCCTCTGCGCCCAGCCCATCTACGACATCCTGATCCGCAACGGCCACGTCATCGACCCCGCCAACGGCCGCGACGCGCGCATGGACGTTGTCATCACAGGAAACAAAATCGTCCGCGTCGCCGAAAACCTCCCCGCCGCTCACGCCCGCGAGGTCATCGATGCAGGCCAGTTCTACGTCACCCCCGGCCTAATCGACATCCACACCCACGTCGACGCCCAAGGCGCCCAGCTCAACGTCAACCCCGATCACAACTGCCTCCCCAGCGGCGTCACCACCGCCGTCGACGCCGGCAGCAGCGGCCACAAGAATTTCGAACACTTCAAGCGCCTCGTCATTGACCGCTCCCAAACACGCGTGCTCGCCTTCCTCAACATCGTCGGCGCCGGCATGTACGGAGCCGTCGAACAGGACGTCTTCGAGATGGACCCCGATGCCGCCGCCGCCATGATCCGCAAGTATCCCGGCATCATTGTCGGCATCAAGACCGCCCACTTCAAGCCGCCCGGATGGGATGCCGTCGATCGCGCTGTCAAGGCCGGCACTCTCGCCAACGTGCCCGTCATGGTCGACTTCCATCCCATGGAAAAATACCCGGAGCTCGTCCTTGAGCGCATGCGCCCCGGCGACATCGACACCCACTTCTACGGCCGCCTCACTCCGCAGCTCGACGCCAACAAGAAAATGCAGCCCTACATCCTCGCCGCCCGCAAGCGTGGCGTGCTCTTCGATGTCGGCCACGGCTCCGGCAGCTTCTGGTTCCGCATCGCCGTTCCCGCCATCCAGCAAGGCTTCCTCCCCGACACCATCTCCACCGACCTCCACAAAAGCTCCATCATGCTTCCCCGCGCCAACATGATCACCACCATGTCCAAGTTCCTCAACATCGGCATGACCCTCCAGCAGGTCATCGAGCGCTCCACCATCCGCCCCGCCAAAGCCATCCGCCGATCCGACATCGGCACGCTCAGCGAAGGCGCCATCGCCGACGTCGCCCTCATCGCCCTGGACCGCGGCAAGTTCGCCTATCTCGATTCCGGCCACGGCAAGCTCATTGGCGACCGCCGCCTCCGCTGCGCCCTCACCATCCGCAACGGCAAAGTCGTCTGGGACGAGCAAGGCCTCTCCCTCACCGACGTCTCCCGCGCCGGCCCCTACAGCAACTTCAAGTAAGCCGGATCCACAACCACCGTCCGCACACTCTCCCCCGTCCAGCTCACCCACAACCGCCCCCCTTCTTCCACTAGGTGCGGAAACCCCGTCCTACGCGCGCTGTCCACCTGTGCGATCACCACCATCTCACCCAACTCCCCGGAACCCTGAACCCGCCGCAGCCGCAGCTCCGCCTTCTCCTCCGTCACCCGCTCCAGCCACACCACCGCCGCCGAGCCGTCCGCTAACAACCGCAGCGCCACGCGCCCAATCGGATTGTCGCCGGAAACCACCACCGGCCCACCAAAGCTCCGCCCATCGTCACCGGAAAAAGACGCCAGCACTCGCGGCCTCCCCTCCGCTCCCGTGAACCACGCCGCCGCCATATTGCCCCCGCGAGCATCCGCCGCCGGCCCGTTCACCGGACACGCATTGATCTTCCAACCGTCGGCATGCAGCGCCTTCACACCATCCGCTCCGGCCACAGAAATGTCCCGTGTCTCGCCCGTATGGTCCCGGTACAGCACCACCGGACCCTTCCCCGTCTCCACCGCCGATGTCTGACAGCACGAACAGACATCGCCATCCAGCTCCTTGTCCGACACCAGCCGTCCCTTGCCGTCCAGCACCGCGTAACGCAGCGTCTTCGCCTCATGCCCCCCATGCGCCGTGGGCGCGAGATAGGAAACCCCCAATCCATCCTTAAGCGGCAGCAGCGACACGAACCCCGTATAGTCATCCGCCTTGGAAACCTCCGGCGCGAACACCGTCTTCCAACTCCGCCCCCCGTCCCACGACATCGCCACCCGCAGCCCGTAGGCGTACTTCGAATCGGCCTGCTTCTCCAGCCAATGCGCCGCCAGCGCCCCGCCCGGCAGTTCCACCAGCGACGTGTAATCGGCCCAGTTCAAGAAGAACCGCCGCTGTTCGGCAATCGTCCGCGTCTCCCCCCACCGCCCCTTCTCCCACCGCGCAAACCGGAAACCACCCGCCTCCATCCAGCTCAAATACACCGCACCGCCCAAGCCCCGCGACAGGAACCCCTGCGTGCTCCCCGCCGGAGCGGGATTCTCCACCTCCTTCACCTCCGTCCGCCGCAACTGCGCCGCCGCTGCCAGCGCCACCTGCTCATGCGTCGCAAACCACACCCCCGCCTTCGACTTCATGTGAACCACCAGCCGCTCCAGCGCCGTCATCCGCGAACGGTGCCCTGTCATGAACGGATGCATCGTCAGCAGAAACATCGTCCCTTCCTCGTAAGCGCGATCGAACTCATCGCGGTAGATCTGGAACACATCGTCATCGGACATCCGGTGATAAGCATGCGCCGCCCGGTCGTAGCTGTAGTAGGTGGCATCGTCCAGGATCCACTCCACCGGCAACTCGATCAGCCCCGTTCTCTTCCCCTCGGCCAGAATCTCGTACGGCCGGTCATCCCCCATCAGGCTCGAATCGTACAGGAAACCCAGCTCCCGGATAATCCCCAGCGTCTCCGATGTAAAGTCCCACGACGGCGTCCGTATCCCCGCCGGCTTCCTCCCCAGCCGCTTCGTCCAGTAATCAAACGCACGCCGTGTCAGCTCCCGCTCCTCGCCGGGCGCCAGTTCCGTCAACCGCTCATGCACCCACCCATGCACGCCGATCTCATGCTTCAGCGGCGACTTCAAAATCGCATCCACCGCTTCCCGATGCAGCTCCCCACTCACCGCCGGAATGAAGAACGTCACCGGCACGCGATGCTGATCCAGCAGCTTCAATATCCGCGGAACCCCGACTCTCGGCCCATACTCCCCGCGCGACAACGGCTGCGGCGAATGCTGACCCGACCGCAGGAACCCCGTCTCCGCATCCATGTCAAAGGAGAGCGCCACCGCAACCCTTGCCCCGCCCGGCCACTTCTTGGGCGTCATGTCCTCGCCCGCCCTCACCTTGTTTACCAGCGCTTCAATCCGCCCGTACTCCCACTTCCATACCGGCGTTGCTTCCTGCCCCGCCGCCGTCGGCAGCAACATAAATAGGAGTCCCCAAGCTCCAACAAGCCAACCCTTCCCCGAAACACCCTCCCACCGAGCCGCGACCGTCAGGGAGCGGTCCTTTCCCTTACACTCGCGGTCTAGCTTGCTCGGTCCCATGCCTGGAGCATACCCAACAGATCCTTTATGGGCAACAGGATGCCGTGTTGAATAATTTTCATTAAAATTACATAATTTCAGTTCCCTCCCAGCCTCTCCTGATTTACAATCCTTAACATCAATTTTCCGCTGTCGTAACGGGGTGAAAATATGTCAGCTTACCGCCTGCTGCTCCTTGCAGCTTGCCTCAGTTCTCTCGCCTGGACTCAGGAGTTCAGGGCCACCATCCTCGGCCAGATCCTTGACCCTTCCGGTGCACCCGTCCCCGGCGTCGCCGTCAAGGCCACCAAGGAAGACACCAACGTCAGCCGTGAAACCGTCTCCAACGCCTCCGGCCTCTACACGCTGGTCGGCCTCGAACCCGGCCGCTACACGGTCACCGTCACCGCCAACGGCTTCTCCACCGTGCGCCGCACCGGCATCGTCCTCCAGGTCGCCGAAAAGCTCAACCTGCCCGTACGGCTCGAAGTCGGCCAAGTCACGGAAGCCATCACCGTAGTCGGCGAACAGGAACTCATCCAGACCGCTACCGCCTCCCGCGGCATCGTCTTTGACCCCGTCAAGATGCAGGAGATCCCGCTCAACGGCCGGCAGGCCTTCATGCTCATGCGCCTCTCTCCAGGCGTCATGTTCACCCAGCGCCAGTTCGGCTCCTCCGGTTTCTCCGGCACCCGCGCCTGGGACGTCAACGGCAGCTTCTCCATGAACGGCGGCCGCACCGGGACCAACCAGTTCCTGCTCAACGGCGCGCCCATTTCCACGCAAGGCACCTTCAATCTCTCGCCCAATGTTGAAGCGGTCCAGGAGATGAAGATCATGGTCAACACCTATGACTCCCAATACGGGCGCTCCGGCGGCGGCCATGTCAACACCACTCTCAAGTCCGGCTCCAACAACTGGCACGGTTCCGTCTTCGACTTCTGGCGCAACCGCATTCTCGACGCCAACACCCGCCAGAACAACGCCGGCGGCCAGCCCCGCGGCTTCCGCAATCACCACCAGTACGGCGGCGTCATCGGCGGCCCCATCCGCAAGGACAAGGATTTCGTCTTTTTCAGCTTTGAAGGCTGGCAGGAGCGCACTCCGTTCCCCTCCGTCGCCACGGTCCCGCCTGTCGAAATCCGCGGTGGCAATTTCAACTTCACCCCCGCCGGCCAAAGCGGCCCCATCCGCGTCTATGACCAGCTCACCTCGCGCGACTGCACCCTTCCCGGCGCAGGCTGCATCACCGGCGGCATCTTCATCCGCCAGCCCTTCCCCGGTAACATCATCCCCGCTAGCCGCATCAGTCCTGTCGCCCGCAATATCCTCGCGCTCTATCCCGCCCCCAACTTCAACCCGCAGAGCCTCCAGCAGAACTTCCTCCGCCCGGACAACACCGGCCGCTACCGCTATGAGCAGCCCATGGGCCGATGGGACCACATCATCGGCTCCAATGACCGTCTCAATATGGTCTTCACCTTCCAGGACGGCAGCGAATTCCGCAACTCCAACGGCTTTGACCCGCCCGCGCAAACCGGCAACATGCCCGGCACCGTCCGCCGCGACCTCAACTTCATCCTCAGCTACGATCGCACCATCTCTCCCACCAAAATCCTCCACCTCCAGGCCAGCTACAACCGCTTCATCCAGAACTTCCCCAACGTCAGCGATCCCGCCTTCACCTGGGACAAGCTCGGCGTCAAACAGATCCCCGAAGTCCCCACCTTCCCCACCAGACTCGCTCCGCAGGTCGCCGTCAGTGGCTACAACACGATCCTCGGCAGCCAGTTCCTCAATGAAAGCTCGCGCCAGCAGCTCAACTTTCAGGCGAGCGTCGCGCAGACCACCGGCCGCCACAGCCTCAAGTACGGTTTCGAGTGGGCCCAGCTCATCCACCACAACCGCGCCTCCGGCAACGCCTCCGGAGCCTGGACCTTCGACACCGTATGGAGCCGCCAGCATTTCGGACGCCGGCAGCCCTCACCGCTTGACGGCAACGGCGTCGCCGACCTCATGCTCGGCCTCATGAACTCCGGCAACATTCCCTTCAACGACACCACCCTCCGCCGCGAACCCTATCTCGCAGGCTTCATTCAGGACGACTGGAAGCTCAGCCCCACGCTCACCCTCAACCTCGGTCTCCGCTACGACATCCAGTTCCCGATGTACGAAATTCATGACCGCCTAGTCTCCGGCTTTGACTTCACCACCGTCAACCCGGTCTCGAGCGACGCCGTCGCCGCCTGGCGCTCCCTCGCCGCGCGCACTCCCAACTATCCCGCCGCGCCGGACGCCATCCGAGGCGGCCTCCTCTACGCCAACATCGGCAACCAGCCCCGCCGCATCTACTCCTACGACCTCACCAACATCCAGCCCCGCATCGGCGTCGCCTACAACTTCCTCCCCAAGACCGTCATGCGCGGCGGCTTCGGCATCTTCCACCGCACACTGCTCGGCTCGGCCACCACCACCGGCTTCAGCCAGTCCACCGCCTACATCAACTCCGTCAATGGCGGTCTCACTCACCGCGCCGGCGCCACCGGACCCCATTCGCTCGAAAACCCCTTCCCCGACGGCCTCGTCCCGCCGCTCGGCGCCAGCGCCGGCCTGCTCACCAGCCTCGGCACCGGCGTCAGCTTCCAGGCGCGCAACCGCCCCATCCCGCGCACCTTCCAGTGGTCCTACACCATCGAGCGTGAACTGCCTTGGGACATGGTCATTGAAGTCTCCTACGTAGGTAGCTTCACCAACAAAGAAAACATCGCCATCCAGCTCTCCGACGCCTCCCAGCGCGACTGGGAAATCGCCGCCACCAACACCAACCACTTCCAGCAACGCATCCCCAATCCCTGGTTCGGCATCGCTCCCACCAACACCGGCCTCGGCGCCGGCCGCGAGACCACACGCCGCGACCTGCTCCGCCGCATCCCCCAGCACACCTCCGTCTCCCAATCCGGCAACCCCTGGGGCCACGCCTGGTATCACGGCCTCCAGTTCCGCTTCGAGAAGCGCATGCTCAATGAGCGTTCCCGCGGCGGCGCACTCACCTGGGTCACCGCCTACACCTGGTCCAAGATCATGGAGCGCTCACTCCGCCAGGACTTCACCTTCGAGTGGATGCCTTTCATCAGCCAGGTCGCCTCCCAGGACCGCTCCCACAACTTCACCCATGCCCTGATCTGGGACCTGCCCATCGGCAAGGGCCGCGCCTTCCTGCCTGACCTCGCCGGCGCCGGTCAGGCCCTCCTTGGCGGCTGGACCTTCAACGCCACGCTCATCTATCAGTCCGGCGTCCCGCTGGGAACCTGGAACCGCTGGGAGTACACCTGCGGCGACCCGCTCAAGGGCGAACGCACCGAAACCCGCTGGTTCGACAACTCCCGCAACTGCTACCGCCAGCTCGGCCCCTTCGAACTCACCCAGATGCCCGCCCGCTTCCACCAGATCCGCTCCCACACCGCCCCGCAGCTCGACCTCATGCTCTCCAAGCGCTTCAACTTCACCGAGCGCTACCAGCTCGAGTTCCGCGGCGAAGCCTTCAACGCCACCAACACCCCGCTGCGCGGCGACCCGCCCTCCGGCGACCCCTCCAACGCCCAATTCGGCATTCTCCCCGTCCAGCAACTCAACTTCTCCCGCAACGTCCAACTCGGCCTACGTCTGCGCTTCTGACCACTTCGTGATTGCATCCTAAACTAAGCCGGGGGTAAACTGGTCAGGCTCAAAAACATGCTCCCTGTACCTGAGTTTGACCAGTTGCACATCGTCTCCGACCTGCACATGGGCGGGATGGCCGGCTTCCAGATCTTCCGCCAGGGCGCCAAGCTCGCGGCATTAATCGACAATCTCCGCCAGCGCGACCCGGCGTCGAAAATCGCGCTCCTCATCAACGGCGACATGGTCGATTTCCTCGCCGAGCCGGGCGCTTCCTATTTCGACCCCCGCGGAGCGATCCCGAAACTCGACCGCATCGCCTCCGACGCCGCCTTCGCGCCCGTTTTCGCAGCCCTCGGCAGGTTCGCCGCCACCGTCAACCGGCAACTCATCATCACTCTCGGCAATCACGATCTTGAACTCGCCCTCCCGTGGGTCCGCGCCCACCTGCTCGAAAAGCTCTCCGGCGGCGATGACTCCGCGCGCGGCCGCATCACCCTCTCCTTCGACGGCGCCGGCTATGCCTGCTCGGTCGGCGGCTCAGGCGTTCTTTGCCTCCACGGTAATGAGGTCGACACCTGGAACGTCACCGACTTTGAAGCCCTCCGCCGCATGGGCCGCGACCTGCTCCAGGCACGCACTGTCCCCGATTGGACTCCCAACGCCGGCACCAAGATGGTCATCGACGTGATGAACGCCATCAAGAAGCGCTACGCCTTCGTCGACTTGTTGAAGCCGGAAGTGGAAGCCGTCATCCCCATCCTGCTGGCGCTCGACGAGAAGCAGGCCCCCAAGCTCTCCAAGGTGATCGCGGTGATCTCGCACCTCACCTGGGACTCCCTGCGCCGCCGCACCGGCTTCCTCTCCGCCGGTGAGGAGAGCGAAGTCCCCTCGCTCGCCCTCGACGAAAAGGCCGATCCCACCGGCGCGCTCGACCGGCTGATGCGGCAGACCTTCCAGCCGCCGCGCACCAACCAGGATTCGCTTCTCGACTACATCGAGGGCGAGTTCGATAAGGGCTCCGATCCGCTCCAAATGCTGGAACCGGAGCGAAGGGACCAGCAGCTCGGCGCCGTGCAGGCCATCGCCGACTGGTTCCGCGGCAAACCGAAACATCAGGTGGTGCTGGAGGCGCTGGAAAAGCTCGAAAAGGACCGTAGCTTTGACCGCACGGCCTCCGATCCTACCTTCGAGCGGCTCAATGAATGGGTCGGGCCGGGCTTCAACTTCATCGTCGCCGGACATACCCATCTCGAACGCGAGATCCCCAGCGCCGGCAGAACCTATTTCAACAGCGGCACCTGGGCCTCGCTCATTCAGCTGACCGCCGGTATGCGCTCCTCCCCGGAGAAGTTCAAGCCCGTCTTTGATACCCTCGACAAGGCCCAAACCATCGACCAACTGGTCGAACTCTTGCCCGGCCTCGTCATCGAGAAACCCGGCGTGGTATCGATCCAGCGCGACGGCGGCGCAGCCCGCGGCTCGCTGCATCACGCTGAGTAGGAGACCCATGCGCACCGTAACCCTGGAACTGCTTCGCCACGGACCACCCCACAATCAGCTGCTTTCTCCTCTCACCCAATACCTTGGGCTCTGCGCCAACCACGCCGCCGTCACCGTCAGGCTTCCCTTTGAGCATGCCTATTTCCAGGCGCGGCTTCGCTCCCTCAGCTATAAGGACAGCGCCGAGACCCGGCAGTTGCAGCTGGCGGAGATGGCCAAGCTCATGGGAGAGTTGCTGTCCACAGTCCCCGGATTGATCGCCGAACTCAATGCCTGCGCGGAGCAGAAAAGCGGGATGGTCCATCTCCGCCTCATCCTCAGCGCCAATGAGCTGGCATTGCTGCCACTGGAACTCGCAACAGCCCCCAACGGCTTCCCCGGCGCCGGGCAGTCCCTTGCGCTACAAACACAGGTTCCGCTTTCCATCACCCGCGAGGTGCGCCGCGTCGTCGAGCCCGTCGAGTGGCCCTCCCACCCCAGAATCCTGTTCGCCGCCGCCTCTCCGGCCGGCGTCGGTGACATTCCTCTTCACGCCCACCTGCTCGCGCTGCGCAAGGTCATCGAGCCCTGGATCAAGTATTACGAAAAGGACAACAAGGCCAGCCGCGCTAAGCGTGTGGCCGAGCACCTCACCGTGCTCCCGCAGGCCAGCGTCGCGAGTCTCCAGCAAGCTTGCGCCACCGGCGAGTACACCCACGTTCACATCCTCGCCCACGGCATCAACTTTCAGCATGCCGGAGACCAGCGCTTCGGCCTCGCCCTGCATGACAGCTCCGATCCCCGCCAAACGGACATCGTCGACGGCGTCCGGCTCGCCACGCTGCTTCGTACCCACAAAAAGGCGGACGGCCGGGCCCTCGTGCGGCCCGCCGTCGTGACCCTGGCCTCCTGCGACTCCGGCAATGTCGGCTCCGTGGTCGGCGCCGGAGCCAGCATCGCCCACGCCTTGCATGAAGCCGGTATTCCGCTGGTAGTCGCCTCGCAGTTCCCCCTTACCTTCCACGGTTCCATCATCATGACCCAGGTACTTTACGAAGGCCTGCTCTGGGGCGAGGATCCGCGCTTGCTTCTGGACGACCTCCGCCGCCGCCTCCGCACCGGCCTTGCCGATACCCATGACTGGGGAAGCGTGGTCGCCTACGTGGCGCTGCCTCTCGATATCGACAGACAGCTGCTCGATGTCTCCATCCGCCGCGCGCAGTCCTGTATCGAAGCCGCCCTGGACTGGGCCGACCGATCAATGGACTCCATGTCGGGTCCCGCCGGCGAGAAGAAGGCGGCCGGCGAGCTATGGGAGAGCTTTGGTAAGGAACTGAATGAAGCCCGGTTGCGTATGCGCGATCTTTTGAAAAAGGGACAGAACACCGCGGAAATCTATGGCCTGCTGGCTAGCGCCGGAAAGCGGCTCGCCGAAGTCTTGTGGCGCGCCACGGCTTATCATCAGATCGTCGACAACGATGCGGCAACTTTCCAGCGCCGGGCGGTCGCGAGCCTCGATGAGTCTCGCGAAGACTACAGAAAAGCCTTTGAAGCAGCGCGCCAGGAAAGCTGGGCGCTGGTTCAGGAACTGGTGCTGGCCGCCGTTCTGGAGGGCGGCTCGGAAGTGGATGCCGACGCCTGGCGCCTGGCCCATTTCCTCTCCCGGCTGGATCTGGAGTCCGAAGACCTTCAGCGGCGGGCATGGGCTCATGGAAACATGATCGAACTCTGCCTGCTCGCCCTGCTCCGCAACGAGCAGGATCTCATGCCTTGGCAGGCTGCGGAATTCGAAGCCTTCCAGCATACCGATGAGCTGAAGAAGCTGGCCAAGTCGGGCAAGGTGGAACTCTACACCACCCGAAGGCAACTGGCCCGCTATCCGCGCTTCTTCGAGGAGGTCAAACACGAGCCTCGATGGAACACCGTCTCCATGACAGCCCTCCGCCTCCACGAGGAACTTCCCAAGAGCAGGCTTCCGGACTCTTAGAGCTTGCCCAGCCCCTCGGTCAGCTCAATATACGTTCCCCAAGGGTCGGTCAGAAACGCGATCGAGAGACCCAGCTGCGGCACCTTCCGGAACGGCACATCGAACTTCACGCCTGCCGCTTCCAGCTTCTTGCAGAACTCCTCCAGGCCCGTCACCTCGAAGCCGATATGATCCAGGCCCCGCCCCTTGGTGGTGGCTAGCGGCTGATCGGCCGGGTTCCAGCTCAAATTGACGCCGGGCACGTCCGCGGCCTTGAATCGCCCGCGCATGCCCAGCACCGCGCCGAACTTCTCGGCGTACCAAGCGCGCATCGGCTCGATTTCGGGCGTCGCGAAGTGGATGTGGTGATGGACCACCGGCTGTTCCAGCGCCTTGTCCTCGGTGAACTCCACCTTCACGCCGTCCGGGAACATGATAAACATCTGGCGCGTGTCCGGCATCTCGCGCACCACCTGCCCGCCTGCGGCCGTCAGCTTCGCCTTCGCCATATCCAGATCCTTCACCTTGAATCCAAGATGATCCACCACCGAGCCGTCCGTGCCCGCGTTCGGCTCTCCCTTGCGCAGCGCCACCACGACGCCGGGGAACTGGTAGAACTCGACAGGCCCGGCCTTGACCACTTTCGCGCCGAGCGTGTCCACCCACAGCTTGCGGTGAGCCTCCACGTCCTTCGTGAGGATATGCAGGTGGCCCATCGCCACTCCTTTTTCATTGCCCGCGGGCAGTTGCGCCCAAACGGCCGTGGCGGCCAAAAGTGACATCAGGATTCGCATGGGGAACAGTTTAACTCTCTTCGCCCACCTTCAGCACGGCGAGGAACGCCTCCTGCGGAATCTCCACCCTCCCTACGCGCTTCATCCGCCGCTTGCCTTCCTTCTGCTTCTCCAGCAGCTTGCGCTTGCGCGTGATGTCGCCGCCGTAGCATTTGGCGATCACGTTCTTGCGGATGGCGGGGATGTTTTCCCTGGCGATGATCTTCGATCCGATCGCCGCCTGCAGCGCCACCTCGAACATCTGACGCGGAATCAGCTTGCGGAGCCGCTCGATCAGCGCCTTGCCGCGGTCATAGGCGAACTCGCGGTGCACGATCATCGAAAGCGCATCGACGGGATCACCCGCCACCAGCACATCCAGCTTCACCATCGGCGAGTCGCGGTGTCCGGCCAGGTGATAGTCGAGCGAGGCATACCCGCGCGAGGCCGACTTCAACCGGTCGTAGAAGTCGAGCACGATCTCGTTCAGCGGCAGCTCATAGGTGAGCAGCACGCGGCCCGTGCCGATGTACTCGAACTTCTTCTGCGTCCCGCGTTTTTCTTCGAGCAGCTTGAGGATCTCGCCGAGGTACTCCTCGCGCGTGATCACGGTGGCATCGATGATCGGCTCCTCGATCTGTTCGATGTCGGCGGGGTTGGGGAAGCGCGTGGGGTTGTCCACCTCGATCACATCGCCGCCTCGCGTCGTCACGCGGTAGCGGACCCCGGGGGCGGTCGTGATCAGGTCGATCTCGAACTCCCGCTCCAGCCGCTCCTGTACGATCTCCAAGTGCAGCAGGCCGAGGAAGCCGCAGCGGAACCCGAATCCCAGTGCAACCGAGTTCTCGGGCTCGAAGTTAAAGGCGCTGTCGTTCAGGCGCAGCTTTTCGAGAGCCTCGCGAAGCCGGCCATGCTCGTGCGATTCCACCGGGTAGAGCCCCGCGAACACCATCGGCTTGATCTCCTGGAAGCCGGGCAGCGGCTCGGCGGCGGGGTGCTTGTCATCGGTAACGGTATCGCCGATCTGGGCATCGGAGACCGTCTTGATGTTGGCCATCATGAAGCCCGCCTCGCCCGCGGAGAGTTCCTCGCAAGGGACCGGCTTGGGCGACTGGTAGCCGAGACCCTCCACCTCATAGACCTTGCCGTTGGACCAGAGCCGGACCTCTTGGCCGACGCGGATGCGGCCGTCGACGATGCGCAGCAATGTGATGACACCGCGGTAGGGGTCAAACCAGGAGTCGAACACGAGGGCGCGGAGCGGCGCTTCCGGATCGCCTGTCGGCGGCGGAACCATATGGACGACGGCTTCCAGGATCTCGTGGATCCCCGTGCCCTGTTTGGCGGAGGCGAGGATGGCCCCGCCGGCGTCGAGCCCGATGACGTGTTCGATCTGCTCGCGGATGCGGTCCGGCTCGGCTGACGGCAGGTCAATCTTGTTAATAACCGGAATGATCTCCAGGTTATGGCCGAGCGCCAGGTAAGTATTGGCCAAAGTCTGCGCCTCGACGCCCTGGCTGGCATCCACCACCAGCAGCGCCCCCTCGCACGCCTGGAGGCTTCGCGAGACCTCGTAGGTGAAGTCGACGTGGCCGGGTGTGTCGATCAAGTTCAGCTGGTAGTCTTGGCCGTCGTCGCCCTTGTAGTTCAGGCGGACGGCATGCGCCTTAATTGTGATCCCGCGCTCCCGCTCCAGGTCCATCGAGTCCAGCACCTGCTCCATCATTTCTCGCTGGCTCAGTGCGCCCGTCACTTCAAGCAGACGGTCGGCCAGCGTTGACTTGCCGTGGTCGATGTGGGCAATGATGGAGAAGTTCCGGATGAAGGTGGGGTCCATGCGCTAGAATGAGGCGTAACGCTTAATTATCCCATAGCTTCCCGCGGGCACCCGCGATGTGGGTCTTAGTCAGGTATGCCGCACAAAGTAATGGAAGGCCATCTCGACGCCAAAGGGCTGAAATTCGCCATCATCGTGGGGCGGTTCAACTCCTTTATCACCGACCGTCTGCTGGCCGGGGCATTGGATACTTTGACGCGGAACGGGGCCGACTCAGACCACATCGAGGTGGTTCGCGTGCCGGGCTCCTGGGAACTGCCCGTCGTGACCGCGGAGTTGGCGCGCCAAAAGCGCCACGACGCGATCATCTGTCTGGGCGCGGTGATCCGCGGCGACACCCCCCACTTTGACTACGTGGCCGGCGAGGCGGCCAAAGGCATCGGCCAGGTATCGGTGGCGACGGGGGTTCCAGTGGCGTTCGGGGTCTTGACGACGAACACGCTCGAGCAGGCGATCGACCGCGCGGGGGCCAAGAGCGGGAACAAGGGAAGCGACGCGGCGATGACGGCAATCGAAATGGCGAACCTGATGCGCCGGCTGCGATCGGGCTCCTAACCTATGCCATCCCGCTACAAGTCGCGCCAATCGGCGCTTCAGTTTCTCTTTCTCGCCGATGCGCGGCAGTTCGACATCAACCAGGCCATCGAGGAATACTACGGCTCACTGGCCTCAGAGGAGAGCGAGCCGGTCCCCGAGCGTGACGAGTTCGCGCTCCAGCTGGCGCGTGGCGCCATCGAAAACCGCCAGCAGATCGACGAGCTGATCGGCGCGCATTCCGACAACTGGCGGCTCGAGCGCATGCCGCTGGTCGACCGCAACATCCTGCGCCTGGCGATCTATGAACTGATGAGCCTGCCCACACCGACAGCTGTTGTCATTGACCAGGCTCTGGACCTGGCCAAACGTTTCTCCTCCGCTGAGTCGCTGCCTTTTCTCAACGGTGTTTTGGACGCGGTGAACCAGAAGCTGCGGCCCGGTTAATCCTTGCCTGCCGCCTTGGTTAGCTTTTTCGGCGACTCCTTTCGAATCTCATCGAGCACACGCTCGACATCGACGCCTAAAAGGCCGAGATCCCTGGCCCGGGAAGCGGCTGCCGACACCAGCGCATCGTCCTGTGACCGGCGCTCCCGTTGATAGACGCGAAAGGCTTCGCGCATCAACTCACTCATGGTGCGGTTTTCTTTTTTGGCGAGTTGCTCGGCTTCCTTGAACATCTCCGGTGGAAGCGTAATGGAAACAATTCTGCTCTTTCGCATCAGAATCCTCCACGGGAAGGCAAGCTTGAGCAGACAGAGTATGTACAGGCCCTCCGGTTGTTATACAGTCTAGTCCAGTTATCGGGATTTGTCGAGTGAATTGTGTCAAGGAAAGACATAGTTTGTAACTCTTATTCAAGTAGGGGCACGGATCGGCAGACCAGCCTCGGCAGCGCTTGGCCATAGCGTTTCAAGGGGTGAAAGCGGGGTCCGTCAATCGGCAAACGGAAGTGGTAGATGCCAAAGGAGCAATATGATTTTTTGACTTCCTCCATCTATACCGTTTGTTCTACCCTGGAAGGGTGCCCGGTTACCCGATTGCCGCTAGCGATAGGCTTGTGCAGCCGGCCCAGTTGCAGCAGCGCGTCCGGGGCCTCTTCGAGCGACGCGGGATGGGGCCGGACGATGCCGGCCTGCTCGCCGATACTCTAGTGTCCGCCGACGTGCGGGGCATCCATTCGCACGGCGTGTTGCGCGTTCCCGATTACCTGAAGAAGCTGACCAGCCAGGGAGTAAATCCGCGGGGGAGGCCCCGCGTGGTGAAGGATTCGGGAGCCGTCGTGGTGGTCGACGCCGACAACGCCATGGGGCAAGTGGCCTGCCAGTTCACCATGAGGCGCGTAATGGATCGGGCGGACCAAACCGGGATCGCCGCGGCCGCGGTCCGGGGCTCCAATCATTGCGGCGCGCTGTTCTACTTCGCGGAGATGGCTGCACGGGAGGACAAGATCGGCATTGTGGCCACCAATGCGCTGCCGACCATGGCCCCGTGGGGAGGCCGCGCCAAGATCCTGGGGATTAATCCGTTGGCGGTCGCCATGCCCGCGGGCGAGGAGCCGCCCGTTATCCTCGACGCCGCCTTCAGTGCCTCCTCCCACGGTAAGATCCGCGTCTTTCATCAAAAGGCCGCCCCGATCCCGGAAGGCTGGGCATTTGACGCGGCGGGGCGCCCAACCACCGATGCGGCGCAGGCTCTCGACGGGCTCTTGCAGCCGATCGGGGAGTACAAGGGCGTGGGGCTGGCCATCGTGTCCGGGATTCTGTCCTCCATGTTGTCGGGAGCCGCCTTCGGAACCGAGTTGGGCAACATGGTGGATGGTCCGGAACCGGGGGCGGACGGCCAGTTCGTCATGGCGCTGCGCGTGGCCGCGTTTGTGGAAGTGGAGGAGTTCAAGAGGCGCGTAGATGGCCTCGTGCGGCAGATCAGGACCAGCCCGGCAGCGCCGGGCTTCGAGCGCTGTTATGCGCCGGGAGAGTTGGAGTATCTGACGGAGAGGAAATACCGGGCCGAGGGGATACCGCTCAATGCCGAGACGCTCCGCGGGCTGGATTTGGCGGAAAGGGAATTAGTGTGAACCGGCGGGTGTGGCTGTTATTGACCTTCGCGGCGGCACTGGCCGGGCAGGAGGGGCTGCGCCTGTATGCACGCTATTGCGCGCATTGCCATGGCGCGGACGGGGAGGGGGCGCGGGGGCCGGCGCTCGTGCGCACCAGGTTGACCAGGGCGGCCTCCGAGGCGGCGTTCTTGAGGATTGTGAAGGAAGGGATTCCGGATACCGAGATGCCGCCCTCTCGGCTCTCCGATGCGGAGGTCAGACAGATCCGCGCCTATCTAATGGCCCTGGATCAGAAAAGAAACGAGACCTCTCGTGGCGATGCGGTGAGGGGCGCGGCGCTGTTTCTTGGCAAGGGAGGATGCGTGGCCTGCCACATAGTGAACGGCCAAGGGGGGCGCATGGGGCCGGAACTCACCTTTGTCGGGAGGTCCCGAAGTGCGGCGCGGCTGCGCATGGCGATGCTCGAACCGGGCGCGGAACTTCCCGACAGCTTTGCGCAGTACCGGCTCGTGATTCCCATGCCCGACAATTTCCTCATGGTGCGTGTGAGGACCAAGGAGGGGATGCTGGTGACGGGAATCCGCTTGAACGAGGATCCGTTCACTATTCAACTGAGGGACCTTGCTGATCAACTGCATTCGTTCCGCAAACAGGACCTGGTGCAGATGGAAAGGCTAACAGGGGAAACGCCGATGCCGTCCTATCACGGGAAGCTGACGGAGGGCGAACTGGATGACCTGGTGGCGTATATGCTTTCCCTGAAAGGCGTGGCGCCATGAGGCTGTGGTGGGCGCTTGCGGCGGCTTGCGCGGCCTGGGGGCAGGTGAGTTTTGAGCGGATCGTCGATGCCGACAAGGAGCCGGGGAACTGGCTCACTTACTCGCGAACCTACGATGGGCAGAGATTCTCGCCGCTGAACCAGATCAATCGCCAGAATGCGGACCGGCTCGGCGCTGCCTGGATCTATCAGACCTGGAACACGGAGGGGCGTCCCCGGTTTGAGACTTCGCCGCTCGCCGTCGACGGAATCCTCTACATCACCGAGCAGCCGTCCGACGCCGCCGCGCTCGATGCCGCAACCGGCAGGCCGCTGTGGAAGTATCGCCGCCACATCCCGCCCGAGGTGCAGGCCTGCTGCGGGCGCGTGAATCGCGGCATGGCCATCCTTGGCGATCTGCTCTATCTCGGGACACTCGACGGCTATCTTGTCGCGCTTGACCGCATAACCGGGCGGCTGAGATGGAGCGCGCAGGTTGCCGACTCGAAGCTCGCCTATTCCATTACCGTCGCTCCGCTGGCGTTGAAGGCCATGGTGATTGTGGGCGTCAGCGGCGGCGAATATGGCATCCGCGGTTTTCTCGATGCTTATGATGCCACCACCGGGCGCAGACTGTGGCGGTTCTGGACCGTACCCGGTCCGGGTGAACAGGGCAACGAGAGCTGGGGCGGTGATAGCTGGAAAACCGGTAGCGCGGCAACTTGGGCCACGGGAGCCTACGATCCCGACCTCAACCTGATTTATTGGGGCACGGGGAATCCCGGGCCCGATTACGACGGGGAGGCACGGCCGGGGGACAACCTCTATTCCTGTTCCCTGCTCGCGTTGGACGCCGCCACGGGAAAAAAGCGGTGGCACTTTCAATTCACGCCACACGACACCCATGACTGGGACGCCAATCACACGCCCATACTGACCGATCTCGAGATCGCAGGCCGGCGGCGTAAGGCGGTCATCGTGGCCAACCGCAATTCGTTTTTCTACGTGCTCGACCGCGCCACCGGCGAGTTTCTCCTCGGCGTGCCCTTTGCCCGTCAGACCTGGGCAAAGGGCCTCGACCCCAAGGGGCGGCCCGTTCTGGCCGAGACGAAAGAGCTTGTCTATCCGGGTCTGCACGGAGGCACCAACTGGTTCAGCGCAAGCTTCAGCCCGCTGACGGGACTCTTCTACGTGGCGACGCGCGAAGAGGGGACGCGTTTCTACGTTGCCCCAACCCGCTACCGCCCCGGTGCGCTCTTTACCGGTGGTGGGCCTGCCGGGATTCCAGCAGAGGAGCCGGAGGGCTACATCCAGGCGCTCGAGCCCGCTACCGGCAAGCAGCGCTGGAAGTTCCCCATGCCCACCCCGCCTTGGGCCGGAGTCATGTCCACGGCCGGCGGGCTGGTCTTCGCCGGCAGCAACGAGGGCGCCTTCTTCGCCCTGCACGATCAGACTGGCCAGCCGTTGTGGCATTACCAGACAGGCGGCTGGATCAACGCCAATCCGGTGTCCTATGTGGCGGGCGGCAAGCAATATGTCACCGTGGCATCGGGGAGGGCACTCATTGCCTTCACGCTGCTACAAT